>Ga0129307_1000779_pt1 | contig 43812 bp, 34 predicted proteins | sample P1105metagenome_FD_94437 | JGI IMG/M metagenome (GOLD analysis project Ga0129307, IMG submission 94437) | Capybara group fecal microbial communities from Wisconsin, USA - P1105 metagenome | ecosystem: Host-associated > Mammals > Digestive system > Large intestine > Fecal | place: USA: Wisconsin...
AACTATATTTGCACTCCAAAATCTAGGAGATTAAACAGTGCCAACTATTCAACAGCTCGTCCGTAACGGACGTGAACAGATCAGCAACAAGACCGCTTCCGTGGCCTTGAAGTCTTGCCCGCAGAAGCGCGGCGTCTGCACCCGTGTTTACACCAGCACCCCGAAGAAGCCGAACTCCGCTCTTCGTAAGATTGCTCGTGTGCGCCTTTCCAACAAGATGGAAGTTACCGCTTACATCCCGGGTGAAGGCCACAACCTTCAGGAACACTCCATCGTGCTCATCCGCGGAGGCCGTGTGAAGGACGTTCCGGGTGTTCGTTATCACATCATCCGTGGTACGCTCGATACCCAGGCAGTGAACGGTCGTCAGAATGGCCGCTCTAAGTACGGTGTTAAGAAAAAAGGTGCCGCTCCGGCCAAGAAGTAAGGAAAGGAAGTAATCTATGTCTAGAAGAAGAAAGGCTCTCCATCGCTCTATCCTCCCGGATCCGCGTTTCCATTCCACTCTCGTCACCGAACTCGTCGGTGTCGTGCTCAAGCAGGGCAAGAAGACGATTGCTGAACAGATCGTCTATACCGCTCTCGACCTCCTCGACAAGAAGGTTGAAGGCAAGGAAACCCCGCTTGAAAAGTTCGAAATGTGCCTTGAAAACATCAAACCGCGTGTCGAAGTCAAGTCCCGTCGCGTTGGTGGTGCAAACTACCAGGTCCCGATGGAAGTTGCTCCGGACCGCGCTAAGGCTCTCGCCCTCCGCTGGCTTCTCGATGCAGCTCGTAACCGCAACGAAGCCAACATGGCTGAACGCCTTGCTGCAGAACTCGTTGCCGCTAAGAACAGCGAAGGCAACGCAGTCCGCAAGAAGAACGATACGCACAAGATGGCCGAAGCCAACAAGGCTTTCGCTCACTTCCGTTTCTAATTCCTGCGCGCAAGCACAGAATTATCCTAGAGAAGGGTCCGCGACTTTATCGCGGACCTTTTCTGCTTTTGTTGGATTAAATTTTGTATTTATGTTGTATATGAAGTTTCTACGAAATTTTTGTTTGCTGGCGGTGACGTTTGTAGCGCTCCTTTGCGGGTGCTGCGAAATGCGCGCGCGAGGGGCGCGAAATGCGCGAGGGCTGCGGGACTCTGTTTTGGACCTTGAAATCCCGTTTTCATCGTTTTTTACGTGAATAATGGTGAAAAAATCGATTTAGTCACGTAAAAATTTGAATAAACTAAGTGAATTTTGCGAAAATGAGCGCTTTTTCTCTTTTAGGGACACTAAAAAATTGTATTTCGATTCAAATTTTGCAGAAATTTAGGCTGAAAATCGTGTTTTTAGGTATGTATAAATTAAAATATTACGAACAATGTTAAAAATTTACGTGAGTAACTCAAAAAATCGAAAGTTATTCACGTAAAAAATAGCGTTTTTGCTTTTTCAGCATTTTTTTTGCTGTTGAATTTGTTTGTTATATGGCGCCGGGGTTTATCCATTATGGATAAAACTTTTGTTTTTTGTAAAATTATGACGTTTAAAAAAGTACAACAAAATTTGGTTTACATTGGATGTCTTTGTCGAATTGCCGATTATTTTTTTCCTATAACGAGGAGCATTATGAGGAGTTCAAAAATAATCAGATTATCAACGGCTTTGTGCCTTAGTGCATTTGTCGCTTCGGCCATCGCACAGGACAAACCCACCCCAACCAAATTTTTCGACGAGAACGGAGCCTACTACGGTCCGGATTGCGACGAGAAAAATTACACGGGCGCCTACTACACCGGCGATTACACCAGCCCGTTCAAGACCATTCTGGGCAAGACGGACAAGGACATCCAGGACAAACTTGACGAGCTCTGGAACCACTATTTCGGCGGCCAGAACGACAAGACCGTGTATTACGAGGACCGCGATGGCGGCTATATCGTCGATATCAACAACAACGACATCCGTTCCGAAGGAATGAGCTACGGCATGATGATTGCCGTGCAGACCGACCACAAGGATGAATTCAAGAAGCTCTGGAACTGGGCCAAGAGCCATTTGTGGCATGACCCTGCGAGAGGTGGCAACGGGTACTTCTCCTGGCAAGCGAACCGCGACGGTTCTACGCGTGACCAGGGAAATGCACCCGATGGCGAAATTTACTTCATGATGTCGCTTCTGTTTGCAGCCCACCGCTGGGACGATGCAAACTACATGAAAGATGCGCAGACAATCTTGAAAGCTTGTTGGAAAGGCAATGGAGGCTCCTTGTACAGCGAGCAGTCCTATATCGCGACATTCCAGCCGACGGACGGCAACAACACTTGGGGCGATGCCTCTTACAGCTTGCCTGCATTCGTCGATTTGTTCAGCCGCTGGTCCGATACGAACAAAGACAAATGGAAAAAAGCGACAAAAGCCACCCGCGACCACATTTACAACTCCGCCAATTCGAAGTCCGGTCTGTGCACAGACTATAGCAACTTTGACGGAACGCCGCATTATGCGTATAGCAATAATTCGAAGAGATATTCTTTCGACGCTATTCGCTGCCCCATGAATTACGGCATGGACTATTATCTGTTTGGTGCCGATGCAGAACGCCAGACGAAAATTGCAAAGCTCATCACGGACTTCTTTGAGAAGGATAATTACAAACATGGCCATTTTGAATGGGACGGCTCTGATCCGACAGGTGCGTTCACGATTGGCCAAGCTGGCGCAAATGCCGTGGCGACTTACGCATTGCTTGACGTACCCGAATACAAGGATTTGGTCAAGAAGGTGCTGCAGAAAGCATGGGATTCAAAGCCCATCGTAGGCAACGAGCGTTACTATGATGGTTTGGTGCATTACCTCGCTATGCTCCATTTGACCGGTAACTTCAAGATTTGGAAGCCGAAGCCGAAAGTCATTAAGGACAAAGAAATGGAGGCTAAAGAAATCAACGGTGTTGCATACAAAGCAGGAGATACCATTGACTGGTTCGAAGATTGCGAACTTTACAAGGTGACGTTCAAGGCTGCGGCACAACCGCCCAAGGATACCGCAAAGGATACGACGGACGCTATACGCAATATGTTTATGCGTGCAGACCAGTACAAGATGCAGCGCGACTACAACCTCAAGGGTTGCAAGGTGAATAGCGAGAACAGGGCCCGTGGTGCCTATTATGGGAAAATGGTTCAAGTAAAGTAAATATTCCATATTCTAAACATTCCCCGTCCATTAAACATGGGCGGGATTTATTTTGCTGAACGCAAAGCGCCGATAGCGATAATGAAATTTTTGCTAGCTTTTGCATGTCTCTTGATTAAAAGGAAACATTAACCTTAAAGCGCCGCAGGCGCGACTTATATAACCACTAATTAATAACCACTGTTTACTGCTACTATGGAATTTACTCTTGATGAAATGCGCGAGCACCTTGCAGCTCTCGAAGCAAGGATTTCTGAGGCTTGTAAGATTGCGGGCCGCAGCCGTGAATCGGTTAAGCTTGTGTGGGTGAGCAAGTTCCACCCGGCAGAAGCTGTGGAAAATGCGATTGCTCTTGGCGCAACCGACTTTGGCGAGAACCGCGTGCAAGAGGCGGAACTCAAATTCTCTGAGCCGCGTACAGCCCTTGACGGAAGCCGCGTGCGTTGCCACGTGATTGGTCCTGTGCAAAGTAACAAACTTAAGAAAGCGGCGCTTGTGGCCGACTGCATCCATTCCATTGCAAGTATCGAAGCGGTGGAAAAGCTGGAGAAGGTCTGTGCCGCAGCTGCAAATGGCGAAGGAAAAATTCTCGATATTTTGTTCCAAGTGAATGCTGGCGAAGAAGAGACGAAGAGCGGCTTGGATGTTCACGAAGCAGAAGCGTTCCTCGAAGATTTGGAAAAGCGCGCAGGTGCGGCTGTGGATGGCAAGAGCGAAAACTTCCCGCATTTGCGTTTCCGCGGCCTCATGACGATTGGCAAGAATACGGGCGTGGCTGAAGATTCCCGCGAATGCTTTGCGTTCTTGCGTGGACTGCGCGACAAGTTCCTTGCGAAAGGTGGCGCTTTTGCTGCGTTCGATCAGCTTTCGATGGGCATGACGGGCGATTTGGAAGTCGCCATCGAAGAAGGTTCTACGATGATCCGCGTGGGAACGGCTTTGTTTGGCGAACGCGATTACAGTAAGCCGGTGAATGACCCGGTGTAAATTAGCTCTTTGTTTTAATACAAATTTAAAACCCTATCGTTGTTGCGATAGGGCTTGTTGTTTAAATAGAATTTAGTGCTGTTGTTGCGTTTTTTTAGAAATTAAACGCGAGTGCGATGCCGCCTTGTTCGGTCGGGACGATTCCCATGCTGAATGAGCCGTTGCCTAAGATTTCGCCCTTGTAATTGTTGTAAATTTCCACCGCTTTATCTTTTTTAGAGTTGCCGATGCGTTCAATGATAAATGCAGCGACAATGATTGCGCCACCTGCTGCAACTCCCATTAAGTAGCTGCTTCCCGCACCATAAGATGAACCTTGGTATATGCTGTATCCGAGTAGAAATCCACCACCAAAAGCTGCACCCCACGAAATATATCTCATTGTATTTCCAGTATTCCATTTGTCGATTGCTTCATGAACATTGGAGAGTTCCCTTTCGAATGCATCGCAATCGACTTCTTGTCCGTCAATGGTATAGTCGGTTGTGAAAAAGCCTCTGTCCATGGTTAGTGTGTGTTTTTTTGATTGTGCAAAAGATAGTGTTGTGGCGCAGAGGATCAGTAGAACTGCAAAAAGTTTTTTCATAGGTAATACCTGGTTAATAGAAATCTGTTTTAAATGATAAATTAGAATAAATAAAAAACAGGTTTAATTTTGTTTGAGATAAACGATCCTATTTTTGCATTTTTTGGGGGATTACACTTCGATTTCCATGCCGGTGTGCATTTGTTCGACTTTGTCGCCGAGTACGTCGTGCAGAATTTCGTAGGCGCGTTGTCCGGTGCAGTGGCCCGTGTAGATTTTTTGAACGTTTAATTTGCGGAGGCGTTCGGCGAATGCTTTCACGCGGTCGTCGGGTGTGCGGAACAAGTGAAATCCGCCGAGGATGGCGTAAATTTGCTTGCCGGGGAATGTCGCTTCGATTTCCTTGATGATGTTGTCGGCGCCGCCGTGGCTACAGCTGTTCATGATGAACAGTCCCTTGGACGTATCGAAGACTAGACTTTGTTCGTGGTCAAAGCTGTCGGGGCGGTACTTGCCGTTTTCCTTGACGCTCATGTGAGCGCGTTTGCCGATTTCGTCGAGGTGTGGAGTCTTGTGGCCGACGAGGGTGATGCTTGGAAAAATATCGCAGTCGCCTTTCGCGAATACGATGCGATCGGCGTAGTGTTTTAGCGTGCCTTTGCGTATGCCGATGTATTCTTGGTATGTGAAAAACTTTAAGAATTTATGCGTATGGTAGCAGTTTTCGCGGGCCGCATCGCGCAAGTAGAATTTTGCGTGGTCGTTCTTGTCGAAGAATTCTTGCATGCCATCGGCGTGGTCGTAATGCGCATGGCTCAAGACTCCGGCATCGATTGTAGCGATGTCGATTCCCATGAGAGCGGCGTTCTTGGCGAAGAGTGCGGAGGCTCCTGTGTCGAGCAAGATGTGTTTGCCGTTGAATTCTGTATAGACGCAAAGTCCCCATTCGCCATTCAATTGCTTTGGCGAATCTTCGGATGAGCAAGAGTTGCAAGCGGAACCGCTGATGTTGTCGATGACGATTTTGATTTTCATAATGCTGTTGTTTGTGAGGTTCCCGCCTTCGCGGGAATGACAAAGGAAACGCGGGAATGACAGGGGGAATGCGGGAATGACGATGGTCTTTTTGGATCCTATCACTCCACTACGTTTCGTTCCAGGATGACATGTGTGTTGGGAATGACGAGATTCGGCTATGGTTCGACTAAGCGTTTTCCTTAAACGCTTTATAGAAATTCAAGAATTGTTCGGGGCTGAGTTCTTCGGCGCGGACGGTCGTGGGCCAGTCCAAAAGTTCAATGGTGCGTTGGATTTTCTTCTTGTCGTAATTACGACCGAAGGAGTTCGCGAGTGTCTTGCGCTTTTGCGTGAATGCAGTACGCACAAAGTCAAAGAATCCGTCGGGCGCCTGGATAGCGTCCTCGCGCGGTGTCAAGAGCATCGTGGCGCTATCGACGTTCGGCTTTGGCGTGAAATGTTCCGGACCAATCTTGCGGAGGATTTGCGTGTTCGCGAAAGCAGAAACGAGCACGGAAAGGCTTCCGTAATTGCTGCTGCAAGGGGTGGCGCAAATGCGCTCGGCAACTTCGAGCTGCACCATTCCCATAAAGCCTTTGGTCAAGTGCAAACGCGGCATGAGCCCTGCGATAATCGCTGTACTTACGTTGTACGGCAGGTTGCCCGTGACCCACGGCTTTTCGTGCGCGTCCAAAAACGCTTGCAAGTCAAACTTCAAAAAGTCGATGTTGACGATGTGAAAATTTTCGCGACTCTTGAATTTTTCGTTCAAAACTTCGACGCATTGCTCGTCAATTTCAACGGCGGTAAGTTCTAGCCCGCGGTTGAGCAAATGTTCGGTGAGGGCGCCGTGGCCGGGACCAATCTCTAAAACGAATTCGCCGGCTTCGGCGGGTAAGTCGCCTGCGATGGCGGTGGCGGTTTCGACATCCAGAAAGTTCTGTCCAAATTTGCGACGGCGTGCTCTATCCATGACGGGGAATATAGAAATTGATGGGGTGTGTTGCGAATTTTAGTGTTGAAACGTTTCTGTTATAGGTTTTGTGTAAGTCGATTCCGGCCCTTCGGCAGGCTCAGAGACCTTTATGTTTACAAAATGACGGAATAATGGTTGTGCTTGCGCAATATATTGCGCATTTTAGTTGACAAATTATACTATTTGTAGTATTTTTACTATAGAATAGGCAATATGTTGCATAATTTGGAGCTTAAACCGATGGGTCAGACGGAAATATCTTCTTTGGGCAAGCAGATTGCCGACAGGCGTAAGGAGCTGAATATATCTCAAGCTGATCTTGCTGAAATGTCGGGAGTCAGTCTGCGTACTGTTAATGGCATTGAGAGCGGGCGCGCAAATCCGAGCGTTAAAGTACTTTTTGAAATTTTGCAGGTTCTCGGACTCGTTGTTACTTTGAAGGAACGGGTCGTCCATGAATAGCATTTATTATAAAATTCGAAAGGCTTTTGTTTTCAAGAACGGAAAAATTGCAGGTATTCTTCTTGCTAGTAAAAGGCGGTTCGTCTTTATTTATGATGCGGATTATATCGATAAAGACGGAACCTCTATTGCTATCAATTTGCCGAAATCGAAAAGGATTTTTTATTCTAAATGTTTGTTCCCTTTTTTTAGCGGACTTTTGCCTGAAGGCGAAAATAGAGCAGATATCTGCAAGCGACTAAAGATTAACGTCAATGATGATTTTGCGGTTTTATTGGCTCTTTGTAAAAATGAATCTATCGGGGATATTACTTTACAGGAGATTCAATAATGCGTTGCCGTAGCTGTCTTAAGGAATGTGAAAATGATTTTTGCCGTACTTGTTCTAGAAAAATTTTTAATAAGAACAAGTTTAGTGCAAAACTTGATTTTACACTTCCTGATATTGCTCAAGGTACAGGTGATGGTGTCAAGCGCATTTCAATATCTGGAGCGCAGATAAAGTTTTCACTCAGGTTTAATTGGAAAAAATTGGAGCCTACCGATCGTGCCGGAACCTACATTCTCAAACCCGCTACAAGTATGCGGTTTCGCTTATTTCGCGATATGCCTGCCAATGAGCATGTCACTATGCAGATGGCAAAACAGATTTTCAAAATGAATGTGGCTGAGTCGGCGCTGATGGAGTTTTCTTCTGGAGAATTTGCCTATTTGACAAAGCGGTTTGATGTACGTAAAGACGATACGAGGATTCATCAGGAAGATTTTGCTCAGGTTGCAGATTTGTGTAGTCAAAATGCTGGTTCGAACTTTAAGTATGAAAGCTTTAGTTACGAGGAAATTGCGGGGCTTATAAAGCAACATGTTAGTGCCTACATTGTTGCTGCAGAAGAGTTTTTTAGGATTATTTTATTTAATTATCTTGTGTGTAACGGCGATGCGCATATCAAGAATTTTTCGATATACTCTCCAAATAAGGAAGGAGTGTTTGTGCTGACACCCGCTTATGATTTGTTGAATACATCGTTGCATACTTCTGATGAAAGAATGGCGCTTGACCTTTTTGCAGATGAAGAAAATTACGAAAGTGAGTTCTTTAGCGCCAATGGTTTTTATGGTGCTCCGGATTTTATGGAATTTGCAAAACGTATCGGTATCGTCGAGAAAAGAGCCGGACGGTTTATCCGTGAAATAACAAGCCATCTAGATGAGATGAACGAAATGATAGACGCGTCTTTCTTAAGTGAAGAAGCGAAGGTTAAGTATAAGGAATGTATTCACGAAAGAGCTAGGGCGTTGAAGATTTTATAAAAACAGTTTTTTTTCTATCTTGTCTCTTGTAAAATCATTTGGCGGTTTTAGTGAGCGTTTGGAATTTTTGCAGCTGAAATGACTGCATCCTTCCTACTGTCTACTTCCTGCTGCCTACTAAACAGAGGTTTTCTATGTCCGTTGCTATGCAAGATGTAATGAAACAATCCGGTGTCGCGTTTGGTACAAGCGGTGCTCGCGGTCTCGTGAGTGCAATGACAGATAGAGTGTGCTATGTGTATGCACGTTCTTTTATCAAGTACTGCGAAGCGTCTTACAAGTGCGAACATACGATTGCGATTGCAGGCGATTTGCGCCCGAGTACGGAACGCATTTTGAAGTCGCTGGTGCAGGCTTCTGCCGATGCGAACTGGAAGGTGATTTACTGCGGTCGCATCCCGAGCCCTGCGATTGCGATGTACGGTATCGACAAGCATTTGCCGACCATCATGGTGACGGGTAGCCACATTCCGGCAGACCGTAACGGTATCAAGTTCAACCATCCGAATGGCGAAATCACGAAGGCCGACGAACAAGGTATTGTTTCGCAGTCGGTTGAATTTGACGAAGCGCTTTTTGGTGCCGATGGCATGCTCAAGGTTGCTCCGGAACTCCCGGCGGTCGAATCGGAAGCCGAAGAAAATTACTGCAAACGTTATCCTGAATTTTTCGGTAGCGACGCTTTGCATGGCCTCACGATTGGCGTTTATCAGCACTCCGCCGTGGGCCGCGATATCGTGGTGAAGGTTCTCGAAAGTTTGGGTGCGACGGTCAAGCCGTTTGCCCGCAGTGAGACGTTTATTCCGGTAGATACCGAAGCGATTCGCAAGGAAGATGAAGAACTGGCTCGTGAATTTGCTCATAGGGATTTCGTGGATGCGATTTTCAGTACCGATGGCGATTCAGACCGTCCGCTTTTGGCTGACGACGTGGGCATGTGGCTGCGTGGCGACGTGCTTGGCATTTTGGCCGCTCAGGCTCTCGGCATCAAGCGTATTGCAACTCCGGTGAGCTGCAACACTTCTCTCGAAAAGTCTGGTAGCTTTGAAAAGATTTGCCGCACCCGCATCGGTAGCCCCTACGTGATTGCTGGCATGGAAAGCTTGGTTGAAGACGGTGTGACGGTTGCCGGTTACGAAGCGAACGGCGGATTCTTGTTACAGACAAATTTGACTCGCACGAATGCGAACGGCAAGACGACAACGCTCAAGGCTCTCCCGACTCGTGACGCGCTCCTCCCGATGATTGCCGTGATGGTCATGGTCCGCGAAGAACGCATGTGCGTTGTGGACATTCTCCGCAAGCTGCCCAAGCGCTTTACCGTGAGTGACCGCCTCAAGGAATTCCCGACCGAAAAGTCCAAGGCGAAGCTTGCCGAAATCCGCGAAAAGAATCTCGGCGAAAAGTTGTTTGGCGCTCTTGCTGCAAAGCCTTCCAAGTTTGCGAAGGACAAGACGTTCCAGGGCAAGATTGTTTCCTTGAACGAAGTCGATGGCTACCGCATGGAATTCGATTCTGGCGACATCATTCACTTGCGCCCGAGCGGAAACGCTCCCGAGTTCCGCTGCTACGTGGAAACCGAAGGCAAGGACCGCAGCGCAGAACTCCTCGCCGATTGCCTCAAGATTATGGAAGGCTGGCGAGCTTAGACGACAAATGCGTAAGGCGAGTGAAGCGGGACTGCTTGCAGGACCGTTTCCGAGCCTATCATTTGGTACTTGTACAAAGAACGCCCGCTTCGGCGGGCTTCAGACGAAAGAAGAAAGATGGATCGGCTCGGGGCTTGCGCCCCTATGAGCGATGAGGTCGGACCTTCGGTCCTTTGAGGGCGCTTCGCTTTGAGGTTGGCACATCATGCTTTTTTGAATCGTCATCCTGGAGCTAGGCGTAGCCGACGCGATAGGATCCATAATGGTCTGTGAAACAATCCATGATTAACGCATGGATTCCCTCCCCAATCCCCTTCGGTTCTTGGGTCGAGAATGACTACCTGCTCACACCTCATTGCTCATGCCTCACCGCTCATACCTCTCTCGTCTATCGTCTTTCGTCTATCGTCTATCGTCTTTCGTCTTTCGTCTATCGTCTATTTTTGTATCTTATATCCCGTATGTTCAAAAAGTTTCTTGCGTTTGCGCTTACCGTAGGTTCTCTTGCCTTTGCTGGAGAGTATTGGCACTTGGATCCGGGTGGCGTGACGATGAAGTTCTTGTCGATGTCGGTGTCGCCGCGTGCGGCTGCACTTTCGGGTGCTGGCGTCGCTGATCCGGGGCGCGTTTCTGAAGTTTCGCGTAATCCGCTTGCGATGAGCGTTGCAAATGAAGCCGAATTCGGACTCAGCCAAGTGATTTTTGGTGAAGGCGGTGCCGACAATTTTGTCTCCGCTTATTACGGACTGCCTGTTGCGGATAAGTTTACTCTTGCGTTCGCGGTCGATTTCTTGGGTTACGATGACATTGAAGGCCGTGACGAAAACGGTCTCAAGACTTCGGAGTACGGTTCTTACGCTTGGTCGCTTTTGGCCGGTTTCGGTAGCAGGTCCAAGATTTTTAACTGGGCAGCTTCGATGCGTTTTGCGACGCAGACGATTGATGACCATACGGGTTTTCTGTTTACGTTCGATGCGGGCGGCTCTTACCGCGTGAACGAATACGTTGCTTTTGGTGCGAATTTCACGAATCTCGGTTTTGCAAGTAAATACGAAAACGAGAAAGAAGCGGCTCCGCTTGCGCTTAAGGCTGGCGTGACTGGGTTCATCCCGATTCTGGACCGCTGGATGGTTCACTTGTCTATTGATGCCTATCGCCGTGCCGATACCAAGGCGCAGTTGTTGCTTGGCGGCGAACTCGTTTACTTCGACATGCTTTCGTTCCGCATGGGCTATGCTATCCGCCCGGATACCGAAGATGCGATTAGCGGTGGTCTCGGTGTTCAGTTTGGCATGATCGTATTCGATTACGCTTACAGCCCGCGTCCGGCGTTCGAAGGCGGCAACCATTACATTGCAGTTGGCGTGAAGTTCTAGGCGAACTTCAATCGCGATTTACGCTAGCGAACATTCAGCAAGTTTCTCGCATGGGTTCCAGTGATTTTGGAACTCGTGTTTTTTTATTTGGTAGCACAGGCAGCCACGGCTGATGTTTAAAGATTTTGCGGTCTTGCTCTTGTTCCCTCTGTTTTCGAAAAGTGCTTTTTGAATAAACGACCAGCTAGGGGCCGATGCGCGTTGTGCGGGGTTATCGTTTATGAACTCCCTGTCGTTTAACGATGTCTTTGAAAATTCTTCGGCGAGGACTTCGCTAAGGGTGATGTCGTGTTGCTTGAGGAGGGCGTATCGCTGGAGCACGTTTTTTAGCTGACGGATGTTCCCCGGCCATTTGAATTTGGACAACATATCAATCTGCTTGTCGCGTAGCGGGAACTGCTCTGCAAACATCCTGGATGCGATATCGCTCCACACGGTTTTTACGATGTCGTCGAAATCGTCTCGGTCGCGTAATGGCGGGATGACAATGGGGAAAGCGTTTAGTCTAAAGTATAAATCCTTGCGGAAATTCCCGTTGTTGATTTCAATTTGCAAATCCCTGTTCGTCGCGCACACGAGCCTGAAATCTACGGGTTCGCATTGCGTCGCACCGAGCGGCAGCACGGACCGTTCCTGCAAAATGCGTAACAGTTTGCTTTGCATGTCGAACGGCAGTTCGCCGATTTCATCGAGAAAAAGCGTGCCGCCGTTTGCCGCTTGCACAATGCCCTGGTGGTCGAAGGAGGCCCCTGTGTAAGAACCTTTTTTGGCGCCTTCTAAAAGGCTTTCGGCAAGAGTTTTTACGATGGCGCCGCAGTTGAGCGCGATAAACGGCCCCTCGCTCCGAGGACTGTTATTGTGTATAAATTTGGCCGCAATTTCTTTACCGACCCCGGATTCCCCTTGCAAAAGGATTGGTATGTTGGATTGTGCGGCGATAAGCATCAATTTTTCGTGTTTTTTCATAGACCCTCTACTATATAAACACGCTTTTTTTGCCGATTTGTCCTGTAAATTTTTGTTAAAAATAGTGATTGGTGATTAGTGGTTAGTAAACAGGGGAGAAAGCTCGAAAGCCTTGCCGTAATCCTTGCATTTTTCTATATATGTGCCGCGCGGCGGTAAAATGCCGTCGCAGACATAGACACAAAAACCAAGTGGCTGGCCAGATGGGTAGGCTTGGGCACGACAATCGCGAGGAAAGCGGTTGCGCTCGAAGCTGAGAGGTTTGGTGGCCCAAAAGGAAAAAATGAGTCAAAGAATCGTATGCAAGTTCGGTGGCAGCTCTGTCGCCGATGCCGGCCAGTTCAAGAAAATCAAGGCCATCGTTGAATCCGACAAGAACCGCAAGGTCATCGTCGTTTCCGCCCCCGGCAAGCGCAATCCTAAAGAAACCAAGCTTACCGACCTCCTTTACAGCACTTATGATCTCGCCTCCAAGGGCCTCGACTTTTCGACCCCGTGGAACTTGATCCGTCAGCGTTATGACGAAATCTGCAAGGATTTGGGTCTCGAAGACAAGCTTACCGAAGACCTCGATAGTCTCGAAGAAAAGCTCAAGAACCATCCGGAATCCGTGAGTACCGACTTCCTCGTAAGCCGCGGCGAATTCCTCTGCGCTCGTCTCATGGCCAAGTTCCTCGGCGCAAACTTTGTCGATAGCTACCCGCTCATCACTTTCGATGACAAGTATCGCATTGCCCCGAAGACTTACGAAGAAATCGCAAAGACTCTCGGCGACGAAAACCAGCTTTATGTGCTGCCGGGCTTCTATGGCTCTAACCTCCGTGGCGAAGTGAAGACCTTCAGCCGTGGCGGTTCCGACATCACGGGCGCCATCCTTGCTAACGGCATTGACGCTGCCAAGTACGAAAACTGGACCGACGTTTCGGGCATGCTCATGGCAGACCCGCGCATCGTCGAAAACCCGCTCCCGATCGAATACGTGAGTTATCGCGAAATCCGCGAACTCGCTTACTCCGGCGCAAGCGTGCTCCACGACGAATCCATCGCTCCGTGCCGCGCCAAGAAGATTCCTATCAACATCCGCAACACGAACCGCCCCGAAGACGCCGGCACCATCATTGGCCCGACTCCGGAAAGCGCAAAACTCCCGATCACGGGTGTTGCTGGCCGCAAGGGCTTCTCGATGATCTACATCGAAAAGTCCATGATGAACAAGGAAGTGGGCTTTGGCCGTCGCGTCTTGGCTGTTCTCGAAAGCGAAGGACTCTCCTACGAACTCTGCCCGAGCGCAATTGACTCCATGAGCATCGTCGTGGATTCCAAGGCTCTCGACGCCGTGCAAGACGTTGTCCTCGAAGACATCACTCAGCAGATGCGCCCCGACCGTATCAAGATTTTCCCGGGCATCGCTCTTATCGCTACCGTGGGTCACGGCATGACGAACAAGATCGGTGTTGCCGCGACGCTCTTTACGGCTCTCGCAGAAAGCAAGGTGAACGTCCGCATTATCGACCAGGGTTCTTCTCAGATCAACATCATCACCGGTGTTGATGAATCCGATACCGAAAAGGCTATCAAGGCGATTTACAACGCATTCGTGAAGTAATAAATGGCGGGACAAAGTCCCGCTTCCATATAACGCGCGGGAAACCGCGCCTTTTTTGTATCGTGTCATCCTGAGCGGAGTGCGTAGCACGAAGTCGAAGGATCTAGTTAGTCTCCTCCCAACCAAAAATTGCGCGAAACCGTGCTGGGAAGTAAAAGCGGTGTTGTGCTTCCTGATCCCAAGGACATTGTTTTACTTGGCAGGAATTTTGAACTAGGAATAGTTGCTCCCATTTGCATCGCAAGCGTGTCGATGTCAAGCGGACCTTCGAAGATCTATGCATATTTGAATGACTTTTTGGATGACATAATTTTTTTCCATGGGGATTCCCTGGGGGCAAAATGGCTCCCTTTTTGTCGAAATAGCACTTTTTCTTAAAAATATTGCTAAAACGATGAAAATTTAGGTCGGTTTAGCAATGAATTTGGATATTTTCCAAAGATATAATTCAAACTAGGAATGTGGGGCCTGTGAAAATGCGGCTGAAAAATGTGTATTAAGTACGCTTTTCTGCACTAAATGAGGTGTTCGTGAAAATTCGGCGTGAAATTGTTGTCTTGTGCTGAAAAGGTTGCTTCTGCATGGAAAGGCTGGAATAACAAAAATGGAGATAAAACAGGTTTGTCCATCAAGCATCGTGTTCGTTTTAGCCGTCAGTATATCTCGCTTTAATGTGAAGCTCCTATGTTGAGTGGCCGTTGTAATTGATGTTTGGAAAAGACTTTCGTTCATTCTTTTGCCTTAGTCTTTTTTGTACCTTTTTGTCATGCCCGCGTAGGCGGGCATCTCCTTTTTTTTCTACTATTCTCATTGACATATTAGAGTTTTGCTCTTGTTCTCTAGTTCGAAATACCGCTAATACTTCAAACAGAGAGGAACAAGGCAACGCTCACGCGGTCATGCCGTTTTTAGTGGTATGGCTCGGTGTACCGTATCCACAGAAGTGTGGATTTTTGGTGCATTGCCCTTTTGGCTGCTTGCTGCGGCTCTTTTCTCGAATTGGGAAAAGTCTTTGGGGCGTGGGTCGTTTAGCCTGTCTCTTTGTTGGGCTTCTTAGCGGTAGCCTCGAACTAAGATGGGTGGACCTGCGCCCCTTTCTATTTCAAAAAAATCGCGCAACCTACTGTCAGAACGAGAGCGTGCTGGCGAGGTTCGATTGGCTAAGAAAAAGACTACGTTACGTATAGATAACGAGATGAAGCACGAAAGGTCTGGATTCCTTTCGGCTCAAGTCTTTTGGTGTCAATCTTGTCGTGTTCCCATAATAACAGACCCTGTAGAAATTAATGGGGTATCTGGTAAAGGAGTTTGTCCTTTATGCGGAGAACCAACAACATATTTGTCATCGGATTTACGTCCTGTTTTTCCAGAGGAACGATTGTTGTTGGAATTGCTTTGGGGAATGACTCCTGGAGAAATTTCTGGAAAGTCTGTTTGGGCACAAGATAGTCGCTATTATATTGATAATGAAGTCAAAACAATTTCTTCAAAGACTTTTCATTTTCAGACAAAAGATTGTGAAGATTTATCATTTCGATTGTCTGCAAGTCAATCGGTAAATGAATTAAGCGATGTTTCGCGTATTTTCAATGAAAATATTGAGCGATTCATAAAAGCTAATCATAATCGCCTTAATGCAATTGTAAGTGAAGCTCATTCTTTTATAAAAGAAGAAGCTGCAAATTTTCCCCGTGAAAATATTGTTCTGTCTTTTTCCGGGGGAAAAGATTCTTCTGTTACGGCAGACATTGTAACGAAGGCCTTGGGCGATTCTAGTCTTGTTCACATTTTTGGGAATACAACACTTGAGTTTCCGCAAACAGTCGCGTATGCGGAGCGTTTTAAGAAAAATCATCCATTTGCGATATTTGAAACGTCGATTAACGAAGAACAAAATTTCATGAGCGTTTGCGAGGATATTGGTCCTCCTGCACGAATTATGCGCTGGTGCTGTTCGATGTTCAAAACGGGACCTATTACCCGTGTTTTGAATTCGTTATATCGTAATCAGCAGATATTGACCTTTTATGGTATTCGCCGTGCAGAAAGTGCTAGCCGTAGTAAATACAATCGTGTCGAAAGCGGAAAAGAGTCCGTGAAAATCCAGAAGCAAACTGTAGCTTCTCCGATTATTGACTGGAAAGACATTGATATATGGCTTTACCTTTTGGCTGAAAAAGTTGATTTTAATGAAGCGTATCGTTTAGGCTATGATCGTGTTGGTTGTTGGTGCTGTCCGAATAATAACCAGCGTGCTCAATTCTTAAGTCGAATATATATGCCGGAAAGGTCTAAACAATGGCGAGATTTTTTAATTCGATTTGCAAAGAGAGTTGGAAAGCCTGATCCTGAGGAATATGTGGATTCTGGTGCTTGGAAAGCTCGGCAAGGAGGAAATGGCCTCTCTGCTGCTGAAGATGTCAAGATTAAGTTTACAAACTGCACTGCAGAGGACCATGCGAAAAACTATAGACTGGTACGTCCATTTGATGACGAACTAGTAAATATGTTTGTGCCGTTTGGTAAGATAAGCCGTGAATTAGGGCGAAAACTTCTTCATGAAGTTATAGTCTTGGATATTCGTACAAATGTTCCGATTATTTCGTTACAGCCTTTTACGGTGGATGGCTTTGAACATGCTGTAAAAATAAAGACAATGAATGTTGCGGATCATGAAGATTTGCAGCGTAAAATAGCTTATCAGATTCGGAAGTTTAATGGTTGCAGAAAATGTTTGAAGTGTGAAAGTGTGTGCAAGGCGGGTGCAATTAGCATAACCGCTGAAGGTTATCACATTGATGAGAATAAGTGCGTCCATTGCAAAATGTGTGTAAATCAATCTGTTTTAGCAATGGGATGCTTGATGGGAAAGTATTTGAAGACCAAAGGGGTTGATTAAATGAAGTTTAGAGCGCATGAAACATTTTTTATTCGTAAAGGTTGGCTATCTAAAGGAATGAAATATGTTGAACAGACCAATGGCCGAGTCTTTATTGATAAAGAGAAAAATCCGATGGATGAACTTGGTATCGGTAGCAATATGGTCAAATCATTGCGTTATTGGATGCAGGCTGTTGGCATTACATATGAAAATGTTTCTACGAAAAGAGTTCAGAAATTTACTGATTTGGGAAACTTGGTGCGTGAACATGACCGCTATATTGAAGAATTGGGAACTTTGTTGTTGCTTCATTATGAATTGGTCTCGAATAAGGATTTAGCAACTAGTTGGTATGTGTTCTTCAATGAATTTTCGATGAGTGAATTTTCGCAAGAGGATTTTCTGGACTTTATTCAAAAGTACATTTCAATGAATAGTAAAGATGAAGAACATGAATCTGGGACTATTCGAACTTTGACTGATGATTTTAATTGTATTGTCGGAACCTATGTCCCGCGTTACAAATTAAATCCTGCAAAAGTTTCTGCAGAAAGCAATATTGATTGTCCGTTTGGTGAAATGAACCTTATTGAAGTGCTTAATAAAAAGGATGGCATTTACAGAAAAAATATTTTAAATGCGGTGTCTTTTAATCCTTGGATAACTTTAGCACTAATCCAAAAAAAACACTGCGGAACACCGGAAATTCAACTTAAAGATTTGCTTTTAGCTCCTGAAAGTATTGGAAAATCTTTTAATCTGGATTCTATAACATTGCTTGAAATTCTCCGCAATCTTGAAAAAATAGAAGAAATCAAAATTATACGAACTGCAGGCTTGGATGTGGTGCGGGTAACTCACCCCGAGCAAAATTACATCGAATGTGTTGAAAAATATTACGAATCTATTGCTAGTGAAAGGGCCTAATATTATGAGTAAGATGATTCAGACTGCAAGTGGTTTTCAATACTCTGTAAATATTGAATACGATTTGCATAATACGGAAAAATTAGGCAATTTTATTCCAACAAGATCATCGTTATCTTTATTGGAAAACATTCTTGAAAGTACTCAGAATAATGCATCTAATCGAGCAAGAATTTTAATTGGTGCATATGGAAAGGGCAAAAGCCATATTGTGCTTACAATCCTTTCTTTGCTAATGAAAAAGAATAGGGATTTATTCGTTCATTTGAATGAAAAAATTCAAGAAAATAATCGTTTGACCGCTTTGTTGAAGAACTACTATAGTGGAAAAAACAAATTATTGCCTGTTATTATTTCGGGTAATAGCACGAGTTTGCATCAGGCTTTCATATTCTCGTTGCAGAAAACTCTGAACGAAAATAACCTGATGAATGTTATGCCAGAAACTAATTATGCTGCGGCTATTAAGACTATTCAGAAATGGGAAAATGATTATCCTCAGACTTTTAAATCGTTTACAAGGGAAATCGACGAAAATCCCAAATTGTTTATTGAAAAACTTCAAAAATTTGATGTCGATGCTTATCGTCAATTTGAACAAATCTATCCAGAATTAACTGCTGGAAGTGTTTTTAATCCTTTTATTGGATTTGATGTCGTTGATTTGTATGAAAGTGTAGCAAAAGCCTTGAAAAGGACCACGAAGTGGACTGGCCTTTATGTTGTATATGACGAGTTTAGCAAATATCTTGAAGCTAATATAACCACCGCAAGTATTAGCGATACGAAAATGTTGCAGGATTTTGCAGAAAAGTGCTCAAGAAGTGGTGATACACAGTTGCATCTTATGCTTATTTCGCATAAGGAAATTGCAAATTACATAGATCTTCTCCCAAAACAGAAAACGGATGGATGGCGTGGAATCTCAGAACGCTTCGAACATGTGTTGCTGAATAATAATTTTACGCAGGTATATGAAATAATATCATCCGTCATCAAAAAGAAACCTGCTGATTGGAATCGGTTTAAGAAAAATCAAAATAAGAAATTTGAAGAACTTTTAGATATGTATGGTAAACATTCTTTGTTTACCGAAATGAGTCCTAATGAAGTTCAAAAGCTTTTGTTTGATTGTTATCCTTTGCATCCGGTAAGCATCTTTATTCTTCCTAGGCTTTCGGAACAAATTGCTCAAAATGAGAGAACGCTTTTTACTTTTTTGTCTGCACAGGGGCGTTCTACATTGCCTGCGTTTTTGAGTAATTATGATGATTCTAATTTTAAGTTAGTTACTCCGGATTTATTGTATGATTATTTTGAGGAACTCTTTAAGAAAGAAATCTACAATAATGAAATTCGTGATGTGTATTTGCTGGCGAAACGTGCTATTGATAAAATAGGAAAGAAAAGGTCGCTAGAATGTAAGATTGTGAAAACTTTGTGCTTGCTGTACATTTTACAGCAGTTTGAAAAAATTAAGCCAGTTAAAGAAGAAATATTCCGTATATATAAAAATGAATACAAAGAAGATGAAATTCTTTGTGCAATTGATAATCTGGTTGAAAAGGAATTTGTGGTTTATCTACGGCAGAGCAATTCTTACTTGAAATTGAAAGAATCTTCTGGTGTAGATATTAAAAAGACAATAAGCGATGAAATTGAAAGACAGGGGAGCAAGTTTAATTTATGTGCTGTATTGAATGGCTTTAATACGAGTGCTTATTTATATCCATCGCGTTATAACGATGAATATGAAATGACACGTTGGTTTGATTTTGTATTTGTTCCCGAATCAGATGTTATTGAAAATATTGATTGGCAAAAAAAATTTATAGAAAATACCTCTGATGGTCAAGTTGTTGCTGTTGTCTTAAGCGAAAAGTCTCATGCTAAGAAAATACGAGATTTAGTTTTACAAGCATCGTCGACACAGAAACAAATGTTGTTTGTTGTGCCAAAGCAATTTTTTGAGATTGAAAATGTGGCACGAAAATACAATGCTGTTTTGGCTTTGCGTGATAAAGCCTATGGTGATTCAGCATTAGAAGATGAATATCAAGTAGTTTTAGACGACTTAAGTGAAATAATGTATGGATTTGTTGCCAACTATATTAGGGCGGAGAGAAATGCTTCAGTTTATATTTACTGCGGCGAAGACGCCTTGATTGGTAGAAAATCTGAACTATCTGAGAAACTTTCCGTTATTTGTGAAAAATTGTATTTCAAAGCTCCAGTAATCAAAAACGAGGCTATTAACAAAAATGAACCCACTACAGTGATGGAAAATGCACGGGATAAGGTGGTTTCGGCGTTACTGAGAAATGAATTGGAGTATAATTTAGGTCTTACTGGAACTGGTCCGGATGTGTTTATTATGCGTAGTGTCTTAATAAATACAGGTGTTTTGATTAATGAAAAAGAAAATGTAAAGATAAACTTTGATTTTCAGAAAAATGAAGATAAGGCAACTATTCGATATGTTGCTGAATCAATGCAGAATTTTGTTAATAGTGCTGTGGAAAAAAATGGTGCATCATTTGGAATCTTGTATAGAAAGCTAACTATGCAAAGTGGTAAAATTGGAATGAGAAAGGGAATTATTCCGATTTTCCTAGCCGCATTCCTGCATAGCCATAAAAAAGCTATATCGATTCATGATGAAAATGGGGTAGTGGATCTTTCAACTCAGACGTTGAATAGAATAAATAAAAATCCTGACTCATATACATTGACATATGTTTTATGGGATGAAGAGAAAGAAAAATACGTCTCCGATCTGAAAGTGATGTATGGAGGATGGCTTACTCCTTACGAAAAGAATGCTATTGAAATAGATGGTCTTTTCTCTGCCATGAATCGTTGGTATCTTGGTTTGCCCAAATATACGAAAGATTTCTTTTCTAAGAAAAATTCCGGGAAAGTTGACCAAGCGTGTGTGAATTTCCTAGAGATGTTTACACAAAATATTAGTTGTCAAGAAGCTCTTTTTGAAAAAATACCACTGGTATTCACCGGTAAGAATATATGCAATAAGAGCGTTTGCGGCAAAGTGTTGAATGCCCAAAAAATCATTGATGGCACATTGGATGAGTTGAAAGCAAATCTATTGAATGAGGTAGAGAGTGCTTTTGCTGTACAAGGAATGAAAAAAAGTTCTGTTTCCTTGCTTTGCAAGGAATGGACTAAAAAATTGGACAAAAAAATATCCGAAATTGTCTTTGATGACGATATAACCAATCGAATGCTAGGCCTTTTTGCTCAAAGTATTGCTGATGATGAAGTTTTTATAGAGCATCTTGCGGAAGTATTAACAGGGTTGAGGATTGCTGATTGGAATGTTGATACAATTGATTCATTTAAAAAAAGATTGATAGAATACAAAAAGTCTGCAGAAAATTACAAGGAACAGCAAAATAAGAAAATCAATAATAGCTATAGCCTTTCGTTTACAGATGAAAAGGGAAAGGAAACTTGCAAAACTTTTAATAAGGTTGAATTAAATCCTCGATCACGATTGCTGTTTAATAAGATTGAAGATGCTCTTGATGCAATGGGACAAGCGTTGTCTGTTGCAGAAAAAAGACAGGTTGTGGTAAATATTCTTCAAAAAATATGTGGGGAAAATAACTGATGGCCTATTTTGACAATGCTGCAACAACTTTCCCTAAGCCAAAATGTGTTTATGATTTCATGAACTCGTTTTATAGGGAATGTGGTGGAAATGTTGGACGTGGAAACCATAAGCTTTCGATGGGGGCTGGCAAGATAGTTTCTGAAACCAGAAATCGTCTTAAACAGTTGCTGCATTGCGAGAATAAACAAATTGTATTTACGCCTTCAGCTACGATTGCCTTGAATATGATTTTGCAGGGTGTTCTTGATGGCAAAATGACTGCGAGAGCAAATGTTTATATTTCTCCGTTTGAACATAATGCTGTGACAAGGATTCTCCATTATTATGAGAAAACAGGGAAAATCAATGTGAGGCTCCTTGCCATCAGGGAGAACCTAACTTACGATTTCGAAAAAATTCAGGCGCAATTTACAAAAGATTCTCCTGATTTGATGGTGATGAGCCATGCGAGCAATGTGATTGGGCTTATTTCTCCAGTAGAAAAACTTTGCTCAATGGCAAAGAAATACAACGCCGTTACCGTTATAGATATGGCGCAAACTGCCGGCCTGGTTGACATTAATGTCGGCTTGGAGACATTTGATTTCGCTGTGTTTGCTGGACATAAGACGCTTTATGGGCCAACAGGAATTAGTGGCTTTGCAATGAAGCCAGATTTTGATTTGGATCCAGTTTTATTTGGTGGCACCGGTTTTGAAAGTGCTAATCAGGATATGCCAAACGATATTCCCCAGCGCTATGAAATGGGGACGCTCAATATCGCTGGAATTGCTGGATTACATGCTTCTATTGGTTGGATATTAGATGAGGGAATAGATTATTTATGGGAGCATGAGCAATTAAAGCGAAAAGAATTGCTAAAGATTCTTCGTTCTTATCATTTTGTGAAAATCGTTGGTGATAATGAAAGCGATCAATATGTAGGAATAGTTTCTTGCGTAATAGATGGATTGCCTAGTGATACTGCGGCAAGTGTATTTGCCGAGAAGAATATTGCAGTTCGAAGTGGGTTGCAGTGTGCTCCGCTCGCACACAAGACTTTGGGAACCTTTCCTTCGGGAACAATACGGTTTAGTTGTAGCGCGTTTACGAGCGATGATGATTTTAGAGAACTTGTAAAGACTTTAGACTGGATAAAAGAAAATATTTAAAAGGGAGTTAAGAATGAATAACACAATGAAATTGCAAAACCTCATCAATGAGGTTGAATCAAAAAAACTGATCCTTCCTGACTTCCAAAGAAAATTCGTTTGGAAGCAAGAGGATATGTGCAGCTTATTCGCCTCAATATTGTGCCAGATGCCATTTGGAAGCATATTAACACTTGAATCAGATGATAATGAATTTTCTTGCAAAAAATTCGGAGCTAAACCTCGAGTTCTTAAAGAGGACATTACTTCAGGAGAGAGAGTTGAATATTTGATTGACGGACAGCAGCGCTTAACAAGTTTATTTGCAGGGTTTACAACTTATTATTATACTGCATTTAAAAATGATTCGAAAAAAATTGCCGCGAATCAATTGCTGGATATGTATTTTTTGAAAATCCCTGCAGAAACAAGTAAAGATGGGATAGATTTATTTAACGCTCAATCACTTTCTTTTGATGGAAATTGGGAAAACGAGGGATCATCGTATTTCTCATGCGAAGAAGTAAAAAGAATTATAGATTCGCAAAGAGTTTCTAAAATTATAGCGGAAAGAAAGAGTAATATATTTGATATAGAATCTCAAGAAGATCTTAATCAAATTTGTGCATATTGCTGTAATAACAACGATGGATTCTATAGAATTCCTTTACAATTTGTTCTGCATAATAAAGGCCTTGTTTCTAGAATTTTTAATAAAATTTTGAATAAAATTGCAATTTCCTTTTTAGATGATTCTGAAAATAGCGAAGATCAAAGAACAGAATGGGTGGATAATGTAAAAAGATATCTGCTAAAGTGCTTGGATGAATTGCAATTAAATAAGATTCCTGTAAAAAACTCAGATAAAGCACGAGCAATTGATATATATAGCAATTTGAATAAAGGTGGAGTTGCTTTAAATGTTTTTGATTTAATTATGGCAAAAGTAGGTCGTGTTGCTAAGGAAAATTTTTACGACACTCTTGTGGGCTATATACAAAAAAATTATCAATATCCGGATGATGTGAAAAAATATCGTCTTCTTCAAAATGCTGTTCCCGATGATTTTTGCGCAACAAAAAATGCTGAAATTTTAAATGCCAAAGATGAAATTGCCGCAGAATATATAAATAACTTTCTAAACATTTTGTCACTTTATATTGCAAAACAAAATGGAAAAGAATTCTCAACAGATTTGATCAAGCAGGATGCTATTTTAAATCTTGATGCAAAGCAGATTGTTGATTTATCTTCAAGAGTTTGTGAAGCGATGGATCGAGCTTTATTCTTTTTCCAAACAAGATGTGGTATAAGAAAATTGTCAGACATTAACTATAAGGCAGAATTTGCTGTGGTGGCGTATTTCTTTACCAATGATGATTTATTTTCTAATAATCGTGTACATGATCTTTTTGAATACTGGTATTGGGTTTCTTTGTTTGCGTATATGTACCCGTCCAATCAGAATGTTGTTATCTTGAATGAAATTCCATATTTCGAAAAATATTTTTCTGATTTTTCTGACAAATCAATTTTTTCTCGACTTGATGAATGTGCAAAATCTATAATGAAATTTGCGCACTACTCTGATAAAGAAACTCTTACAATGAAAAAATCAAGGGAGACTGAGACTGCGCCAGCTTCCAAAATGACGGATTTTATTTGTCAATTCTATATGGCAAAGGGTTATAAAGATTTCTTTATTAATGATATAAGCATAAATTACTTATATCAAGATGCTCTTGAAACACATCATTTATTGCCACTAGGAAGTGACCCGAATCTAAAAATTGGAGAATCAACCAAAACGATTAGAAAAGACAAGTACAATAAATACAATTCTCCATTGAATATGCTGTATATAACAAAAACAGCAAATAAGGCCATTTCTGATATGGATTATACACGCTACACAAAGGATGATAGAATAAAAAAGGTTATTAATGGCTTAGGTTGTATAACAAATTATGAAGAAAATATTGACATAGATAGTTTTCTCAATGCTCGATTTGACCAATTCGAATCTGCTTTAAACGAACGAATTCAAAAGTTAAGAGATTCCTTGAAATGAGTACCCCTTTTACAGCGAAAAGGCTCTTTTGCCGTTATCGTTCTGGAGATAGCGATGCTATCCCCAAGCAGTTTTATAATGAAATTCTGCCGGATACAAAAAGATACTGCCGTGCAGTTGGCTTTTTCTCGTCTACTTGTTTTCTTGAAATTTCTTATGGAATAATCAAACTTGTCAAAAATGATGGCAAAATGCAGTTGGTCACTTCTCCGAAATTGAATGAGGATGATGTTGCGGCGATACAAAAGGGCTATGAAGCAAGAGAAAATGTTTATTTAAGGGCTCTAAAACGCGGAATGACGTTGCCACAAAATATTGATGAAAAAAATCGATTAAATGTGTTGGCAAATCTGATAGAGCAGGGCGTTTTAGAAATAAAAATTGCTGTGACAGACAGACCTGAAATTAGTATGTATCACGAAAAAATTGGTCTGTTTGTTGATGATAATGATAATAAGATCGCTATATCGGGTTCTATGAATGAATCCGAAACTGCAATGTCTGAAAATTTTGAATCATTTCAGGTCTTTTGCAGTTGGATAGATGGGGATAAAGAAAGAGTAAATTTCTGCGAACGGGATTTTGAATCTCTGTGGAATAATGAAGAAGAAAAGTTAAAGGTATATGATTTTCCTGAATTGCCGAAAGCTTTTATACAAACCTACAAAACGTCAGATATTTCTGTAGAAAGTCTTAAACGGGATGAAAAGCCTCTTGGCTTTGAAAAAATGTTGGACGAAAATGAAACTGTTGACGATATTCCCTTATTCTTTAAATTTCCTCCAGAGATAAGACCTAGACCATATCAAAAAGACGCTATAGCAAATTTTATCGATAATGATTATAAGAGCCTATTCGCAATGGCAACAGGAACAGGAAAAACATTGACGTCGCTCTTTGCGGCAGACGAACTTTGTTGCCGTAAAAAAATTGAATCAATTTTAATAATAGTGCCTTTAAAAGACTTGGTCGACCAATGGGAAAATGATGTCTGTAAATATTTTTCTGGTTTGGTCGTGACTATTCGTTCCGGAATTGAATGGAAAGAAAAAATATCGGAATTGTCGATTCTTCGGATGTTGCACAAAGATGCTGCTAAAGAAAAAGTAGTTGTAATTACGACATATGACTCATTTTCAATAAATGATTCTAGAATACTTTCCGCAATTGGCGAAAACTCATTAATAATAGCCGATGAAGTTCATAAATTTGGGGCTACATCGTATTCTCAAAAATTGCCAGAATTAGTCCCATATAGGATAGGCCTTTCTGCTACGCCTAAAAGACCCTACGACGAAAAGGGAACGAAAGCAGTATTTGATTATTTTTGTCCATCAGATAATCCATATGTGTTTGGGATTAAAGAGGCAATTAAAGCGGATAAGCTTTGCCATTACAATTATTACCCGATAATCGTTAAGCTATCCGATTCGGAAATGGTTGCTTATGAAGTGATTTCTGAAAAAATATCAAGAGTTGCTTCATTTGTGAAAGCATCAAACGAGGATGATGAATATCTGCAACAGCTTTTAAAGGAACGTCATAGGATTATCGAACGCGCAGAAAACAAAAAAGAAGCTTTCTTGAAATTGATGAGCGAAGAACTAAGAAAATATGCCAACAAGACGATTGTTTTTTGTCCTGATGGTGTCGATGATTCGGGGCAAGATATTCTCTTGAATTATAAGACGGAATTATGGAATTATGTACGCAAAAAAGGCAAAATTATTCGTATGAATGAATATGTTCAAGGAACAGAAAAAAAAGTTCTTGATGCCTTTGCTGTAGGGGGAGTTGACATTGTTTTCGCAAAACAGCGGTTGAACGAAGGTATTGATATTCCATCTGCACGGCGTGCGATTTTTGTTGCGAGTAGTACTTCTGAAAGGGAGTTTATCCAAAGGCGTGGTCGAGTTCTCCGTAAAGCCCCAGGGAAAAAACTTGCAGAAATTTTTGATTTTATTGTTGTTCCGCCGGATGAGCTGTTTAGCAAAGGGTCTTCTATCGTGAATAACGAAATTAATCGTGCAATGGATTTTGCGATGACTGCTGATAATTATGCAGAAATTGAATCGGTTTTAAGAAAGTATCTATAAGGAGCTATTATGGATAAGCTAAAACAAACTATTCCAAATATAATAAAACAAGCTCTGAGTGATGAAGATGAAATTACTCGCAATTTGATGCTTGTTTTACTCAATGAGGTGTATTCAAATCCAAATAAAGAATCCCAAAAGAAAACTGCACAGCGTGCATTAGATGATTATATTAAAACCGCGTATGATTTAAATAAATCTAGGGGGAATTATGGAATTTAAAGAAATTATAATTAAGGATTTCTTGTCCTATTATGGAGATAATTCCATAGAATTTTCCGATATGACAACCATCATTATTGGACAAAATAATACGGGCAAGTCAAAATTGTTTGATGCAATTAATTTTGCTATTTATGGACGGATTTTTCACACGGGAAAAGGCGTTAATGGTGAGTGGATTTATGATATAAAAGAAATTTCGGATTTTATATTAAATAATCGAAAAAAAATAGAAGCTTTAGAAGGTAATGAACAAACTGTTGATTCTGGGGTTCAATTAAATATCGAACTTGACACCTCTTATTTAAACATAGATAGAAAAGTTATATACAAAAATGAGAATGGTTCTTTTAAATATGATAGATATGAGGTTTCTGTTTCAGAAATAGATAAGTTAGATGGCCATATTATCTCATCAGATTCTCACAAAGACGATGCAAACAGCAAGATAGAACAATATTTTTCAAGATCTATTAAAGATTATTTCTTATTTCAAGGCGAAGCGGCGTCTAAAATAATGCAGTTGAGCAAGGGCGGAAACTTTTCTAAAGCTGTTCGTGAAATTGCAAGATTGTCTGTGTTTGAGGATGCGAAAGAAATTGCGGATGGCTATTCAAAACATGTGAATAATATCCTTGTTCGCAAGATAAACAAAAATAAGGAATTGGCTGAAAAGCAGGCGAAATTACAAAAAGAGCTAGATGCAATTGAAGAAGATATAAAAAAATATACGGAAAAAAGGAATTCTGCCCAAAGCAATATAGATGCATATAAAGAAGAATTGAATCTTTTAGAGCCAAAACTCTCCCAAATGAAAGAATTTGAAGAATGGTTCAAACGAAAAAATGAACTGGAAAGCAATATCCAAAAAATCAAAAAAGATTTAAAAAATGCCAATTCTGAAAAGACGGAAATTGCAGAAGATGCCGTTTTTTACAAGATATCAGACAAAATCAACTCGTTCAAGAATTTTTATCATGATTTAGAAAATAAAGGAGAAGTGCCTCCCAGTATTCCAAGAGCCGAGATTGTGAAAGCTCTTGATTATTGTCGTTGCACTATTTGTGATACTGATTTGTCGGAAGGGTCTCCTGCAAGAGAAATTGTGAAAAGACGACTCCCTAAATGTGATACCGATAAATTAGGAAACTATTTGAGAGACCTTAACATAATTTTTGGAAATATGATTGACGATAATCAGAAGGTTCCTCAAAAATTAGAAGATATTCTAGACAGAAAAAGAAGATTGGAAGAGAGAAAGAAGTCTTTACTTGAAGAAAAAGAAGAAATTGCAAGTCAGTTAGAAAGCGTAAAGTTGAGTGAAGAACACTCTGAAGAAAAGAAAAAAGAAATTGAAGAGTTAAGAAAATCTATAAATCACTATAGAAACCTTTTGGAACGAGCAAAAACCGAATTCGACAGAAATGATGCTCTTATTGAAGAAAAATCAAAAATGTTGCAAAATCTGCGAACACAACAGGTTCTTGAAATTGGTAATTCATCTAATACAGATATTACTGATTTTGAACGTTTTTGGAGTTCCTATGCCCCTAAGGTCGCTGAAGCGATGGAAAAATTATACAAGCGTGCGCATGACACCGCGTATAATAAGGTAGAAGAAAAGGCGGATGAATATTATCGCAAGATGACACAAGATAATGCAGGGCTTATTGGAAAAATAAAAATTGATACTCAGAATTCTGAGATTTATACCATTGATGAAAATGGCGACAGAATTTTAAATATAAATCAGGGGAACCGTATATCTATTCAGCTGGCGGTGATTGCCGGTATTTTAACAATAGCCCAGGAAGAATTTGGCCAACAATACCCATTTGTTACGGATGCGCCTGTTTCAGCTTTAGGCGGAGATAACAAATTAAATACGATTCAAACGATGATTGATGCTTTTGAACAATCGATAATTGTGATAAAAGATGACTCTATTTCAAAAAATAAAACAAATGATGAAATACGAAATCTTATACAAAATTCTAGTTATGTTGGTATGGCTTATGAATTGTCGATGTCGGATGCACAAACAAAAAATAATCAACACACTGTTATTAAAAGAATTAAAGGATAAGGAGAGGCGTTATGGCTCGTGATGCTATAGATTTGGGAGAGTCAACCAAATTTAATATGGATGATGAATGGTACAATAAGTTTTGTAATCAGGTAGAACGGGATGATAAACGCTCAGAGAGAGTCGTGTTTTCAACTGATTGGCAACGCTTTTTGTGGGCGTTTATTCTCGGAATATTTGTGGGGAAGAGAACTCCTATTCAGAACAAAACCAAAAATCCTCCATTTGGTGCAGAGGTTTTTAAAAATAGAGGAAAAATTTTAAAATTAATGATTGGTCTGGCTCTTCAAGAAATGTATAAGGGTGAACCTCAAAAATTAAAAGCGGATTATGAGAAAGCAACAGAAAAGGGGGAGAATTTAGGCAAAGACATTCGTATTTGTATTGAAGAATTTGCTAATACAGGTTTTGCTGTTATAAATCAAAGATCTAAAGAACAGCCTGGATATATTGAAAATCTTGAATATGTTATTGCCGACATTTTGAGCGATAAGGGATGGATGTGATAAATTGATTTTCGCATTACTGATAGTTATCCTTGGGGGCTAATATCCCGACTTGATGAGATCGAGTCGGGATATGATCGTAAACTGCTCTCGTTACGCCACCAAATCCATCAAATCAAAGTACATCAATCGTGTATGTGGATCATCGTCTTCCAGGTTCATCATGCGAAAACCATTTTTCTCGTAAAACGGAACCGCGTCCAAGTATGCATCTACCGTTATAAAACGACAACCGGTTTTGTTCTTGATGACGAACATGGATTTGATGTAATTCAAAACCTTTGTACCGATTTTCCGATTTTTGGCACAGATGTCAACGGCTAAGCGGCAAAGTTTTACCGCTGGATAGCTTTTTAGCCTTTTTTCATTTGGGAATCCTTGCTTGCGGCGAAATCTGTTGAACTCCGTCATGTTCGGAAAATCGCTTGTCGCGATTTTGTCATTAGCGAGGCTGAAATAGGCTAGAATTTGCTTTGTATCTGGATCAATACATGTATAGCTTACCGCTAACATGTGGTAATCGAACAAAGATGCTCTATTTGTTATATAGTCGTTCAAGTCCCTATCGCCGCAGTCGAAATTTTCGATGGCGTTTGTGGGTTCCAATCTTACAATTTTAAATCTTTCGGGAATTCCACATGTTTGAACCATGGATCCACACCTCCGTTTGCTGCTTCACGGGCGCGTTTTTCGCGCATGCCGTCTTCAAAAGCTTTTTGCATGAATTCGTAATCCCGTAAACGTTGGGCACGAGCTTCCGGAGTTTCGGGGTGCCTCTCCTGCATACGGGCGATAAACCGGCGAGCATCCTCGCCGAACAAAATGGGAGTTTCTCTGACGGGTCTTGCCATGAGTTTCCTATTTGTTGATTGTTAGAATAAAATAAATCGATATAATAACGCCCGGCTAAGCCGGAAGGCATCCTCAGCGGATCCTTTTAGAAATATACAAAAGTCGAAAATCAAACGCAAGGGGGTGGCGTTTTTCTGCAAATGTATAGACTTTTGGATTCTATCATGTTGCTTCTGGATAGATCCCCGCCTACGCGGGGATGACGAAGAGTGTGCGGGGATGACGAACCGCGAAACATCGCGATTGAAGCCCGATTCTGCGTGCATGAGGGGATTCCGGGGCAAGCCCGGAATGACGAGGACAGGGGCGTCTGGAAATGACGATTTGTGGTTCAGAATTGATGAATGTAAGGCTGATTCAAAGAACACCCATAACTGATTTCGTTACGCTACCAAATCCATCAAATCAAAGTACATCAATCGTGTATGTGGATCATCGTCTTCCAGGTTCATCATGCGAAAACCATTTTTCTCATAAAATGGAATTGCGTCCAAGTAGGCATCAACTGTTATAAAGCGGCAACCTGTCTTGTTGTTAATAACGAACATGGATTTGATGTAATCAAGTAACCCGGAGCCTATTTGATTTCCTTTTGCTTGTTTATCAACTGCTAACCGGCATAGTTTTACTGCTGGATAACTTTTTAGCCGTTTTTCGTTTGGAAATCCTTGTTTTCGGCGGAATCTGTTGAATTCCGTCATATTTGGAAAATCACTAGTAGCAATCTTGTCATTTGCAAGGCTGAAATAGGCTAAGGGTCTGCTAGTGTCATTGGTATCAACAAAAGCGTAGCTGACCGCCAGCATATATTTGTCAAAAGGGGTTGCTCGATTTAAAATAAAATCGTTCAAATCTTCGTCGCCACAATCAAAGGATTTAATCTTGTTTGTAGGCTGTAACCGAATGAAATCAAGATTCGAACTGTCTACACATTGTCGAACCATGGATCTTTACCTCCGTTAGCTGCTTCACGGGCACGCTTTTCGCGCATGCCTCGTTCAAATGCTTTTTGGAAAAATTCGTAATTCCGTAAGCGGCGGGCACGAGCTTCTGGAGTTTCGGGGTGCCTCTCCTGCATACGGGCGATAAACCGGCGAGCATCCTCGCCGAACAAGATAGGGGTTTCTCTGATGGGTCTTGCCATGAGTTTCCTATTTGTTGATTGTTAGAATAAAACAAATCGATATAATAACGCCCGGCTAAGCCGGAAGGCATCCTCAGCGGATCCTTTTAGAAATATACAAAAGTTGAAAATCAAACGCAAGGGGGTGGCGTTTTTCTGCAAATGTATAGACCTTTGGATTCTGTCGTGTTGCTTCTGGATAGATCCCCGCCTACGTGGGGATGACAGATGGAGCGCGGAATGACGAGGACGGGCGAGCAGAATGACGAATGTAGTGCCGAGCTATCTTATGGTTTTCTGCCGAGGCTGGGCCATTTTGTGGGGACGATTCCGTCTAGTCTTACGTTGTCTATATAGACTTCTGCATCGGCGGTGAGCACGAAGTCGATGGCGTATGTCGTTGTCAGCTTGGAACGGATTTTGTCGAACGGCAAGTTGTAGGTGCCCCAGGTGTCTTTGAGCTCGATTGCTTCCGTTGAAATTTTCGTTTGTTTGCCATTTTCGTTGAGAATGATGAATTGGAGGCCGACGCTACCTGTTCCCTTTGCATCAAAAGAAAGTCCAGTGGCTTCGCTGATGTCGAAGGTGGGATAGCCGCCTTTGGGCTCGTCTAGATTTTCGCCCAAGCGGAACCCTGCGATAGCGAACGGGTTTTCGGTGTTTTCGTCAATGTCGGTTTTAAGGTACATGTAGTAGCCCGTCGTATCGTCTTTGCGGAACTTTTCGCCATGGGCAAATTGGGTTTTGCCTATGAAGCGGCTTCCGCCACCGTACAGCGAATCGGTATAGAAGTAGGTCGGTCCGACTAAGTCGAATGTGTTGCCGGGGACAATGCGTCCGCTCGACCAATCTTCGTAATCTGTCAGGAGTGTGTAAACGCCATAGTCCCAGTTGATTCGGTTGATAATTTGTTCTTCTTTGTATCCGACGAGAACTGTTGTCTGTACTTGGTAGATTCGTGATTCTCCGCCGTATTCGACCGTCATAAAGTGGACGCCGTCGGGGAGTCCTTCGATAGTGAATTCGCCGTCGGATTTCGTTTGGGATTCAATGTGTAAAATTTTGATTTTGGCATTTTTGATACCTACGCCCTTGTCCTTGATGAACCCGGTTACCATGACAGTCGGTTTTGCCAAGTAGATCCCGGTTTTCATATTTTCATTGAAGTTTACCCACCTCATGGCGGCGAGGTCTCCATGTTGCATTTCTATAAGATGGTATCCGCTCAAGGATGTGTTCAGCTTGAGTTTTCCTTCGTTGTCGAGAGTGTCGGTCGAGACGATTTTTAAACCCTCTGCTGTCGGGGCCCAGATGCGAACTTCTTCGCGTGTAATTAAATCGCTGGTATGGTCGTTTATGAAACCGACATAGCCGTACTCGTAATCAATATCGTCTAATTCGCCTGAATTGCTGCTGATTTTTTGATTGCTGCTGCTAGATGTTTCTTTGTCTTTAGCGATGCTGCTAGAAGATATTCCTGTGCTTTTGTTCGAAGAACTGCTGCCGGTTGTTGGCGTTGTCTCATCGGGGCCCGCATTGGGTGATGCCGAAGTTGAGGAATCGTCTGAGCATCCGGCAAGGGCCGCGGTAATAATCATGAATGGGATAATTTTTTTGAAAAAGTTCATTTTTGCCTCCAATCGGATTTCTTAAATCTATAAAAATTTGAAAAAAATGCCATTCATCCGTGAATATTTGTATATGTAGTGGCGATGTTGACATTTTGCTTTGCCAAGTGAAATTTTTTTATTTTTGCAGCAGGAGTATTTTGAATGAACGAAGGAGAAATTAAAGTGGCCGAAAAAACTCAATTCAATGGTAACTTGGCTTTACTCAGGGTTTGCGCCATAGTGCTTATCGTAAATGTATTCAATATAATAATCAAAATGTTGCTTGTTGCTGAGCGAGGCGGGGTTCTTGCTTCGCTGTGGAGCGCTCTTACGACTTCGTCATTTGAAGACATTATTGCGGCAATCGGGTTGTTGTTTGTGTCTGGTTGGGTAGGCCCGATTATGCTTGCTGGGTGTTCTATCATAATTGCATTAGGATTGGGAATTTTTGCACTTGTCAAAAAGAATGTGACGTCTTTAAAAATTTTAGCGGTGATTATGCTTATTTGGACGTTTGTGGGGCCTTTTTCTTTTGGTCTTAAAGGCGAGTTGCGTAATTTGCCTGGTGTGTTGGCTAGTTTGATTTTTAATGTGAATTTGATTGTAGCTGTTGCTGTATTTTTTATTGCTTCTAAAAAGCGTGTAGAAGAAAATAATGATGTAGTGGTTCATGATGCCTTTAATTTAGGCCTGTATCGTTTTTGTGCGGCGATATTCCTTGTGAGGGGTTTGAATGGTGTGGCATGGGTTTTATTTGGACATGCTTTCTCTATACCGTTGGCTTTATTAGACTTTGCCGTTGTGGTAGCCTGCATTTTTGCACTGGCGAAAAAGAACACAACAGTTTTGATGGCGTGTTCGTTAGTGATGGTGGCTCAAGCTTTTCAAGCTTTTTGGAGTATGTTCCAATTTATAGGTGGGGTTAAAGCTGGTTCCAGTGGCCTTGTGTTTTTTATGATGGTGGATATGATTGTCCGTTACTTTTTTAACACATTGATTGTTGTTTGCGTGGCGACTTTCTTTATCGAACCGGAACTGACTCGGACTTATTTTAATAAAGTTAAGAGTTTGTTTGTCAAGCCAAAGTAAATGAATTGATTTGTTCTGTTTCACGTAAAAAACGTACACTGTAAAAATATGGCGCACCGTTTGAATCAACAATTGGCGCGCCATACTTTTTTTCTTCTATGGGAGTCTGGATTTATAGAAGAGATGGAGGAGTCTAAATTTTAGGGGACGTTAATTAATCCTGAACTGGAACAATGTAATAAGCAATTCCTGTAGAAACAGTCATTTCTTTAGTGACCTTGCCCGTGGCGATGGTATAGCGGTAAATAGCGCCACCCTTCTTGTCAGCGTGACCGAGCACAGCGCTCTTGCCATCAGCATCCAAGTGAATGGATGGAGCAAACCACGGAATCGTCGGGCTCAAATCAAGCTTCTTGATGGTTTTCTTGTAAAGGTTAATGACAACAAATTCCCATTCGTAATTGTTATAATTTTGACGATCTTGGAAATTTCCAAAGAAGCCGAGGAATTCACCATTACCCAGATAGGCTCCACCAGACATCAAATAATTCTTGTTCGTTTTCTTACCATTGTATTCGGCATCATTCAGGTGGAATACCCAATCCTTGTCAAATTTGGTTTCGCCCTTCTTGATGCGGACAAAACCTTCCTTCTGACCTTCGGCAACACCGAGAGAAGCGTCGGAATAGAAGTAAATATCGCCCTTCTCATCAACAAAAGCACCTGTATTGTTCATGTCATCCAAATAGCCAACAGCTGCGGTCAAATCTTCATTAATGATCTTTTCAACCTTGTCTGTATTAACGTCAATAACGGCAACAGAACCACGCGAGCCGATAGTCATCGTACCCGGATCAACAAGCTGGAGCAAGGCGACATACATCTTGCCATCGCGAATGACAGCAGAGCACGGAACTGTAGTCATGGAACCTTCTTCCAGATAGCTCGAAAGATCGATATTCTTTATCGTCTTGAGAGTCTTCGGATCAAGAGACGTGACAGCATCGCCAAAAGCGTGTTCCACATACATCTTGTTTTCATCGACAAACTTCATCACGAGTGCTTGCGTTCCCGTAAACTTAGTCGTAGCGGCAGGCTTGTCAGCCATCTTGCCATCCTTGACTTCATAACGGGAAAGCGTGCTGTTCATGGCGTTGTCGGTAGCAAGAATATACACAGAGCCATTGAAGTACATGACAGAACCGGAATTCGGTGCTTCAATAAAATTCTTGACAACCTTGGACTGGTCGGCAGAAAGCGTTGTAATGCCTACGAATTGAGAGGCATCCATCATAAACGAAACGACATACTTCTGCTCTTCCTTTACAGAAGAGGAACTACTATCATTTTTCTTGGAAGAAGAACTGGATTTTGCAGAAGAGCTACTGACCTTTGTTGAAGAAGAGCTCTTTGCTTTTACAGATGAAGAACTCTTTACCTTGGAAGACGAGGATTTCGCCTTGGATGAAGAGCTTTTTTCCTTAACGACAGAAGAACTAGATGGTTCTTCCGGCGAGGCATTAGAACTGGAATCGTCACCGCAAGCGGCAAACATCAAGCTGACCGCAGCAGTAAAGAGAAGAGATTTATAGGATTTCATGATTTATTCCTTTTTGTTAAAAAATTCATTAAAGCGAGAATTTCACTTTCGTTGCAAAAGCGCGCCCTGGCTTCGATTCCCCATACTTATCATAGACAAGTTCATCCGTAAAATTCCTGATTTCGAAACTCCACGAGAACTTATTTGCCATAATGGAGTATTCAAGGCCCAAATCTTGCGAGAACGAACTCGGGATGGTACGATCTTGCTTTTCTGAAACTTTCCAGCTGTAGTAATAATCATCCGTGTAATTGGCAAACCAATAAAATTTGAAGAAATCATCACGGAAGAACAAATCGCCAATATGGAATTCCGCTCCAAAGTTCATATAGAACGTCGGTGTATTCGGAACCGTAAGGCCCTTTGCAATCCCATACGACATATCCGTTTCTCGGCTTTCGGCATCCTGCTTTGTCAAGTTGAACGAAAGCGCGATATATTCATTCACATCGACAGCGGCATCAATTTCAAAACCACTCGTCTTTGTGCCAACGCTATTGTAATACGGACGCGGAATGGAAGCGTAGTTGTTCCAATAAATGCGGTCATCCATCAGCAAGTAGAACCAGTTGAATTCCAAATGCAAACGCAACAGCAGTGGTATTTTATCCAGATCGAGTTCTGCGCCAGCAGTAAAATTATCCGAATATTCGGGCTTTAAATTCGGAGCACATTGGACATACATTCCATCACCAAAGATTTCCTCACGGGTCGGGAAACGCAAGCTATGCTGATAACCGCCCTTGACCGCAAATTGCGGCAACGCCTGTATTCGCAAATTTTCACTAAAACCAAAACTTTTATTACTTACATCATCTTCCGTAAGTTGCTGGATTCTCTTTTCACCATCATTCTTTGCAGCAATCGAATAGAAGTAGCCTTTGACTCCAATAACATTCTGGATACGTTCAGCCCAAAAATTATTTTCAGCAGAAAGTCCCGTTACCACAGAATGGCTATAACCAGGGAAACCCGCCTTATTCACCTTCTGCCCAGCTTTTGCAAGTTTATCCGTTGGGTCCTGCGATTCATAGCGATAAAGACCGCTCCATGTCAATGTATGATTTTTGTTAAACGCATAATCGACATTCCAAGGCAACACAATAGTATAGTTTTTGCGTTCAATATGAGCGGTACCGCCAGGAGAGAGTTCACCATAGGCCATCTTGCTATTACGAAAATTTTCTTTATCCCAACCAAAGAAATACACATGGCTCGTATCGACAACGCGGTCCTTGCTGTAATTAAAATTGAGGGATAACGCAGCCGAAAGCCCTTGAACAATATTCTGTTTTTCAAGACCGAGCGAAAGCCCATAACCAAATGCATCGGCAGTTGCTTCTTCAACACGATGTGCCGTTGACTGGATTTCTTTATCCATGATACCAAAACTTGTCCCCAACGAGATTCGATCAAACCAAAAATTATTCAAGTTCACAAACGGTGCGATATTATAACTGTAATAACGATCATGTTCACGCGTCACCGTAGTGTCCATATAAGGCGTTGTAAACTCGTAATCATTGTCAGAATAGTTGTAATAAGCCGAAATGCCCGTTTCTACAGAACGATTTTTCGCGGAATCCGCAACCCACACATATTTCGCATCAAGCGAAACCTTATGCGTATTAAAGCTTCCGAAAGAATACGACCCCGCAATAGAGCTTTTCGGCAAATTGCGCGTCACGATATTAATAACGCCGCCCATACCATCCGTTGCAAAACGTTCCGGTACATAGCTCTTGTAAACCTCAATGCGGTCAATTTTATCGATAGGAATATCATTTACAGACAAGCTACCATTCCCGTTATCGACAGGAACGCCATCCACAAGAACTTTCACGTTCTTGCCTTCCATGCCACGAATATTGATTTTACTTTCGCCGCCGAGACCGCCCGATTGGCGCACTTTCACGCCCGAAGACCTGTTAGTCGCTTCTGCGATTGTAGCACTTGAACCCTGCAATTCCTTTGTATCTAGGACTTTGACCGATTCGGCTTTTGTTTTTGTATCTACGGGAGCGGTTTCCATTTCGCTTTCGTCTTCCACAGACAAGCCGTCAAGAACAGTAATATCGGAGGATTTTGTGGATTTACGCAAAGAAGTTTCAGAAAAGCTTTCAGAATCCGTAGCCGTCGGAGCAGTCGATGCAGGCTTTTCGCTCACTGTCGCAGGCTCATCAAAAAACGCATCGTCATAGGACGTAACTTCATCCGTCTGAGCAATCGCACAAGCAGAACACAACGCAATGGAGAACACAATTTTCTTTTTCATTTTCGGAAAGCCCCAATTACAACATGGACGAATAAAAATAAATTAAGCGACCAACGCCTTTCTACTCTAATTAGGTTACAAACAATCCAATTAGACAAGGTTAACTTTTTTTTAGTTTGTCATCCTGAACGCGTAGCGTGAAGGATCCAGTTAAGTTCTGCACTGGATTCTTCGCGTTGCTCAGAATGACGAGACGCGAAAACAAGTATGGCGCACCGTTCGGCACGCCATACCCGCTTCTATTGTAGTCTGGGTTTTCGAAGAATTTTTAAAGCACCCAAAGTGCTATGTGATAAACGATAAACGCGAGTCCTAACGAAATAGCAAAGTAGTAGCCCGCAATAGCAAGCAGCCATTTGAAAGAATGAGTTTCGCGATATGTTGTACCCATCGCAAGGACACAAGGGATATTGAACATCGAGGCAAAAATGAACGCGAGAGCTTCAGGAAGCGAAACCACAGCACGCATCATTTCACCAAGATTTGCACCAGCTGCATTACGCGCAACCAACGAGAACGCATCACTCGAACTCGAGAACACCACGCTCATCACGCCAAGAGATGCTTCCTTGCTAAAAATACCGCCAATGTACGAAATAAACAATTGCCAGCGCATACCAAAAATCTGCGTGAACGGCTCAATAAAATTGCCGATACGATAAAGAAGGCTATGCGCAACAAGGCCGTCTCTTGAATAAGACAAAACCCAAAAGACGAACGAAATCAGCCAAATAACAATAATTGCTTTCTTAAAGACTTCCCATGTATTGCTGCCCACCGTCTTCATCAAAATTTTCCAATGCGGTTTGTGGTACGGCGGGAGTTCCATAATCATCCCGACGCGTTCATTAACAGGAACAAGTTTACGGCCAAAAAGTCTTGACGAAAGCCAGAATGACGCAAAAATCAAAGCCACATAGATAATGCCAAACAGCGGAGCTGCCGAGCCAAAGAAGACCGAAGCGAGGAACAGCACCACGGCAACTTTTGAGCCGCACGGGATCGACCACAAAAGCACCATTGCAAATAAGCGCTGTCCACGAGTATCGAGGACGCGCGTACCGCAGACAGCGCCACCCGTGCAAGCGAGGCCAGAAACCAAAGGCATAAACGCCTTGCCGTGAAGGCCCAAGCGCGAAAGCCAAGAATCAAACACGTACGAAGATCTTGCCAAGTATCCCGTATCTTCCATCAATCCAAAAGTCACGAGAATCGCAAAGACAAATCCCACCATAGCTACAGTTACGGCAAGCCCGCCCACGATAACGCTATTCACGAACGAAGCGACTGCAGGCCATGAACCTAGAACGTTGTTCACAAGTGGTTCAACAACGCCCTGCAAGCCAAAACAGCCCATAATAATTGGGACCGCAATTGTCATGCTAACCGCAAGCGTAATCACCAAAATGAAGAACGCGACAAACTTCCCCCAAATGCGATGCGTCGCAATCTTGTCAAAGCGAGAAAGTTTTGCTGTTTTTTCACTAGCCGCAGTGACTTCGCGAAGCGTTTCCGAAATAAAGCGGTACTTCGCCTCACCCGTAATCAGCCCGCCATTAGAATCTTCAGCATCAAGAACATTTTGAATTTCACGCCAAAGTTCCGGTTTCACCGCGGCTTTAACTTCTGCACAAACAAGAGCGTCATTTTCCAAAAGCTTTGAAACTATCCAAAACTTTTCGCGGTTGCCAAAGTCCAAACCATCAAGCAATTCTTCGAGAGCCACAACCGGCGAAGACTCACGGCCACCCGACGCATTTTCACCATCATCCGTCTTCGACGCATTCGCTAACGCCATTTCACGAATCTTTGCGGACGAAATTTTCGCAGGCTTTTCAATCGCATTTTTCAAAGTTTCAAAGAACTTCGAATAGCCTTCCAAATTCGATGCCGTAAATCCAAGCACAGGAATGTTCAAGAGGTTTTGAATTTTTTGAACGTCAATCTTCTTGCCCTTTTGTTCCGCAACATCCATCATGTTGAGCACAAGCATCACCGGGCTTTTTATACCCGCAAAATCCGCCAACATGTAAAGGCTGCGTTCAAGCTGAGCCGCATCGACAATGATACATACAAGGTCAGCGTAACCATGTTCAATATAAGTTCGCGTAACCATTTCTTCGGCTGAATTTGCGGTAAGCCCATAGCTACCCGGCAAATCAACCACACGATAAACATCTTCCTCAAACGTAAAAAAGCCTTCCGCACGTTCCACCGTTTTTCCGGGCCAGTTGCCCACATGCTGATGCGAACCCGTTAAAGCATTGAAAAGCGTCGATTTACCGGAATTCGGCTGACCAAGCAAAGCTATCGTTCTCATGCTAAAGCCACCTCAATCTGCATGCATTCTTTGCGGTTAATCGCAATCATCGTATCGTGCGAATACAAAAGCACTGGAGAACGACCATCGTTTTGCAGCACTAAAAACGGGCTGCTCGGCGGAAGTCCCATCGACACGACGCGAGATACGAATCGAGAATCACCGTTAATCTTTTGAATCAAACCCTTTTGATTTTCCTTCATTTCTGACAAACACATTTTCCTACTCCATCTATCTAAAACTGTAGCGAATCTTCGTCGCAAAACTTCTACCGGGCTTGCTTTCGCCAAACTTATCGAACGATTCGCTATCCGTGATGTTATCGACTTCAAAACTCCAGCCCAATTTATTGTCCCACAAGGAATATTCAACGCCAATATCTTGCGTGAACGAGGCTTTAATTTTACGGCTCTGGCGAGAGCTGATTTTCCAGCCATAGAAATATTCATCCGTATAATTTGCAGACCACCAGACTTTCAAAAAATCTTCACTACTGAACAGGTCACCAACATGGTATTCTACAAGGTAGTTCATAAAGAATCGTGGAATATTCGGCACAATAGCATCCTTGGGAATGCCCTGTCTTGCATTATACTTTATATTACGCAAATCTTGGAAAGTCCAGTTCGTTCCCAACAAAACCCACTCATTTACATCCAACTTCACATCGCCTTCATAGCCCCAACTGCGAATCGGGTTCATGTTAAAGTAAGGAATTGACATTTGCGATGAACTCATGTAATGAATTCGATTCTTGTAGTACGAATAAAATACATCACCATCAAAGCGAAGCCTTGTTACAAGCGGCAATTCCTGCAAATCTACAGAAATTCCAAAGTTGAAATTATCCGCTTCTTCAGGTTTGAGGTTTATCGCAGCACTCACGCGAAGGCCGTCACCAAACAGTTCTTCGGGAGACGGCAGACGCACCGCATGTTGATACGAAGCCTTCACAGAAAGCGGTTTTGCAATTTTGAACATCAAGTTTTCATCATAACTGAAATCCGTGTAGTCATTCGATTCTACCGCAGGTTCAATCAGAAGGCTCGTCGGCATATTCGAGATTTTGGCATTCAAGTAGTGGAATTTGAAGCCTGCGAGATTTTGGATTCGAGAATTCCAGAAACGATTTTCAAGCGAAATGCCAGTAGTCACAGACAACAATTCACCTGGAAGCCCAGCCGTATTAAAGCCCATTTTTTCCGTGCCAAAATCATCTTCAGGATTTTCCTTGTGATATCTGAGAAGCGTATTTAAATAAACGAACTGATCTTTTACATATTGATAATCAAGATTCAATAAATTATTAAAATCGTAAATTTCAACAGTACGAAGCTTCGGGAGCCCCATAGACGTAAGTTCGCCTACATTTTTCTTTGCGACATCGCAGCTAAACCAGTTGCGGCAATGGACACGGCTTGTATCGATTATTTTGTTTTCTGCAAAACCAAATGAAAAATAGTCGCCGAAATTCAAATTTTTCGCAAAGAAATTTTTCTTATCAAAACCAAGCGATGCACCGAAATTGTAGCCTTCGGACGTTGTTTCCTTAATGCGATATTCAATTCCCTGAATCTGCTTATCAAACGCACCAAAGCTTGCTCCCAGAGAAATCTGATCAAACCAGGCATTCATCAAATTTGCAAAGGCTTGCACATTGTAAGAGGTATAATGGTCATGGTCGCGAACAACGCTCGTATCCTTGCCGGTAGAACTTTTCATGTACGGCGAGGTGAATTCATAATCGTTATCGGAATGGTTAAAATATCCCGATATGCCAATTTCAAGACTTGCAGCCCCCGCAATGCTATCTATCAAATGACTTGCGGCAACAGATGCCTTGTGCGTATTGAAGCTCGAAAAGCTATACGATGCGTCAATTGAATTTGCAGGGCGTTTCTTGGTCACGATATTGATAGCGCCGCCAGCACCATCCGTTGCAAAACGTGCCGGAATGTATCCCTTATAAACCTCGATATCCGCAATTTGGTCAATGGGAATATCGTCAAGCCCCAAATTTCCCTGCGTTTCAACAGGAACGCCGTTGACAAGCACCTTGATATTCTTACCTTCCATGCCGCGAATATTGATTTTGCCTTCGCTGCCCATTCCGCCAGACTTGCGAACTTTCACGCCAGACGCAGAATTGATTGCCTTGGAAACGCTCTTGCTCGTATTTTGCAATTCCGCAGCATCAATCGTCGAAACCGTTTCGACCTGTTTTGCAATGGCAGCCTGCTCCGCTTCAGATTCCGTCTCAACCGAAAGCAAATCGAGTTTTGTCACATCTTCGGAACTCGCAGATGCACTTGCAGCTCCGTTCGTAGCAGCATTTTCGCTTGACACGGATGCGTTTGCATTAGTATCGCCATTCGTTGCAGAACTTTCTGCGACCGGTTCATCAAAATCTTCGAACGAAGTAACTTCGTCATCCTGCGCATAAGCAGAAATAGCGGCACAAGCCGCAAAAGCAATAGCAAACTTACGAATATTCATTTTCAATAAAACCCAGATTCTACTCATTTTTATAATGTCTTCCCGGACTCGTCATCCTCGGAGCAACGCGGAGGGGATCCATTATTTCTTGAATTTACGTTTGCTCCAGAACCGGAATGACACAACACAATGTCATGCCCGCCAATGAGCGGGCATCACCATTTCATCAAAGCATCTATTACTTCAGCGGCACAATCCACATCGGGATTTGTTCAGCCTCGGCAATTTTCTTGGCCTTATTCGTCTTCGGATCATAGCGGAAATAGCCGTTGCCATCCTTTTCTGTAGAGACCGCAAAGATTATCTTGCCATCATCTTCCACATACTTACCGTAGCTCGCCCAGCTCGAAGTATAATCAATCGGCAAAACCTTCATTTTCTTCTTGGCAAGGTCAATCTGCACCGGCTTGCAAGTGGGATTGTGGTAGCTTTCTGCATCAAGCCAACCCTTTTCCAGATCCTTCATCACGTTCAAGAAAGAGTAAACGTAACCTTCGCTCGGAACTGTTGACGGGGCGAGATATTTGAAAACACCTTTCTTGGTGATTCCGTCAATGGCAACTTCCTTGCTCACTAACCAAGCGTAATCCTTGTCAAACTTGGTTTCGCCCACTTTAATGCGGAGGTATCCGTCAACTTGGCCCGGAGCGTACCCCCAAGAAGCATTACTGTAGCAATAAATATAACCGTCAAGTACCGTAAATGACTGATTTTCCGAGTCATCCAAAGAACCCACAGCAGCAACGCGGTCGTCCGTCGCAACAGCGATGACCTTGTCCTTTTTGACATCGATAATGGCAACTTCAGCTTGGTCACCTGTGCGGTATTCATCTTGGTTCTGGATGAGACCCACATAAAGGCGATTATCGACAATCACGCCCGTACCAGGGGTTACCACATAAGCA
>Ga0129307_1000780_pt1 | contig 43720 bp, 43 predicted proteins | sample P1105metagenome_FD_94437 | JGI IMG/M metagenome (GOLD analysis project Ga0129307, IMG submission 94437) | Capybara group fecal microbial communities from Wisconsin, USA - P1105 metagenome | ecosystem: Host-associated > Mammals > Digestive system > Large intestine > Fecal | place: USA: Wisconsin...
AGACCCTCCGTCGTCACGGATATGGCTATCCTGATGATGAATACTTCTTCTTGAAGATCATGGATATGAGCCGGAAGGAGTATGTCAGGAATCAGCCATCACATAAAATTTGTGATTGAACCTCTATTATTTCAATTTCATCTAATACATTTTACGAACCGGTAAAGTCGTATCTTCTCACGCCCAGCATCCAGAACTTGTAGCTGAGGTAGAAGAAAAGTGCACCGATAAATGGTGACAGCCATGAAAGTAGCGGTACGCTGTCCGGTGTCACGAACACAAGACTTGGGTAGTAGGCTACAAATGCAATCGGGATAAGGAATGTGAAGATGAACTTGAACACTCCATTGAAGATGCTTGCAGGATACTTTGCAAAGTCTTTAAATCTGAACATAATCACCATAACATATCCAGAGTTGATAATCCAGAAGCAGGTTGCCGCAGCGGCATTCATTATCGCTATCATAAAAAGGGAAGCTGTTAGGAGGAATAACAAAGCCTGAGCGATAGTAACTACTGTCACGGGAATGCCGATGTGGTGCCATGCATATATAAAGGTTCCAAGGCCGAAAGCAAACTGACCTAAGCCCTTCACATCAAACACTTCGGATATGAAGTAGAAGAACACATTTATCGGTCTGAAGCAGTACTTGATGAAGTCACCTGTACGAACCATAAATCTAAGATTCCAGTTGTTATCAAAGAAGCACTGCACTGGGGTAAGCGCGATCAGTGAGAAACCATATAGGAAGAGCATGTGATAATAATCCCATCCATTAATACTAGGAAAATTGTGGAACAGGATCATAAATGTTACGAAGCCCGACAGGTTTGTCATGATCATTCCAAAAGTGGAAATGATGAAGTCGGCGCGGTAACTCATCTTGCTCTTCAGATCCTGAATTAAAATCTTTTTATATATTGATATATAGAATAGAAAGCCACGTTTCTTCTTCTCCATTTTAATTGTCTCCTTTTAAAAATCTGCCACCGGGGACGGTTCTCAGTGGCCTAGCCGCCATTTACTGTGATGCGTTTTACGGCATGGTTCCAGAACAGGTTGCCTGCTATTGTGAGGACTATGCACCAGATGAGCTGGATGCCCAGCATAGGCAGTAGCCCTTCCAAACTGTTTGTACCATCTTTCTTGAGCAGTATCTTGAGTGGTATATCGTATACGGCGCGAAATGGCATATACTCCACTACTCTTCTGAAGCTTTCTGGGAAGAACGCCAGCGGTATTGTAGCACCGGAAAGAAGCAGAACTATAGTTTCTTTCACGATGTTGATGCCCCAGGTTGATTCCGTGTAGAGGCATATTGGCGCCACCAGCATCTCTATATTGAAGTTGATCACAAGAGCCATAACAAGCGATACAACAAAAAATACGCAGTTAAGCCCGATTGGTATCGCCCCCTTCGTCACAAGCATTACCACAATAAATGTTGGGATGAATGTGAGGAAGAATGAGATAACATGGGAACCTGAATAACTCCAGAATGTATACTTCCTATATCTCATAGGTTTTAGGAGATGCATTATGATCTCACCTGACTGAATTGCGCGGCTCATGTCCCAAATAATAAACATTTCAAGGAAATTGAATATGGCGGTGGCAAGGATCAAGTAGATCATTGTGTCGTAAAATGTCATTCCATTTACTTCACTTGCTCCGCAGGAATCATATATTGCCTTCCATAAGAAATATACGAGAGCTAGATATATGAGATTACCGAACAGTGTTACGGCAGTTCCAAGCCTGAACTGCAGCGACTCCATGACTCCGGCTCTCGTAAGTGCTGTAAGTCTTTTAACACCCGTCATGATGCTTTGCTCCCTTCATAAATCTTTCTAATTACTTCTTCAGTTGAGATTTCCTCAAGCTGAATATCTTTGATCTTATGCTTCTTCTGAGTTTCCTGAATAACATGCATTACATCAGTCTTCTTCTCATCAATGACCTGCTCGTCCCAGGAACCATCCTCCAGACGCATACGGAGTGTTCTATAAGAACCAAAGTAAGTCTTCAGGTGATCTATATCGTTGTCATAGATTTTCTTACCTTCATCTATAATGATGATCCTCTTACATAGAGCATCTACATCACCCATATCATGAGTAGTAAGGATTACAGTTGTCTCCTTCACTTCATTAAGTCCACGGATAAGCTCTCTTATCTTCGCCTTCATTGAAACATCCAGACCGATTGTCGGTTCATCCAGGAATACAATTCCCGGGTTATGTAGAAATGCTGCCAGTATGTCGCTGAGAGTTCTCTGGCCCAGTGACATTTGGCGAACAGGCTTATGAAGGATTGGCTCAATATCGACCAGCGAGCGGTAAAGCTCCAGCATATCCTTGTAGTCCTTTTCTGGTACCATGTATATATCTCTTAAGAGTTTAAATGACTCGATCAGAGGAAGGTTCCACCAAAGCTGACTACGCTGTCCGAAAACAACTCCGATATTCTCTGAGTTGCGAGTTCTATCCTTATAAGGAACAAGTCCATTGACCTGTATATCTCCAGTGGATGGCTCAAGTACTCCAGTCATCATCTTGATAGTAGTAGATTTGCCAGCTCCATTTGGCCCCAGATAACCGATGATCTCGCCCTTCTCTACTGTAAGGGATACATCGTTTACAGCCTTTACAGTTTTATAATCTCTTGAAAAAAGATCCTGGAAACTGCCCTTCAGACCCTCATGACGATTGAGGACCTTGAACTCCTTACTAACATTTTTCATAACTATTACTTCATTAGCCATGCTTTTTTCCTCCTGCGAAGGTGCAGTGGGGACGGACCCCACTGCACCAAGGTCTGTCCCTTTCTGCACATTTGTGCTTGCTTTTCTAACTGTTTATAAGTATATTGTATATAAAGACGCATTTCTACGTTATAAATCACTTAGTTTTATAACTATATTACACGCAAATGTAATATTGTTATAAAATCACGCATAATAAGAAAAAATTGTTATAATCGTTTTTCCCCATAATACATAAACTAGGAGATATCAAATGAAAAGAGAATGGATGGGCCTAATTGTTAAAAGAGAGGATGGTTCTGAGCAGGTAAACTACGACGACGAATCATTTCCATCTTATATCTATGAGGGGTGGATAAAGCCAAATGTTACCTGGGAAAAGGTTCCACATTTCCACGAGGATTTAGAGTTTGTTACAGTTACATCAGGCACCATGGCTTATTCTGTCAACGGAAAACTGATAACTCTAAATGAAGGCGATACTATATTTGTCAATTCGAATCAGATTCATTACAGTGTTGCCACAGAAGGGACAGCCTCATACGTTATATTCATCGTGCATCCAAATGTTCTCAACTCTTCTGTTGCTGTTGAACTCCAGGCGCTCCAGCCAATTCTCAGCAACCCAAATCTCAGTTATCTTCGTTTTAGATATATAAATGAGTACACTCGCAACATCCGCGATATCATGCTGAGTCTTCCAAGTATAAGAAGAGATCCTTTTCAGATAACAAAGAAGCTGTTCGACATATGGGAGATCATCCTGGAGCAGAGTAAGCATTATGGAATGCTGGACGAAAATACAGAAACCGATCAGCATACAAGATCCTTCAAGACAATGATGTATTATATTCAGCAGAACTATAAAGATTCCATTACTCTGGATGATATTGCAGCCAGCGGTAACATCAGCAAATCACTCTGCAATAAGATATTTCATAAGTATGTTGGAGATAGTCCTATAAACTATCTTCTAAATTATCGCGTAAGAAAAGTCGCCGAACTCCTTCGCTCGACGACTCTCTCACTTTCCGATATTGCATCTGACACTGGCTTTAATGGCGCCAGCTATATGTCAGAAATGTTCAAAAAATCCTTCAACATGTCACCTAGGGACTATCGAAAATCCATGGGAAATATTTCCCCAGACTAGTCCACTTCGTCACGTGTTATGTCGTTGGCCCATTTGTGACTATAAAAATGTTTTAGCACCCAAGGCCACTTAACAAACTCATCTGTACATAACAGGAAATAAACCACCTTCACTGGAAGTTTCAGAACAAATGCTGAAATCAGTCCTAGTGGTACTGCGTAACACCACATATCGATGGTATCACATTTGAATCCGAACTTACTATCCCCACCGGCTCTGAAAATTCCGCCAATGAGGCAGGTATTAACTGATGTGCCCGAGATATAGTAGGTATTTATCAGCAGCATAAACTTAAGATAATCAAGAGCTGCATCTGTAAGTGATGCTTTTTTAAGGGCAAATGGAATTATAGCAAGTACGATAAGTCCGCCAATGATACCTGTGATAACCGCAAGTCTCAGCAATATATGAGCAGTCTTAATTCCTTCTTTCCGATTTCCTCTTCCCAGAACCTGTCCGACGATTATACCAGCCGCAGCACCTATTCCATAGCACATTACACAACCAAGATTTCTGATAACATTTACTATTGAATATGCAGCTACTGCATCACTATCCATATGACCCAGGATTCCTGAATATGCAGAAAATGCCAGTGCCCAGACCATATCATTTGCTATGGCAGGAAGAGCCATGGTAAAGAAATCCTTTTCCAGAAACTTATGTCTTTCAAACATAGTTCTAAATGTAAGCTTAACCTTCGCGTCACCCATAGAAGCAATAACACAGCCTATAAGCTGAATCAGTCGACTAAGGGTTGTAGCAAGTGCTACACCCACAACGCCAAGCTTCGGTGCTCCCAGTAATCCAAAAATGAAGACAGCATTTAGTATCACATTACTAATAAGTGCCACAGCTTCAAGTATCGTACTAGTAGATACTTTACCAATACACCTAAGTATCGAAGTATATACTGCACTGACTGCCCAGAAGATAAGACCTGGCGCAATGTACATGAGATACTTTTCACCCAATCCAATAAGCTCTGCATCTGATGTATAAATATGCATCAAAGATCCAGGAATGATAAGACAGGCCAGCATACCCAGCGCAGCTATGGCAAGAGAAAACTTAAGTCCTATACCCTCAACTATCTCAATAGTCTTATAATCTCCCTTTCCATAATACTGGGCCGCTAGCATGGCAATTCCAGTTCCGATTCCATAAAGAAACATGAAGAAGATTCCCACCAGACTGTTGGCCAGGGATACAGCACTGATAGCGCTCTGTCCAACAGAGTTAAGCATCAGTACATCCACACTGTTAACTGCTGCGTCCAGAATATTCTGCAGGATAATAGGAAATGTTACTATCCATATGTTTTTGTATATCGCTTTGTTGTTTTTTATATCCTGAAATAATTTCATAAGTCTAACACCTTTGTTGCAAGTTTCTCACGGAAACGTACATCGTGCTCAACTACTATCATAGTTGTTTTATACGTTTCTATCAACTTCTCGATCTGCATACGTGAGAATACGTCTATATAGTTTAGTGGTTCATCCCATATATAGAGATGCGCCTGAGTAAGAAGGCTGGCTGCGATCAGCACCTTTTTCTTCTGCCCCTCTGAATACTCTTCCATATTCTTTTCAAATTGTATCCTGCTCATGTCAAGTTTTCGAAGCAGCGTAAGGAAAAGGCTATAATCCAGTCCCTCTTTCTTTGCATAGTCCTTAAGGCTTCCGGCAAGATGGGATGTATTCTGATTGATATACGAGATGACAAGTCCACTTGCCGTTTCAAGCCTGCCTTCAGTCACGATATTTAGACTATCATCCGCATGTACTGAGTTTAAGATTGCTTTAATAAGACTGGACTTTCCGCATCCATTTTCACCATTCAGAAACAGGATATCCCCCTGCATCAACTGGAAGGTTATATCACTTAGTATCGTATTACTACTATCTGAATATCTAAGTGAGAAATCCCGACACTCCACAAGACATTTCTTATGATGAGTAAGAGGCATCAGCTTCAGATCATCCACCTTTTCGATATCATTCAGAAGCCCTTCCTTCTCCTCTATCTCTCGATCTATACGCTTTTCGAAATTCTTCACGCGAGATTGCATTTTCTTTGTCTTAGCACCGATATACGCTCTTGTGGATATGCTCCTGTCGTGTTCCTTTACAGGATCAAATCCAATCTTTGTATTTTCACTCTTCTCAGCCCATCTGCCAGCTCTATCTGCCGCCACTTTAAGTTTTCCGATTTCCTTCATATGCTTCTCGTTTTCAGCTATTGCAAAGGCATCAGCCTTCTGCTTGTTCTCCCACCAGCTGGAAAAGTTCCCATTCACCACCTCTATAGACTCACGGTTCATAACAAGCATATGATCAGCAACCGCATCAAGAAGATCACGATCATGGGATACCAGTATAAAGCCTTTCTTGCTGTTAAGATAATTTTTGATCACCTCTCTACCACCCTTATCAAGATGGTTCGTCGGCTCATCAATCAGCAGGAACTCGTTATCTCCTGAGAAAAGTACTGCCAGCATTGCCTTTGTTCTTTCACCATGGCTAAGTGTTTTTATAGGACGATACAGAATCTCTGGATCAACTCCTAGACTGTTGATCTCACACACAATCCTCCAACTCTCAACTCCTGGCTTCCATCTTTCAGCCAGCTCATCAACAGTCAGTTCCAAATCTTTCTTATCGATCTGATACGGAAAATAATCAAATACCTTATCTGTTGTAATACTTCCCTGATAATCATACTTACCCAGAAGCAGATTCAGAAAAGTTGTCTTGCCCTTTCCATTTCGCCCAATAAATCCAAGCTTCCAGTCGGTATCAACGGAAAATGACATCTCTTCAAATATATTATCGAAACTCCCCTCATAACAAAAGGAAAGTTCTGAAACCTGTAATAATGACATATTATCGCCTCCTTCATATTGTGCAAAAGGGGACAGACCTTGGTGCAGTGGGGACGGACCCCATTGCACCACAGCGGGGACGGACCCCATTGCACCAAATGCACAAAAAATAACGCCGCAAGAATAATCCTGCGGCGTAAAGCACATTGTAACCAAAGGAACTCGAAATGAGCCTTGGAAATCTATGTCAGTATCAGAAACCACTATGATTAATTCTTGCATCATACAGTCCAACCTATCAAAAACACAACAAATAGTAAGCGGAAAAATCTCCACTTCACACATTTTTGTTAAACTGTATTCTTTAAAAGTTATCTGCAAGAATTACTTCTCATTGGTCTCCTCCTGTTTTTTCTTAGTTCTTTCGTAGAATAACAAACAGCAATTTAAAATGCAAGCACTTTTTTTCTTAGAATCATTTTTGTCTTTAATTCTTTTCACGGATCATGTCAGAAATAAAGTGACCTCCGTGGAGTTTTCATTCACACGCATTCTGATATCTCCACCAAGCTTACGAGCAATAAGGCGTGACTCATAAAGACCGATACCGTGACCCTTCACACCAGCGCTGTTAGAACCTCTCCAAAGGCTGTTAAATACAAAGGATACCTCTGACTCAGGAAGTGGTTCACCATTATTTGAAACAGTGATAAAGTGCCCCTCCTCGTTCTTCTTCATGGTCAGAGTAATACCTGTTCCATCTCCATACTTTATGGCATTATCCATAAGCTGTCTAAGAATTCTGCAAACGCCAGTAAAGTCACTATTGATCAGCGGATTACCCTCCGCATTTATCTCCAGAGGAATACGATTCATCTTGAGTCTGTTACCATACTCTTCTAAGATATATTCCTCAATCTTCTTCCTGTAAAATGGCTCGACCTTCGGATCATAATCGAAGATTGCTGTCGTACCTTCCTCCATTGCACTGGATACAAGAGTCTCAATCTCCACAGCATTCTTCTTTATCTTTTCTGCCAGTTCAGCATCCTTATCATTTACTTTTCCATCTGGTGAATAAAGTCTAGTAGCGATTGCTTCAGCCAGAAGCTTTATACTGGCCGTAGGTGTTTTTATTCCATGGACCATAGTCGTTACAAACTTCTGACGATCCACAGTAAACTTCCTAATAGTTTCACGGTCACTTTCCAGCTTATCTGAAAGCATATTCATTCCCCAGATATATCTGCCAAAAAATTTGTTTCTGGTCTCTGGTAATTTTTCTGTAATCTCACCCTTTGAAAGTCTCTCTGGGTATTCAGACAATTTATTGAAAGGTGCAATGATACGAACACTGATCCACAATGTATATAAGAAAACTATTATCGCAATTACAGAAATACTAACATTCAGAATGATCAATTCAATCTTATTGGATTCTTCAGCGAAATGGTATTCTATAAGACCTATAGGTTCTCTTTCCATTTCTTCATCACTGCCACCCAAAGATAAACTTGGGAAGTAGATCTCAGAGATAACTGCACCGCCACTATTATAGTCTTTTCGATTTGAGCGAGTATATTCTTTAGTAGTCTCTTCAGGTTCAATAACCTGGATATCTTCGCTTGAATAAATATGGATTTCCACATCTTGAGGACATGCATCCTTCCCATAGATAGACTCCCATTCACTCTTTCTATCATAAAAAACTCCTTTGGCAAGCTCACTAGGAACCACGCCATAAGGATAAAGAGATGATATCATCCAACTATGGCTAAGACTTTGTTCTATCTCCTCAGTTATACGGTTCGTCACAACAATTCGATTTTTTTGATGCTTATTTGATATTCTCGCATCAATAACATTTACCGTTATCAGTACTGCACCAAGGAAAATGATCAATATTAAGAAATTCATCCAAAGCTTTTTCATATCACTTAGTTTTCTCCAAACTGATAACCAACCTTGTAAACAGTTTTTATATATCTCGGCTTCTTAGGATCATCCTCAATTTTATCTCGGAGCCAGCTGACATATACGCTAAGTGAGGAAAGCTCACTAAAGCATGACTCTCCCCACACATTATCGAAGATAGTTTCCTTACGAAGAGCCTTGCCACGGTTCTCCATGAGATAAACCAGAAGGTCAAACTCCTTGCCCATAATATCTATCTTCTCTTCATTCTTATAAACTGTTCTGGCACCTACATCCACAGTGATTCCGTCTACAGATAGAATCTGCTTATCCTCTGGTGCTTCATATGTTCGGCGCATTATTGCCTTGATCTTAGAAGTAAGTACTGGAATTGATACAGACTTATCAACATAGTCATCTGCACCTATTTCTATCCCTAGGATCATACTCTCATCATCGTTCTTTGCGCTCATTATAATAACCGGCATACTCCGGGTTTTTCTTATCTCAACAAGCGTCTCAAAGCCATCCTTACCCGGCAGCATGATATCCAGAAGAAGGAGTTTAAATGTCTCTTTATCTAGTAATTCAAGTCCCTCCTCGGCACTACCAGTAAGAGTAACTGACCAGCCTTCTCGGCGAAGAAAATCCGCAATAAGTCCACCCAGATCTTCGTTATCTTCAATTATAAGAATATCTGTCATAGTCAGCCTCCCAGCTATAAAAGCCACTGTGTTATAAATCCATATTATGATATATATCAGCTACAAGCAAGATGAAATATTGACTAGTAATTTCCAACATCAATAAATTCAACATTATCTGTAGGACCAGTCTCAGGAGTAAATGAAACCTGGATGTTTCCAGTATGATAATCAATAATTATGATCTGTGCTGTTCCGCGGTTACGTACATTTTGAACCGCTGCTTCGCCTATCTCCTGTCCCTGATTTACCTTTTCCTGAGAGATCATGGTTTTAAGTTCTCCAACAGTAAAGGCATCTTCCGCAGCAACCCATTCATTATACTTTGCAAATCTTACAGAATTAGAGTTTGGATACATTTTATCGTCATTTCCTTCCGTAGCAAATGTATTCACAACACATAGACTGTCAGGACTATCCCATGAAAGATTCTTTAGTAGCGGAGTGCTACTATCTCTAAGAACAGATTTTGCATTTCCCTTTTCCTGAGCCTGAAGTACTGCATCCTCAGCACAGAAGCTGTCCTTCTCATCTGTAATTATAAGGTTATGACTCCAGGTATAGTCTGCACTGTTTCCAACCATATAGTCACCGATCTCTTTTGCAGTTGTATACTCTTCAAGAGCATAGCGAAGGTCATAAGTATAACTCTTTCGTCCTTCACATTCATATGTTTCGTCGCTTCCTACATCAAGAATTGCCGCAAACACACCGTCATTATTAATTGCTGAAACAATAAATCCAAATCCAATAAATGAAATACCTGTATATGACTTCTCTCCATTTATCGCATGAATTATTGAATGCATCCTACACATCTGATTATCACTTCCAAGATGCCAATCAAGGAGTCTCAGCGTTATAGGATCACCAGTCTCTGTCTTACTTCCCCAAAGAGAAAGTGCAGAACAAGCTGTACCACGAAGAGCATCTGGAACAAAAGCAAATGTCACTGCCTCCTCATAACTTATATGACCATCCTGTTCAAAGCCATGTACTCCGCCAGATAACTCCTCAGCATAAGCTATGATCTCCTCTTTATATTCATCCTTCAGTGTTCCTGGAGTATCCATGAAATAAGAGATTCTTTCCCATACTGGATCATAATCATCTACTATCGCAGGGAATCCACCAACGATATTCTCATACAGATATGGTTCTATTGATTCATGAAAATCTGGATACGCCTCCAGTACTGTTTCTGCATACGCTTTTCCAACCTCAGAAGGAGTAAAATTCTCATAATTCAAAGTTATATCATAGTAATGCTCCATCTTTCTTATCAGGCAGGCACCATTTTCCGAAGCAAACTCAGCAAGACATTCGTCCTTGTCACCTGCGTCCTGGAACTGTATAGGATTTTCAACATAGGTATCACTTACTGCTACGAGACTACTCTCAGCCTGATCTGGAAATGTGAAACTATCATAGGTTTCAGACTGTCCACATGCAGTAAGAGAACTCACCAATAGTACTGATGTTGCAAGTGCAACTATTCTCTTTATATTACATTTATTCTTATTCATATCTATCTACTCTTTCTAAATCTTACCAGTCGCGTTCCTGCAGCCAGTTACGCAGCTTTCTCTCACGTACTGGAAGGTCGTCCTGTGATTCCATCTTTCCTAAAATAAGCTCACCCTGGATATTACCATCCACAAGGAAGATCACTCTTTCACTGCATGAAGCAACCTTCTCACTATGAGTTACCATCATTACTGAAGTACCTTCACGATTTGCCTTTACCAGCTCATTTATAACTTCCATAGATGCCTTCTGATTAAGTGCGCCTGTTGGCTCATCTGCAAAGATCATCTTTGGACTATTAATAAGAGATCTGCAAAGGCATGCACGCTGAAGCTGTCCACCAGAGACTTCTGTTATAAATCTGTCTGAGGTATCAATGATACCAAGTCTTCTCATAAGAGCTTCTGCATCCTTATTAACCTCAGCACGTGGTTTTAACTTTGCCTGATATCCTGGAAGAACTATGTTATCCATAATGTTAAGCTTCTTCATCATATACATCTGCTGGAACACAAAGCCCATCTTATTAAGACGAACCTTTGCCATAGCTTTTCTATCCAGAGTAGATATATCCTCTCCATCAAAGAAAACATTTCCTGCTGTCATACTGTCCATACCACTCACTGTATAGAGAAGGGTTGATTTTCCAGAACCACTTGGTCCCATGATAGATACAAACTCCCCTTCTTCCATGGAGAAGTTCACGTTCTGAAGAACGTTATTGCTATATTCATCTATTATGTAGGTCTTGCACAGATCCTTTACATCTAAAACCTTATTACTCATTTCTAATCCTCCAAATCTCGATATTTCTTATCTTTCTAAGAACGAATACCAAAACAAATGAAATAAACACTGTTATAAAAACTACCCATACAAATGTTATAGGCAGGCCTCTTGTGAAACCGAAACCTGTAATTCCCAACATTGCACAGAATAGACTGGCTAGTGCCTTTGCTCCTACTGTTGGCGCAAGGACTATAGATATCACAAGTCCAGTTACAAAAAGGATCATCATTCTTCTAAACTGCCAGCCCTTGGTACTCTTATCATCGAAACCTGAACTCGAGAGAAGCGCGATCTCTGATTCTTCATCTTTCATAAATATGGTCTGATACATAACCACAAGGAAACCAAGCACTCCAGCAACAACAACAAACATCAGATTACGCATAAATTCAAAGAGAACCTTATACATACCAAGCATTGTAGATACTCCATCCTCTACTGTCATACACTGACCAGGCATAGCTTCGAAAAGTTTAGCGCGTTCTGCATCTTTCTCAGATTCTGGAACATTAAGTGTAAATCCAACCACATCAAATCCCTGAGACTGAGCATCATTAAACTCCTTGGACATGATAACGGATCTTGAATTAAACTTAGACAGTCTGTCCACAAAACCTGTTATAACAAATTCTTCTTCTGTCTCATAAGTTGAAAGTCTGTCCTCTGTGTACTTATCATACTTTATTGTTACAGAATCACCGATTTCCAAGTCATGCTGCGTTGCCGTATAGTAATCCATGAGAATTTCATTTTTTAGTTTCGGATATGCTCCTCCATCTCTAATTACCATTCCTTCAGGATCAAAACCAAAATTTAGCCTAATTATCTCCGCAGATTCTCCAAAAATCATCTGAGCATTCTGCGAATCATCTAATTCTAAAGTTGCATCAATATCATGTTCCTTCATAAAGTTATCAAAGTTTTTGAGGAAAATAGTGGAACTATTAGATCCACCAGATAACTCATCATAAGTCGAACCACTCCAATTGGTTATAGCATCCACATGTTTATAATCATAAAATTTATAAAAGAAATCTGTACTAATAACTGAATCTTTTACCATGATATTCATGATCACAACACTGCTTCCAAGAGTAAATGCTATCAGAAGAAGTACATATCTCTTAAAGTTGCCAAAGATATCTGTAAGGGCCAGAAATAATGGAATAGGCATCTTTCCTCTTTTGTTCAACTGGAACCTATCACTATGCTTTATTCTTTCAGATCTTGCTTCTCCATGAAGAACATCCATAACAGATATCTTATTTATTCTTCTCATTGATAGGAGTATGAAAAGAACAACAAGCAATATGATCACAAGTGCAGCTATAATAGCCACTACATAATCAACCACAGATAAGCTGTAAGATATATTGTAGTAGAACTTTCCTATAAGCTTATCTCCAAGAAAAACACCAGCAAATACACCGATGAATCCACCGATTACCGCAAATGCAATATACTTCGCCGCAACCAGCCATCTGAAGGATACCGAATCAGCACCAAGAGCCTTCATTATTCCAAGTTCTCTCTCCTCTTTTCTGATAACTGACCTGATGGTAAATCGTATCGTAAAGAAGATTACCAGGAACATAAAAGCTGCAGTTATAGAAAGGAAAACTGTAACAAGTACGGAAACAAGTGCTGCATTACTAGTGGTATGTCCATCAGGCAGAGCATATCTAAAATAGTCTCCAAAATCAGGTTCCTTGCTTATAAGAGAGTTAAGTAAATTCAGATCATCCATTGTAAAATCATCATTTATCATCACTCCGATAAATCCTGCTTTTTCAGGACATTCCCTACTCATAAATTCATAGTCCTGATCAGAAATAATGAATCTTTTCATCTGATCATGAATTGGGTCTCTTGTTATATGCGATATCTCAAAGCCGTATTTTCTTCCATTTGGAGCTGTGATATAAAACATATCGCCGACCCCAAGTCCGGTAGAACTGGCAAAGGAATAAGGTATTGCCATGTGCCCATTTTCTACATAGAATGGTTTATTATTCATGTCATAGACCAGATTATAATCACGAGGCTGTTTCATCAGATAATACCAGCCAAATGTAAATGACTGAGCCACATCATTATAATCAACACCATCATAGTAGAGGTTCGTATTCATAAACTGTATTCCCTCGAAATAACTAAATTCCGCATTGGGATGCTTTTCTTTTATTACATTTTCAACCTGTTCTCTCTGCTCCTCTTTTTTATCGAGCACTTGATTATAGATGACCACTCCATCATATGGCTTACATCTTTCCTGAGAAACCTTAACTCCTCTCGTATTGGCAAAGAGGAGAAGAGAACTTGCTGCCACCAGAGTTGTAACCAGCGTCATAAAAAAAAGTATTATGACATTTAGTCCCTTACTCTCCTTCAAATCATTTTTTATCATTCTAAAAAACATAAGTTTTCTCCTGTAACTTCAAGTTAAATCACCTAAAGTTTCTTTACTTTTTATCTGAGCTCGATATAAATATATCCTAAAACTTTTTAAAAAGTACTTAAAAAAATTATATTTTTATTTTTTTCTTGTAGCAACAAAAAATGTGACAGTCGAGTTTCCTCAACTGTCACATATCTGCCGACGAGAACCGTCCCCACTGGCAGGTTACTCAATCTCGAAGGTGAACTTTCCTTCACTTGCTTCACCATCAGTTTCAATTATTATATTGACCTCTCCTTTTTCAAGGCCTTCTAATGTTGAATCAACATTCTCTCCTCCACCAATAGTGAAAAGCTCTTTCTTTCCGCCACCATTATCGTAATACACAGTAACATTTCCTTTATCAAGTGCACCTGTATATTTCATCTTATCTCCTGAAGACGCCTTAATCTTAAGCACCTTTGTACCATCAAATGTACTGAAGTTGTAGAAAGCATCATCTGAATCATTATGCTCTACCATCATAGTTCCTTTTCCATGACTGGTGTATGTACTGCATCCAGTAAGTGTAAAGCCGATTGTCATCATCATAAGAACTGCTAATAGTTTAAAACTCTTTCTCATTTCCCAGAACTCCTCTCTCTAGCAAGATTATAGTTTATCTCTTTCTTAGTCAAGAATATAATCCATTTCTTATTAAGAAGTCCTTAAGAAGAATAATCAGAAATCCACGTATTATTTTTTCTCATGAATGATAGTTCCCTCGGTCAGTTTCCTTCCCATGTCGTGACTCAGTTTTCTGTTCTCTACTGAATCAAAGATGATTGAAAAGTCATAATCTTCAGGATAAAGCTCCTCCGCACGCACATGCAGCTTCACTCGCTTATGATTGATGTATATCTTCTTTCCAGCCACCTGAACTCTGAGCACCCCCTTCTTATCCACAGGCTCGCACACAATACCAATCTTCTTATCAGGGTATACCATCACACTGTCGCCAATATTATAAAGAGTCGTAACATTTGTATTCGTACGCTTCTTCTGAATCTTGTTTATCTTTGGCGAAGCTTCCTTCTTATTTCTGCTTCTTTCTTCATCCTCGCTCTTTTCACTGAACTCGTAGCTTCCAGCCGCATCCTTTCCATATGCCGCCTCAATTGCGGTTGATAGCATATCTCGGGACATGCCCAGCCTGTCAGCTATATAAAAAGCACAGCTTTCTCCTGCCTCACCAATAACCATCTTATATGTAGGTCTCAAAGTCTCCTTGTCAAATGTCATCCTCGCATTTACTATTCCCGAAGTTTTCTCTGCATAGTCCTTTACCTCAGGATAATGAGTTGTAACCAGGAAGTTAGCTCCGCTCTTCTTCAGTTCCTCCAGGATTGCAACTGCAATTCCCATACCTTCAGTAGGATCTGTTCCAGAGCCCAGCTCATCCATGATAACAAAGCTTTCTCTATTTACCTTCTTCAATATATCCAGCACGTTTTTAATATGCGCTGAAAATGTTGAAAGATTCTCCGAAAGGTTCTGGCCATCTCCAATATCACACAGGTAATTGCTGTTCATACATACATCAGCTTCCTTAGCTGTAACGTGAAGACCGCACTGAGCCATATAGCAGGCCAGCATTACTGTCTTAATTGCTACAGTTTTTCCACCTGTATTTGGTCCAGTTATCACAACACCTCTGATCTTCTCCGCTTCCCCTGTATCTTCATCTGATTCTCCCAAAGAAAAATCAAGAGGAACATTTACTGCTTTATCCATCAGCGGATGTCTTGCTTCCTTTAGCTTAATTCTTCTATCCAGATTAATATGAGGTTCGGTGCAGTCCAGATCAATACTCAGCTTACCCTTCGAGAATATATAATCCAGCTTCTCCATCATTCTCATATTCTCTTTCAGTGCTTCTGTGGCATCAGCAACCATAGCGGTTAGAGTATAAAGAATCTTATAAACCTCATTCTCTTCGTCTATCTTTAGGAGTTCCATTTCTTCAAAATATCTTGAAACGCCTTCTGGTTCAACAAAGAGTGTACTACCCGAAGCTGACTTATCTATTACGCTTCCTGGCACCTTAAACTTGTATTCCTTCTTTACTGGAACACACACGCGTCCACTTCTCAGCGAGTAGAAGCTGTCTGCCATACAGTCCTTATGACTTCTTATGATCTGCTCCGCCTTCTGCTTCATCTTATTCTCAGCTTCGATCATACTTGTTCTGATTTCGAACAGTTCCTTTGTAGCCCTGTCATCCACCATCTCATTTCGAATCTGACGTACTATCTCATCTCTTAGATAATCCATAGAATCTAAGTTCTCATCATAGTAAGCCAATGGATTATTATACTGCTTTCCTCTGGAAAGATAGCTTCGAAGTCGTTCAATAACAACAAGTACATTTTCTACTCTCTCCAGCTGGTAAGGAGTCAGGCAGTCGCCTTTCTCAACAACAGTGATCACTTCACTAAGTTCATTTACATTCTGAAGAGGCGGTGTACCAAGCTTCTCAACCATATCACGGGCATCTGTTGTATCACGAAGTTCTCTCCTAAGTTCCTTCTCATCAAGGATAACCTTTACTTCCCTTATACGTTCCTTTGCATAATCTGTTGCAGCAAGTTCTGCCCACATATCCTGTATCTTATTAAATTCTATCTGAAATTCAGTATTCATTTCTCTTTTGTCTCCTTATTACTAGTCCTACGAAAGAGAGATAATCTCCTAAACCTCTGTCGAAGAACTCCTTATCTTTTATTCCATATTTATGACCCGACTCAAACCAGTCATTCCATGCCTCGTCAAAGCAATCCAAGTCAAAATCCATTACAACCTCGTAACCCTTATTCTCTCCCAGGATTTCCAACCACTGTTCTCTGGTATGGAAAAGATTCATCTCACTTTCATCTCCTTCAAACCACTCAAGCAAGAGTTCTGGAATAGGTCCCTCTATCTCCTTCTTAAGACTAGGCATCGCTATGATTGCTACACCATCCTCCTTAAGATATGGCAGAATCTTATCCTGAAAATAATTCTTCTCATTTCCAAAATAATGAAATGCATCTATACTCACTATAGCGTTGAAGTAATCCTGGGCAAATGGCATATCATTTGCATCGACTTTCATAGGAATAACACGGTCTGCAATTCCCCACTTCTCAAAGTCTTCAGCATTTTCAGTAGGTGATATCCATAGTTCAGCTGCAAAGACATCCACCTTTGCTTCTTTCGCCATAAACATACTTGTTATTCCGCGTCCAGCTCCTAGATCAAGAACTCGACCGCCTTCCTTAAGTGGATACTTAGTCAGCATTTCATCCAATAACTGCAGACTGTTAGGTCCCATCAGATATTCTTTACTAAAGAATTCCCTGTAATTTTCACATCTCTTATTTTTCATATTACTATTCATTTCCTTACTCATTTTGTTATCCTCCTTATTTCAAATCTTTTTCTATCGAATCGAAAGATTACCCATAGAATCTCTAAAATCAGATTGGATCAGCTTTGCAAATAAAAAGACCATGATATTCACGCAAGCGATATCATGGTCTCATTTAACTTATACTATTCTTAGATTTAGCGTGTAATATCAAGCCTTTTGTCACTTGATAATTACAAAAACCAAACCTCTCAAGACATAATAAAAACGAGGTGTCCACCTGCCGAGTATAATCTCAGCATCCATAATATTAAGCGTAGCAAAAATAGATCAGTGGCTTTCGCCACTAACCTGAAGGTAAATCTCGACTCACTTAATCGAATTAAACCTTGCATATTAAGTTGCAATGGTTACATAACCACGCTTAACATAAATTGTCCTCGTTTAAAAATATTCTACGTAGCTCTATCTGCTACCTGAGCATAAACTATCATAACTCTATTCATCCTGTCAATATATTTATAATATAACTTCATTTTTTCTAGGTTTCTTGGAAGGTTTACTCAGCATAAGAATCATTAATATCACCGCTGGTATCGGTAAGATGATCATATTAATCCCTGCTAAAACACATGCTGTTAAAGTACTTCCAGCCATAAAAAGTGTGAAATATGCTCCGTATAAGTTAAAGAGCATATGAAGCACCATACAAGGCCACAGCTTTCCAGTCTTTATCCTTACATAAGCCCATACAACACCTAGAACAAAAGTGCCGAACATCTGTGGAACTCCCTGGGAATATGCATGAGGCAGTCCAAAGAAAGCAGCTGATATAAAGATAGCTGGTACTTCACCTAGAACCAATAATTTATCCAGCGCCAGCTTCCTGAAAAGCACTTCTTCCATTATAGGATTAAAAATCAGTAACAATACTATATAGAAAACAGCGTGCTCTCCAAAGATTTCTTCACTACTCATTCCACCAAAAGGAAGTCCCAGTATCTTCAGAATCATATTCCCGATCATAATAACTGGCATACTGATTCCCATCTGAATAAGGAGTGCTTTGATGAGTAGTCCTGGAGTTATACTTAGTTGTGGATTACTACTATCTCTTTCCACTGGCATGCCACGTAATATCAGATATGAAGCACCAAGACCCAATGTATACGGAACCACCATCCTGCTTAGTATCATACGTATACTATCTGACGCGTGTCCCTCTAATAACGGATCAATAAATATCCCGTAGCATTTATAGATAACAAACCAGGCAACTAAAGCCACAAAAACTCTAAGTACTGTTAATATATTATTCTTCTTCATCCCATGAATGCTCCTTTTGAAAACTCTCCAGAGCATCATTCATAAGATCTGTCTTTGCTTTCTCAATAATATATCCGACCAACTGTCTTACCGTAAAGGTCACAAGGAATATCACTGCATAAACTAGTACAAGATACGGTCTAGCCATTATCTCCTGCATTCCCACAATACTCATTGCCATAATAAGAGTTACAATGAGGTACAGCGGCAGAAAGATTATATTCTTTACAAAGAATGGTTTACTCTTTGCCCACTGGGTATCATCTATCATAATTCTGAAAAATGTTATTCCACCAAGTATAAAGAAAGTCAGCCATATCTTTACCAGTTCCATCCCCTCAACGCTGAAGCTAGTAACTGCGCAAAAGACACCTATGAATAAAATGCTCATTGAAAAACATACTGCAACTATTGAAAATGCCTTTGCAAGGGCAGTCCTAACATGTATAGCTCTCTTCATGTTCATAACTTAAGCCTCCTTCATTCCAATTCCACGTTTGAAGTCACTCACATAGTTCCTGGATACAATCACCCATTCGCCATTTCTTAGAAGCAGCTTCAGTCTTCTTCCATCCTCTGGAGAAACCTTCTTCACCGCTTTTAGATTAACAACCAACGCCTTGGAAATTCGAACAAAATGTCTCTCCACCAGTTCATCTTCGAGATCATACAGTGTCCGCCTTACTCTGTAATAGTCTGACGTAGTGTAAGCGAATACATTTCGGTCTACCGCTTCGAAGTACAGGACCTTAGAGATAGTAACCGGTATTTTATCCCCATTTTCCTTTTCCCCCATCAGGGTTTCTTCAAGGCTTTTGATAGAATCTATGATTCCCTCAACCTCAGCGTCACGTTCTCTGCATCTGATCTCAACCTCGGTCTCTGTGAGACTTAATTTGTCCTTTACAAATATTTTCAATACTTGCTCCTCAACCTGCGCAAGACATCATCTGTCCTGACACATTTTCTTTATACTTTAGTTTTAGTTTCTGTTCAATAAATCTGGAATAAGAGGTACAAACCTCCGAATAACATGCCAAAATTATACCATAAAAAAAGCAGTTCCCGAAACGAGAACTGCTTTATAAATCTTTATACTTTGACTTTGTTTTCAGTCTACCGATTACTCTTCAGTATCCTCCCAAACATCGTCATCAGGCTCATAACCCTTCTTTGCCAGATTCTTTTCAACAACCTTTACGATAAGTCCACTGAATAAGCAAAGTGCGAGGATTACCCATCCACCAATTATATTAGATGCAAGAGAATATCCATCTCCTGCTCCGTAGATACCACCTGCTCTGAAAAGTGATACCAGATTCCAGATAAAGAATCCTGTAAGTGCAATAGGTGTAAGAACCTTGATTGAGCTGATGAACCACCATTCAGGCATCTTAAAGCCCTTTGTATTGCGGTTTACTTCCTTAAGAACCTTCTTAGGATCAAAGAGCCAGCCTATTGTAATAGCCTCAAGAATACCAACTAAGATAAGACTGTATGCATTACACCAGTTATCAACGATATCCAGCCAAGCAAGACCAGCACCTGTAATGAACCACAGAGAAAGGATACTTGCTATGATACAAAGAACAAGTGTTGTCTTCTTGTGTGACAGATGGAACTTGTCAGATATTGCAGTTGATACACCTTCGATAATTGAAAATGCACTATCGATAGCAAGTGTACAAAGGCAGAAGTAGAAAACAAATGCGAATATTGCATTAGCCACACCATTGTTTGTTAAAAGTACAATAGACTGTGGATATACAATAAATGCTGTTGCGATACCAGAAGCTGTCATGTTATCAAGCTGACCTGTACCACTCATTGTTGTAAAGAGTACGATACCTGAAAGAACACTGATTGCAAAATCTGAGAATGCAATGATCATTGCATCCTTTGCAATGTTACTGTCTTCCGGAAGGAATGAACCGTAAGCAACCATGATAGCCATCATGATTGACAGTGAATAGAATACCTGTCCTATAGCATCAATCCAGATATCAGCACTTGAAAGTGATAAAAAATCAGGAACAAAAAACTTTGTAAGTCCTGCCATTGCCCCCGGCATAAGAATACCCTTTATGGCAAGAATAAGAAGGCAGATGACTGGAAGGAATACCGTATATTTAACAACCTTACCAACAGTACCAGGACCGTTACGGATACAAGCATAAATCAGTACCCATGCAATAACCAGACATCCAAGAACAGGAAGTGATATAGTACCATATCCTGATGTAGTTCCAGTTGTCTTGATCAGACCAGCCCATAAACCTGAAGCAGATTCACCATCACCTGTAAGACTTGCAAACTTATAACTTGCAAATGCCATCATGATAACCCATGCAAATACTACTGCATAATAAACTGAAATAACGAATGCATTTGAAACTGCAAACCAGCCAACAGGCTCAGTCTGCTTTTTTATAGCTCGAAGTGCACCTGGTACACCACGATGCATCTTACGTCCTATAGAAATCTCCATCATGAGAAATGGAATTCCGATAACAAGCATAGCAAGAAGATAAACCATCAGGAATGCTCCACCACCATGCTTTGCTGCAAGACCAGGGAAACGCCATGCATTACCTAATCCTACTGCTGATCCGATTGAAGCGAGAATAAACTGAGAGCGCGAACCCCAGCTGTCACGTTTTTCTTTACTCATACTATCCCTCTTTCTATATTTTTTTATATTGGATAAAAACAACATCTAATACTTTATCACAAATATAAAAAAATACAATCCTCTATTGATATGTCAGCAACATGAACATAACACCAAAGGAATTTATAAGGATATGTATAACTATTGGAATACATAGATTTTTTGTTTTTGAGTATAAGTTCATAAACTGAGTTACATCGCCACCAAGAGATATTACATTCAGCTCTGAATCAACAACCATGGCGCTACCGCCATCCTTTATATACTCTGCTATAAGTATCTTCAAAATTTCTTACCTCTGTTCCAGAGCCTTGTTCATTCGATCGGCCAGATTCTTATTATACTTGAGGAAACATCCCCAGATGATAAGTCCCACAACTATTACTCCTACTATTGTGCAAACACTGGCAACTGTTCCCGCCTGCTTAGGAATCCATCCAACCTGGGATGCAACAAAGAAGTAAACTGTAAAGCCGATTCCCAAGTGTATTATAGATGCTAAAAACATCGGAATATTTTCCATGCTATAAAGAAATGTTGGAACTCCGAAGCCTAGTCCTGTAAAAACACAGGCAAGCACCATCTTTGTAAATCCGTAGTTACTTGTTGTGAAGGTTCCCTTCCCAATCTGATCAAAAATCACTCCAACAATGACGAAAATAAATGTACTCATCAGAATACTGATCACTGTTGATTTTACTATATCTTTAACAATCGTACTTGATTTCATGGTATTTCTCCTTATCTATAGTTCTATTAATAACGAATATTTAAATTCCCAGATACTTCTTAAGGGCTGGTACATATTTACGAGAGATATACTCTTTCTCCCCATCCTTAAGATTAAGAACCATCACTCCATTAAAATATGGTTCTACACTCTTCAGGAACTTCAGGTTGATACTAGCTGACTTTGACACCTGCATAAAATCTTTGCCTAGCATATCCAATAATTCATACATTCTCTTATTCACTCTATAAGATGTTCCATCAGATACAACATAAACCTTCTCGTTATCTACACGAATCACGCTTATTGTATCTGCCTCAAGAACGATCATACGGTCATCTACATTTCCTATGAGCCGTCCACCTGACGAACTAGCTGACATTTCAGAGATACTATTCGCCAGATCTGATATTTCATTTGTCATTTCATTTGTATGAATAACCACGTAAGGTTCCTTCACTTCTTTTGATATATTTATATCAACCTTCAAAATTTTTCCTCCAAAAGATTCTTCCAGATACCATTATATAGAAAACACTTTCAAACATCCACACCTGGTTATTTCTTTTTCATAAATATCCATAGCTCTATTCCAAGCATGAATAATGTAGAAACCAGGAATCCTATCATTAGTATTCTCTGTGTCACTGCGAAGAATATGATGTACGCTATTATAGCCACCATATAAAATGCTGCGAACAGATGCCACCACTTGCTTTGTAGAAATCTTGATACCATATTCATTTACCTCCTTTGTATTTGGTAAGGCTAAGATAACAAAAACCGCCCATGTCTGTATCGACATAGGCGGTAAGTGGTAGAAACTAGACGGTAAGATGCGGTCATGCGGTCATGCATTCGAGGAACAGGACTACGTCGCAGTCCTGTTCCTCGATGATGAGGCTTCGCCTCATATAGAATACAATGAAGCATATGTCTTAGAATGTAAACATTCACAACATATGCTTCATTGTATTCTGCATGACCTCATTAATCACAAAAAATAAAGGACGCTGAGTTATCCGCGTCCTTTATTTTCACACTATTTACACTATTTGTTTCAAAAGAGAATTTATTCACTTGTTGAACTTGTATACACTTTAACATAGGTTGTAAAGATAGTGTTTAAGATATCGTAAAAAAGTAATTAATATGTCGTAAAGAAATTATGAACAAGTTGTAAATGCCCTATTTGTGCGGCTTCGGCTTAGATGCCTTATGATCGACTATGCTTTTTTAAGTTCTAGAATAATCTCAAATGTATTCTCCTCCTGAGCTGCAACGATGGTGCCTCCCATTCGTTCCACAAATTCCTTACAGATGTATAGGCCCAGTCCTGCCCCTCCTTTAGTTCTGGAGGAATCCTTCTGATAAAATCTGTCAAATATCTTGTCAGTATTCACATCTTCAGAAGAGTCAGTCTGAATCTTTATAGTAACTGTTTCCATATTACCATTTTCTATATAAAAATCCAGTCTATCATTCGAATATTTTACAGCATTGGATATGAGATTTTGAATTACCCTGACAAGCTTCTGTCTATCAGCATTTACAAAGATATTCTCTTCAGCCTGAGGGAATTTAGGCTCGATTCCCTTCTTATCTATCTCAGGACTTTCAGCAAGTATCTCTTCACATATAAGCTCACACATATTCACTTTTTCTAGAATTATGTCAACTTGATCAGACTCTATAAGTGATATTTCAAAGAAGTCATTTACTAGATTATTAAGGTATCTTGCTCTATCCAAAGCTATATCAATATCGAAATCTTTTTCTTTACTATCTTCGGTTTTTTTCGCAACCTGCAGGTAACCAATTATAGAAGTAAGTGGAGTTCTCATATCATGTGATATCAAAGCGATTGATTCTTTTATCTTTTTCTCATCTTTCTTACTATCCGCTTTTATCCGCATTATATGATCATACAGATTATTAACTTCCACAATCATATTCTGAAGATCCGCATCTATAAAATCACAATTCATATTATTCTTATCCGGATTATTCCTCATCTCCCAAATGACTCGTTTCATTTCTCTCTTTAGTACTAAGAGCCTAACAAGCAAAAAGAGGACTATTATGCTAAGTATTATTATTACATATAACATAACAGTCCTCCTTATTATTTCTAATTAAATCAAGCTAAATGCCGCTTGCTTCTAGTTTAAAACATCCTTCTTATTGAAATATATGCAGGTTGCACCAACAAAAATTATAATGGCTATTATCGCACATATTGCACAAGGTATCAAATCTGAAGCTGATGCACTCTTTGCGAAGCAGAAAAATGAATGCTCATATATAGTATTTCCTACGAATACATTTCTAAGTGTATTTCCACCGATGGCAGCTATGATAACACAGGCAAAAAGAGCTGTATACACATTTCCACATATTACAGTTATCAGTGTATAGAATGCATTTTCAGCAATAAGCTGAAGAGCTACTACACCAAGCCATACAAGATCTTGCCTACAGAATCCTTCAAGTGAATAACCACAGGTCTTTCCAAAGGTAACTATCTGAGAGCCTATAAGGAATAAATGGAATATAAAAGTCATAAGGCTAGTGGCCATAATTCTGGTTGCAATAACCATCCATCTCTTACCACCTGTAACTATAGATCTATGCACAGTTCTATTGGTAAAGTCCAAACCTGTATACCAAGCTATCAACATACTAATGACAAATGCAAATGAACAATCCTGCACTGAATCAACAAAGCCGTCATGCATTATACCAATGCCATAGTAATTTATATAATTTTGTGATAATCCACGAACTGCGCCCACTATTCCAAGAATAACCAACATAGCAAGACAGAAATAAAAAGGTTTAAATCTTCTAAACTTGTATCCTTCAATTCTAAGTAAATTAAGCATTTGCCTCACCTCCCATAATACTTACAAAATATTCCTCAAGTGACAGTTCCTTGTTAGATAGCTCATATACTACTATTCCAGCCTCCATCAAGTATCTGGAAAGATCAGACATGATTTCAGTCTTTCCATGTACTTTAACAGTATCATCTGCCACCACTTTATATGTAATATCTGGGAAGTATTTATCAAGAATTGTAACTGTTTCAGGAATGTTGTTAGTCTTAACCTGAATGTACTGACTACACTTTTCTTCTAACTCCTCATGGGTTGAAGTTTCAACTATAGAACCCTTATGTATAAATATGAAGTCAGTTGCAAGAAGATATAGCTCACTGAGGATGTGACTTGATACAAAGATTGTACATTCCTGCTCCTCATTTATCTTCTTCAGCATATTTCTGAGAGTTATGATATTTATAGGATCAAGACCGTTAATTGGTTCATCTAAGATAAGAAATCTTGGATTTCCCACTAGCGCCATAGCTACACCCAGTCTCTGCTTCATACCCATGGAAAGCTTCTTGGCCTTCTTCTTCGCATGATCTGTAAGATCAACCAGTTCGATTACTCTGTCTGTTGCAGATTTATCAGGATTTCCTACAAGCAATCTCTGGATTTCAACATTTTGCCATAATGTATAGTTACCATAGAGGTATGGGCCTTCGATCATTGTACCCAAACTCTTACGTTTTCTAGCAAGACCACTCGCGCTGCTTTCTCCCATCAGGGTTATATCTCCTGAGGTAGGAAATGAAAGCCCTGCGATTATCTTCATAAATGTACTCTTACCTGCACCATTTTCCCCGATGAATCCATATATACGATTCTTCTCAAGTTTTATACTTACGTCATTTAACGCTAAATTTTGGTGAAATCTTTTTGTAAGATGATTTGTCTCGAGTATAATATCACTCATTGTTTTTTCCCCTTTCGTTTTCCTTTTGATGATGCCATATTAAACTACCTATATAAGGAAATGATTCATCAATCCTAAAGAAAAACTAAAGAATGAAAATTATTCTTAATAATCAGAAATTAAATAACTACTTTGACAGTCTATACCCCATTCCATAGACTGTATCTATATAAGGTTCGTCGGTTGCCTTCGCAATCTTCTTGCGGAGATTACTCATATGAACGTTCATAGTGTTATCATCGCTAAGGTATTCATCGCCGGTAACACTCTCAAAAAGATTACGTTTTGAAAAAACCTTGTTAGGATTCTCAAGCATAAGCTCAAGAATACTATACTCCATAACCGTACAAGTGATTTCCTCTTCTTCTATGAAGACTCTTTTTGCCTCTTTATCCAGTCTCATCTTCTTATACTCAAGAGTTGAAGGAGCCGTCATACTTCCAGTACGTCTTAGTACTGCTTCAATACGAAGTATTACCTCATCCACATCGAAAGGCTTGCTGATATAATCATCCGCTCCAAGTCTTAATAGCTCAATACGGTTGATTACTTCATTCTTTGCAGAAAGCACAATGGCTGGAGTATTCTTGGTCTTTCTAAGCTCAGCAAGGACCTCTTCGCCAGTCTTCTTAGGAAGCATGAGATCCAGGAGTACCATTTCATATTCTTTTTCCAGTGCTTTTGTAAGTCCTATCTCCCCATCAAGAGCGCTGTCTGTTTCGTAGCCATTATCATTCAGAACTTTACACAGCAGATTATTGATCATTACATCATCTTCAATAACAAGTATCATACTTTTCACCTACTAATAATTCTTATTTCCTACCTGTCAGATAGTAAACAGCAAGCGCTGTTCTATGAGACAGATTCTCCTTCGAAAGGATATTCGTAATATAATTCTTTACTGTTCCTTCAGATATAAAAAGCTTAGCCGCAATCTCTTTGTTTGAAAGACCTTCAGCTACAGCCTTCACTATATCCAGCTCTCTATCAGAATAACCAGTTGCATCAAATCCTGCTCCTGCTGCCATACCGCTGTCCTGTCCTTCCGGCTGTCCCCCAAGAGAAGCACCCGAAGCTAGGTTTTCAAGTATACTTCCTTCCATTACGCCAGTTCCGTTATAAACTGACTTTATCATCTGCTTTAAATGATCCGGAGTATGATTCTTTATAAGATAACCCTTTGCACCAGACTGTAGAGCCTGCTTTACCAGATCATCATCGTCAAATGTGGTCAGGATCAGAACTTTCCCTAGGTCATGCTCCACAATATACTTTGTTGCCTCTATACCATCCATCTCCGGCATCTGTATATCCATAAGGAACACATCCGGCTTCTCTTTCTCAGCCAGTTCTATAGCCTCGCGGCCATTGGCAGCTGAACCAAGAACCTCAAAGTCATCATCCACATCCAGGATTATCTTCATTCCATCACGAACAAAGTCGGAGTCATCTGCAATTATAACCTTAATCTTTTCCATACTATATTTCCTTTTATATTTCTTTAAGTGAAACTAAAGTGGGAGGAGCATGTTGACCTTGAAGCCCTTCTGAGTTCCAGATTCATTTTTACTTTCAAAGTCGATTGTGCCGCCTGCCTCACGTATTCTCTTACGCATTCCAGAGAGACCCATACCATCTTCAATCTTGTCACAGCCAACGCCGTCATCCTTGATGGTGCATCTCACCATTTTATTCATTACTACTATACCAATATTTATATGTTCACAGCTGGAATACTTCATAGAATTGGTAACCGCTTCAAATGCATTATCCAGGATCACTTCCCATAAGTGATCAGGTACCTTTGAAAGATCGCCTTCACTTTCAAACTCAGCCTCAACGCCTTTATTGTTACAGTCCTCACAGAGCTCATAAAGCTGAAGGAGTGCCATTTGCTTTTTCTCAGGTCTCTCTTTTCTAAGTATTGCACGGATCTCATCCATACCAGTTCGAAGCTGATCTATAACTGCCTGAGTCATAGAGCGTGCCTTATCTGAATCTTTATCCATTATAACCTTTATTGCCTCAAGCTGGTATATAGAACCATTTATGTTGTGGCCCAGCTTATCATGAAGGGTCTGTGAAAGCGCTGCTCTTTCTTCCAGAACTTTATTCTCAGACATAAGAATGTTCTTCTTCATCTGCTCTCTTGCAGTGGTCTCCTGAATTCGCATATCTCTTTTCAGACTCTGCTGAGTTATAGTATCTTGCATCATCTGCCTTTCGTAGTCAGTAACTACAAATTCATGCTGCATATAAAAGACAAGCATAAATGTGAGAATGATTATCTGTGTGATCACATCCAGAGGCATCTCTTCAATAATACTAACCAAAATGTACTTCTCTATGAATATGGTCATATATATCAGATAATACCAAATTCTTCTGGCCCTTATACAAAGCAGAATCTCATAATAAAGAAAGGCTCCCAGGAATATATATCCAGCCCCGCCCATGTACAAAACAGAGATAATATCTATTGCTGCAACTACAAGGAAAACTGCTTTCTTCCTGCCATCAACAAACTCTTTCAGACAGACCATAGATATATATAACGAAATAAGCAGGAGTATCTCTGCAGATACTCCTGTCTTCTCTTCATTTATCATCACACCATATCCGCTGAAAAGCAACATGATGATGATACGTACTATTAAAAAGTATTTTTCTTTTAAATTGTCGCTTACGACTCTCCCCACTCTTCACTCCTTCTAACCTTAAGGCCAATACCGCCGAGGCTAAGGATTACTGCTAAATATGCTACTGTTATACATATTAACATACCGTAAGCCTTGTTGTCTCCAACAAATATCATTTCAGTACCCTGAAGGAACCATTTCTGAGGCATCAGAGCAGATATAACCTTGATTGCCTTAGATGCTGAATCCAGAGGGAAGTAAGAACCACTAAAGAGTGATGACATACACCAGAGTGTAAATGTTGCTACACTGGCACCAAATACATCATTCATCATAATTCCCATAAACATACTGAGTGAGCTAAAGATAAGACCCATCATAAAGATTATTAAAACAAATACAGGTCTGCTCATTCCAACATCATTCATATCAATCATCAGACTGCATACAGCAACAACTCCTGTCATAAGAACTGATACTAGAAATACTGTTACAAATTTGGAAGCAAAGTATGTAAGCACGTTTGTCTTAGAAAGAGAAACTCTTGTAAAGACACCATTTTTCTGTTCCTTGATTGCTCCGTTAGCTACAAAGAATCCTGCGAATACAAACCCAAGTGTAAGGAATGAGAATGCATATCCCATCTGAGCCTTCTGATCAGACTGTTCCTGAGTCAGGTTATTTCCTGAACCTGCAACTGCAGTCACTTCCTTTTCAGGTGTCATATCATCAACAGACTTAAGGTTTTCTACTATTTCCTCAGCTTCTGAATCAGCTTCTACTATATAATCCTTTGCAGTATCTATTCTTGAAAGCTGCAGTGTTAGCTCATTCTCAAGCGCATCTGTTCTTGAATCATCTGAAAGAACATACATTGTAAGGGCTTCATCCATCTTACCTTCCAGCATCTTTTCATCAAAATCAGCTGGTATATAAAGAGCTGAACCCATACGATCTTCATATGCATCAAACTCTATACGGTCTTTAATAAACTCATCTGTAACTTCCTTCTCAGAAATATCTGCTCTACATATAGTAAACAGTCCGCTGTTTCCAAGTCTATCTAAAAGATAATTAGAAAGCTCTGTATTTGAGGCATCATATACTTTAACTATATACTCTCCATTTGCACCATAATATGCAACCTTTTCATCTGCTGAATCAAGTTCAACTACCAGCTCATCTTCTTCTACAAAAGCTGTATAGTGTGTATTACCCTTTAACAAAAGAGTTGATAATATTGGCATAAAAACAATGAAAAGCCATATAATCTTTGTTCTCACCAGAAGTTTCATACTCATTTTGATTAATGTTTTCATGCTCTTCCTCCCTTTCTGATCTTGCCAGCTATTACCGCAAGAAGTGAACAAACTACTATGATTCCACCTGTATATAAGAATGAACTATTTACAAAGTCACTGCTGCCCATACAGGATAATTCTGTAAGTGCCCTGTTAATATGATATATAGGCGACAGGTTCTTAAGAATCATCGGATGAGATGAGAAGAGATACGTCTCAAATGCTCCTCCGAAGAATCCCATGATCCAAACTACTGTAAAACAAATGATGATTGTTGCTATCATGTTATCTGTAATGTTATAGATCATTACTCCAAACGCTGAAGCAGCTGCAACTGATAAAACAACGATCAGTAATGATAGAGGAATATTTCCCCAATGTACTCCCAAGAGAACTACTGTAAGTATTGCAGCAACAACTGTTCCAACTGAAGCAACTATTGCTAAAGGAATAAACTTTCCAAGATACTCATTAAATGATGACAGGTTTGCAACCTGATATCTCTTTCTGATCTTATATTTCTTTTCATTCATAAAGATACCAGCACCTGCAACTATGGCACACCAGCCGAAATATATTATCTCAACGATTCCGTAGTAATCCTTGGAATCAATAGCAGGCTTGAAGTCAGGATGCTCTACTGCAAGCTTTGCAGAGTCAGTATCAACTCCCATGGCCGATGCAGTTACATTTTCATAAAATGCATTCACAAAATACTCAATAACCTTTCCGAGTTCGGCCGCTTCTTTATCTTCATATACTGTATATGTATCTTCTTCAAATATGATAAAACCACTAAGTTCATTTTTCTTGATCAGTTCCTCTGGATCTCCAGTAGTATACTCTTCAAGAGTAATATCGTTCTCTTCTGCCACTTCACACATGGCTTCTATCATCTCATCGGTGACTCCATCACCCTCTACTCTGTAGCCTGCTGTAATCTCGGCGTCGTCATATTTCTTCATCAGACTGTCAAATGCACTTGAAAGACATACTACAAGGATGACAGGCATTATTACGAATAGAAGAATGTTGACCCAGCTTCGACACATCAGCTTTATATTGTTTTTAATAATATATCTGTTCATTATCTTGTCCTCTTAATAATCTCTAAGTTTCTTTCCTGTAAGTGTGAGGAATACTTCCTCAAGAGTGATAGTAGAGGTATCTTCAACAACCATCTTCTTAAGCTCTTCACTTGTTCCGGTTGCGATAACCTTACCGTTATCCATGATTGCGATTCTTGTACAGATTGCCTCAACCTCTTCCATATAGTGGCTGGTGTAAATAACTGTTGCACCGTTCTTATTGGATTCCTTGATCTTCTCAAGGATGAAGTTTCTTGACTGTGGATCGATACCAACTGTTGGCTCATCGAAGATAAGAAGCTTTGGATGATGACCTATGGCACATGCGATATTAAGTCGTCTCTTCATACCACCGGAAAATGTCTTCGCGAAATCATTTCTTCTATCAAGCAGACCAACATATTCAAGAGATTCATCTATTCTCTTCTTAAGCTCCGCTCCCTTTATTCCATAAAGTGAAGTAAAGAGCTCTACATTTTCCCAAGCCTTCAGATTTCCATGTATTGCCAGATCCTGTGGAATGTATCCAAGCTTATCAACCAGCTCCTTGCGGTTCTTCTGGAAGTCTTTACCGAAGAACTCCACATTTCCAAGAGTAGGTTTTACTAGGTCACAGACCATATTCATTGTTGTACTCTTACCAGCTCCGTTAGGACCAAGAAGTCCGAAAACCTCACCTTCCTGAATTTCGATATTTACATTATCGACAACAACCTTGTTGCCGTACTTCTTTGTTAAGTCGTTTAGCTTTAATATTGTTCCCATATTTTTCTCTCCATATTTCTAACAGTTTAAAAGCGTGTCACCGAAGATATCTGTCTATCTCCATCTGACACGCTCATTATATAATCTGTGTATTTTGTTTTGTAGTGAAGAAAGATATATTCTCAATATGACTTTAGTCACATATTGAAAAATCCCCTAAATTACTTTAGTCCTCGATACCATACTGAGACTTCAGCTCGTCACTAAGCTCTGTACCACCAGTAATCGTCTGTGCCTTTTCAATAAGCTCCTCTACTGTGTACCTGTGATAGTATCCAAGTCTCAATCTGTGATCTTTTTCATAGGAATCAGTTACAAATATATCTGTACCCATATGGTGACCATAGCAGCTGCTAACATGTGCAAACTGCACTCCGCTCTCCATATCCACCATATCTGTCAGCTTATCAATCTGAATAAACATGATGCCCTGATTTGTATCATACTCAAAATGAACATCACTTGTACTATAGTAAGAATAAACCCAGGATTTCTTCTTAAAGATTCCAGCCTTTGAATACCAGTAAAGACTGCCATCACTATATAAAACCACCAGATCACCATCTGGGTTAAATGACATTCCCACCGGTGAGTTTCCTGGGCAGTCTATCTTGACCGAAACCTCTCCATTTTTATCCAGAAGAACGATTCTTTTCCCATCTGATACAGCAACACGAGAACCATCACTGTTCTCAGATATGCAGTCTGTACCTATCCACTGGTCAGGAGTCTGAACCTCTTTCTCAGTTCCGTCCTTAATATCAATGATATACTCCTTATCACCTAGATAATAGATAGCATTTGCATCTGGGAAATAAAGAGGTGCATTCTTTGGAAATCCTGCATCCTCGGGAAGCTTTATAGAACTAGATTTTTTAAGTCCCAGATCATACAGGCCAAGCATAAACTGCTGATCATCGTCCTTAAATGTATATGCAAACTTGCCTGACTCATTCATTCGACAGCTAAAATTGGAAACAAAGTTTTCACATACGGTCTTAGTTTCCATCTCTCCAGTGGAAATATCCACTTCTGTTAAAACATATGTTAAGTCTGATAAATGCCCTAGATAAACCTTCTTCTCATCTATTCCCAATATGGTATAGCTGTAAGAACTTTTATCATCCAGTTCAACCTGAATAGTTTTATAATTGTCTCCAAGACCACATATAGTAAGGACTGGATTATCATCTTCCGTTGTAACTATAGCCAAAGCATTTTCATTCATATAATGGTCATGTGTCACGCTAGATATAGTCACCTCATCTGAAAGAGACTTCCATTCTTCATCATATATACCAAAGTTATAGTAGATTATTTCAAACCCTTTATTCTGTCTGACATATACACCACTATTAACCTCTGCCTGTCTTAGTTCATCAGCAAAATATTTTGTATGCATTACTGACTTATCACTGATATTCGGCGCAGGATAGCTAAAGCCTCCCTCCTCCGAAATATATATAGGACTTCCGTCACCATCCCTGTCACTAACATCGATTATAGAGCTATTGACATTATGACTATATTTCACTTTTCCATCTTTAACATCATATGTTGTAGCCACATTTCCAGCATAATATACAACCGAATCTACGGCTGGAAGAGATAGAAAGCCATCGGAAATATCTACTCCTGTACATACAAAATCAGCTGTCCACTTCTCGCTCAGATCAGAAGAAGCTGCGCAGATAATAGTACTCTTGTCCTCAGTATAAAGATCTAAGTTGCCCAGAGACATACTTCCATCAAAACCAACATATAAAGTTGCTACCACGATAGTATTATCATCAATCCACTCTATATTTTTTACTGTCTCTTCAGTTGGTTTTGAGGTCTCTATCTTACCAGAATCAAGATCAAGTACACCATAAATATTTTGGTCCCATCCTACGGATCCACAAAAAAGTACTTTTTTTCCATCTGGGGAAAGCTTACATTTAGATGGAACAAAATCAGAATCACCAGACGAAACATTTATCTGAGTCTCTTTCTTTATCTTTCCAGAACCAGATTCAATCTCTATACACTTCTGATACTCTGTAACTATTACAAGACTTCCATCTCCTACCATCATGTTTGCCTGAGTCTGAAAATAGTCTTCTTTTAGTGTATATTCCCAAAGCTTTTCACCTGTAACGGTATCGTAGCAGATCATAGTATCAGCAGTCCAAAAAGCAAAAGTTTTCTCAGAGAGATAACTCATTCCTTTTATTTCTGAACCGATCTTATCCAGATATAGGACCTGATCATGAGTCTTGGTATTCCATATACCAAGAATATTTTCATTATCACGAATAGCTATAGTAGAAGAATCTGAAGAAACCTTAAAATCCTCAATCACATTTGGCATTGAATAATTCCAGACAGCGTGAATATTTATTCCATCATTTGACTCATACGCAAGAGTACCTTCAGTAAGAGCGCTTATTGCCTCAGGGGTAATTGGTCTCTTATCGTCATCATCCTTAGGCAAGGCTTCAAGAACAAGCTGCAAAGCCGTAATACGCTTTTCGTTCTTAAGCAAATTTTCTGATTCATTAGCCAGATATTTGGACTGATTTCTGAGAGATTCAATATAATTCTTATTAATAGCTCTATTACTGGATATCAGATATATACTAAATGCAACGCTAAGTGTTAATACTGCAGCGCATCCCAGCAGCGCACGCCTCAATGTGTACTGTCTGCGTCGATTCATCAGTTCATCGTACGAACAGCCTATAAGTCCACAGGCAAGACGAGGAAGCTCATGTTTATCAGCCTTCCTGATCGGCATTCTATAATCACATGAAAGTGGCTCTATCGGCATACGAATAGTTTGCTGCTGACCAAGATCATTAACCACAAGATGGTCCTCGTACTGAAGAACCTCAGGAATAACATCCTGTGGTTCTCCATCTACCAGAACCGTGAAAATCTGCTTCTTTGTATGACTTCTTAAAAAGTACTCTATCTCTCGCTTAACCCACTCTGATTCCTTCGTGCGCGTTGAGCATATTACGATCAGATAATCAGAAGAATTCAGCGCACTTGCTATGGTATCTGTAAGATCACTGGTTATAGGAAGCTCATCCTTATCACGAAAGATTCTCTCAATCTTTTTTATACCAGTCTTCTTCTGAATCTTTGCTGGAATATGGAAATGTTCCAACCCTCGCTGCACAGCTTCTGCAACTCTGATATCCTCAGGGGCATGCTTATAAGAGATAAATGCATTATAATGATTTATCACTTTACTCTTCTACCTCCTTATATAACTGATCGAAGAGTCTTCCATTTATAATGTAAGTATCGTAAGGGTCATCCTCTCTGACTGCGATATAATCTCCTGGAATTCCTGAATAGTACTTATCTTCATCCCACATAGTAAAGAGCTTAATATATGTATCAAGAGGCTTTGCATATATTCTGGTCTTACCAGTTCCGATTATAGATTTTGCATACTCAAGAACATTTTTCCTCTCGCCCGTTATGCTGTCTTTAATACTAGGCTCATACTCAAAATCAGGAGCATAAGGAATATCTACCATCTTATAACTGTTATCCAGCTTTTCTTTTTGAATAGGATAAATCTCTCCCTCGATTCCGATCATCAGATATTTATCCTCATCAATTCGAATATTTACATCTCCCTCCAGAGTTCTGATCTCAACCAGAGTATTAACAGGGAATATATCTGTCAGTTTCACAAATCCACGAAGCTGAGGAAGCTTCTCATACTTCTTCATTCCTGTAGTATCTATACGTGTTTCCTTAGCGTAAATTATCTCAAAAGAATTAAAATACTTATCTATCCTCTTCTGGAATTCCTGACTGATAGCTTCTTCAAGAGTCAAATCTTTATAGTTTTCTAGTTTACATAATTCTTTTGGCCATATGATTCCACCAGCCTTAGTGATGTGGCCACCACCACCGCCTATACCGTCTGCGATAAAGCGTGCAAGCTCATTGGCATGAACCTCCTTCACACAGCTTCTGATAGAAAATCTTATCTCTTCGGAACTTGCATAATAAGATAGACAAACATTTACATCTGTTGTCTCCATAGAAAAATCACTGATCACAGCAAGGATTATTGGATCACACTGATCAGCTTTTATCATAAGATATTTATGCTTTATAAAATAATGATAATCAAGGATAGCCTTTCCAGTAAGCTTTAATTCATCCAGGGATATATTGGATGTGCTCATCTCCAGTATTATGCTTCTGCTGATATTCAGCGAATCTCTCATATCTCTGTCGAGGGGATGAGCTATCTCAGACATCTTATTGGTATCAGTATAAAGGCCATAATACATAGCAGTAGATAGGAGAAGATTCTCATCTATACTAAGTCTCTCCTCATTTATCATATCCCACAGTATTGTAGCGCAGCTTCCAATATTACTTCTTACTTCTGAAAGATCAGGAAGCTCAACTGTTACCTGATGATGATCGATGGTTGCAATATTCTTTGCCTCTGTTTTCGTAACATTTGACTGACCATACTGGCAATCCACTGTAACAAGAAGCTCCGGAACCTCATCGAAGTCCGGTTCGTAGCTGACAGGAACCTCCAGCTTTTCCAGCATGATAAGAAGATTACTCTTATCTATCTGCTTTGGTCCTCGATATATAAATCTTGGATTTTTCCCCATCTTTGTCAGATACCAGTGCAGTGCGTAACCCGATGACAGTGCATCAGCATCAGGATTATCATGGCACTGAATTACTATATCATCATACTCAAGCAGTTCATAAAGCTTCATACTACTACCCCTTTATATTTCATTTACTTTTCTGAATTATATCTTTTTAATGCTTCCTGCATCCTGTTATTCTCCATACGTTCCTTGGCAAATGTGATCACCACACTCACGACCAGACTAAGCATGTATGATACCGCAAATCCGATCCATGCCATAGGAAGGTCAACAGGGAACCAACCGAATGCGAAGATCATTATTATGATAAATATCGTAACCGCAATCAGATATAATGTAGTTCTAAGCGGAACTCTCATATTCTTTATAAGGCTGTCTGACATAAATATAAAATATGCAACCGTTATTAGAAAAGCAAGCAGGAGAAGCTCTCCAAGTGTTGCAGCAGATAGTCCCTGCTTTCCATACTTAAAGAGAGTTGAATATTCCGACGCTCCCTCTCCCACAAACAAGTTTACAGCCATAAAGATCAGAACCAATATTCCATACGTCTCAAATAAGCGACCTATATAATAAAATAAACCTTTTTTATCTTCCATCATTTTAACCCCAGCTTTCTTCTAAGTTCATCAGAATACATTCTCGAAACAACAATCTGTTCACCGTTCTTCAGAGTCACTCTTATCTTCCTGTTTATATCAGCCTTCAGACTCTTTATCTTTCTGAGATTAACAATGCTTTGTTTACTTATCCTGAGAAAATCGTGTTCAAGAAGCTGCTGCTCTATCTCGTAAAGCTTAAGCTCCGACTCATACATTTCTTCCTCAGTATATATAAATGTCTTTCGATCAACAGCCTCGATATAGAGTATCTTATTGGCATCCAGAAGGTATGTCTCTCCATCCCTGGATACACCAATCTGCATATCAATCATGCGCATAAGCGCCACAAGCTTCTCAATGTCCTGAGAAAGCTTTGGCGCTCTGATCGCAACTTCAGTATCACTATACTTTTCATCAATATCTATCTCGATCTTCATATCCTAATGTTCCTTATCTTATAAGAACTGTTGCATCATACTTTATTCAAGTCCTTTTTTTCTGAAAAGAATAAAGAATGAAGCGATTACAACGATCATATTCACAACTACTATTATAACACTTTCCCTGGTAATAGAGTCAAATGACATCTCATCGAGAATTGTTCGAATCTGCTGTGTATAGAAGAACTTAGCAATGCTCTTGATCTTCTCATTGAAAAGTGCAAGCATAGGCAGAAAACCAAGTATCATCATTAGTGGCATTGCAAGAGATGTTGCAGACATCTGATTCTTTGCGTAGATTCCAACGCATGCTCCAGCTAATATAGATAACATATATCCAACGCCCATTATTCCAAGATAAAAGACTACATCCTCAGAATCAACACATGTGGCCATGAGTCCCGCTCCCACCATGCAGATGGTCCATACGTATATACCTATTCCCATAAGGTATTCCCAAGGCTTAACATTTGACATCATCAAAACTCTGAGTGTATTCTTCTCTTTTTCTTCTGATATGATTACTGCAACGGATGTTGTACTCATACCGATAGCCATTACAGAAAAGAGCTTTACGAAATACTGTGATGGCATATCTTCTATATCTATTGCATTTTCCATAAAAAGTGTAAGTATAGGGAAGATAAAAAACTGTATAAGCACAGCTGTATTCTTCATTGTATCTTTGATCTGTTTCTTTATGATTATTCCAATATTCTTCATGCTATTCCTCTTTCTATATTATTTACTCAACTAATTTATTCAGCCTCAAGTTTTCTTCCTGTCAGTTCCAAAAATACTGTTTCCAGATTTGGCTCCGATGAGTGAATGGTTTCAATCATTCCATCCTTCATAAGATTATAGATTTCATCTGCAGAAGCCTTTGTCTGTGGAAGTTCCAGATCATCTCCAGTATTTAAATGAAGAATAATCTTCTTCTGATGATTATATCTTCTGCATGTCTCTTCTGGAGAACCACTATCTACAATCACTCCCTCATTCAGAAGAGCTACAGTGTCACAAAGCTCAGCAGCCTCTTCCATATTGTGAGTTGTTAAGAAAATGGTACATCCCTGCTTCTTCTTTTCTAAGATCAGTTTATGTATCTGCTTCTGTGTCATAGGATCAAGACCACTAGTTGGCTCATCTAGGAATATAATCTTAGGCGAATGCATAAATACACGTGCAAGCTGAAGTCTTGCTCTCATTCCCTTTGATAGATTTGATGCAGGCTTCTTTCCTGCTGCTCCAAGTCCAACCTCACCGAGTATTTCTTTTACTCTGCTATGAGGAACATCATAAATATCTGCGAATACCTTTAGATTATCTATGCATGACAACCTCTCATATACGCCGAACTGATCCATCATTATTCCTATCTGCTTTTTATCCTCACCGCTAAGATCCTGGACATCCTTATTCATTACACTTACCATTCCAGCATCATAATCCAGCTGTCCAGTCAGTATCTTTATCAAGGTTGTCTTACCAGCTCCAGAAGGACCAAGAAGACCAAATATCTCTCCCTTACCTATATCAAGATTAACTCCTGATATAACTTCATTTCCCGAAAAACTTTTTACCAGATTTCTACATTTGATCATGTTTCTTCTCCTTATTTTCTTACTTCAAAATTACTTTGTTTTCCTTGTCTGAGCTGAAGATATCAAAAAAAATCAGGCCCTACAACAGCCTGCGACATGAGTTGCCATATCCCCTACACAAGATGCCAAAAAACTAATATATATTTATTCTTTCGTAGGTTTTTCATTTATGCTATACTTGGTCATAATAATCAGGGGAGTAGAAAAATCTAGTGAAGGATAACAAACAGATAACTAAATTTCAGTACCACAACAGACTGGTCTACAGTCTGTTTATTGTGCTCTGGGTGTATATTCTTCTTTATATAGTAGTTTTCCGACATCAAGCTTCTATCTACGGCGGAGAGGTTATTGATTATTCAGAAAAATGGTATTACACAAACGGCAAGATAGTCGACTTCGATGATTTCCAACTTAAAGAATATACCGAGATTCAGAAGACTGTAAGACCCGAGGATATAAAAACCCAGGATCTTTGCTTCTATACCAAAAACATCTATTTCACCGTTCTTGTAAATAACACCCCTGTATATGATTTCCATCCAAATTCTTCACCACTATTTGGAAAAGCTTATGGAGTATATCCTCACACCATTAGTCTTCCCGTTACAGATGGAGAAAGAGCGGTCAGGATTAAGATAGATAATGTCTATCCAGGTAAACCTGGTATTATAAAATCCGTATCCCTTGCTGATGGTAATCAGTTTCTTATCGAATTCCTTCTAAAAACTGAATTTATGTTTATTCTATGTATCATAGGATTTGTTTTTGGATTTATACTTCTTATCATTGGCATGATCGGTAAATTCCTGGGTGAGAAACAATTTGAGATCATAAGTCTGGCTGCTTTTTCAATGATCACGTCACTTTGGATAATGAGTGAAACAGGCATGCTTTCCGTTCTTACAGGTGTTCCGTTGGAGGTCCATTTTGCTGACTATATGGCACTTGATCTGATACCTCTCACTGGTCTGCTCTATGTTGTCACAGCAACAGGCTTCAAGAAAAAGTTTGTCATTACAATAAGCATGATATCAACTATATCTATTATTGTTTATTCGATAGCTTCTACTTTATCAGACCAGAAGGATTATCATGAACTGATATGGATCACCCATATTAATATGGCCTGTATAGCCCTAATGATGTTCGCTATTCTCGTATATAGCATTGTTAGTAAGAAACTGAACAAGAGGTTTGTAACCCTGCTGCTTACTGCAGTATTTATATCCCTGTTCACGGGAATAATTGATATCGTCAGATATAATCTCTTTCCTTCTGATTTTGCAGAAACATCTTACTTTAAGTATTCCATATTTGCATTTATTGCTCTCAGCGGAATATATGAGTTTATCGATATCACAGAAATGAGCCGACGCGGTCAGTACGCAGAGATCATGGAAAAACTGGCATATACAGACGGTCTCACCAATCTCCAGAATCGTAAGGCCTTCAATAGAGATATAGATGCTGCTGCAGAAGGAACAGAAGCTTGCACCTTCATAATGATAGATATGAATTATCTTAAAAAGGCAAATGACGAGCTTGGACATCAGATTGGCGATCTCTTTATAAAGAAGATAGCCGACGTTATCGAAGAGGTCTTCACTAATGGAGAAAAGAATTATCGAATAGGCGGCGACGAATTCTTTGTTCTTGCCAACTATAAGATATCAGATCCAAAATTTAAAGAAACTATAGATCTTCTGTATAAAACTTTAGACGAGTTCAATGAAAAGAACAAATACGCTATTCCACTCAGTGTTGCCTACGGTGCTACAGAGTTTAATCCAAAGGAGGATAACGTAGAAAAGAAGATTCAGGAATCTGATGAAAAGATGTATGAAATGAAGCTTGAGATGAAAGCTGCTAGAACCTAAACGAGAGAGGTATCAAACCTCTCTCGTCTTTTTTATCTTTAGGGATATCGTTAGTTTTTCAAAGTGCTTTCTTTGGGCAATTACGAACACATTCATTGCACAGAATACACTCTGTTCCATTTAATCTCTTTCTTGAATTATCTGTTACATCCACATTCATTGGACATACCTGCTTACATTTACCGCAGGATACACATTTATCCTTATCACACTTTATTCTAATCACAGAAAAGTAGCTCATCGGTTTTAAGAATACAGTTATCGGACAGATATATTTACAAAATGCTCTGTTATCTTTAAATGCAAAAGCTAGTGCTATACCTACTGCATAGTATACGATATTACCGATAACAAATGCCCAGAACATTATACGTTCTATATTTCCAACTTTTGCAAGAAATAGAGCCAATACAAATATCAGTGATGCAGCAAAAGTGATATATCTGATCCAACCTATTTTTTTCCTTGGTGCCTTTGGTACCTTATACGGAAGGAAATCCAACACCATGGCTGTCCAGCATGCATATCCGCACCATCCTCGTCCGAAGATAAGTGGTCCAAAGATTTTTGCACAGCATAATGAATGGTTGCTGCTTCAAAGACTCCTGTAAATAGATAATACCAGAAGCCCTCTATCTGCATGTTTTCCTGACAAATAAGACCGAGATATATCAGCATATATAGACCGACCAGCAGCTGTACAATACGACGAGCATGCTTATATTTCTTTATGAACAGAAATACTCCAAATGATATTGATAAACCTATGTAACTGAAATTGAAAAGATAGAATATGTTATCTTTTGTTAGCCATAAGCTTATAGCAACAGCCTCAAATATAGCCAGCATTATGATTGGAAGTCTATATTGTTTCATAAACAATCCTCCTTATTCGTCACTCTACTATTCACTGTTTTCCTTTACTTGATCACAGATTATCAAATAAATTCCAGTCATACAATAGCCTGACACATAAGTTGCCATATCCACTACACAAGATGCCAAAATAATGAGAGAACAAATGATAATTAATCATCCATAAGATCGAATAAACTCATCTGTGGGTATCTATCCGGAAGTTCATTTATATACTTAAAACATTCATATGGATTGGACATCATCCCATTCTCCTTGCAGAATGAATGCAACAGTTTTAATAGTTTATCACTATTGGGACTAGGAAGTTCGTATGCATTTCCATAGGTTTTTATATACTTCATCTTCATTCCTGGAAAATGCTTATCCAAGGCTGCATAGTAGTATTCTCTGTCACCTTCCCTTAGAGTAAGTCCCATACCAAAGTCGATGATTCCCTTTACTCCCACTCTGGAACATGCTTCAAGAATTGCTAGGACATTTTCTTCTGAATCATTGATGAAAGGAAGTATTGGAGTTATCCAAACGATAGTGGGGATTCCTCTCTTCTGCATCTGTTCTAGAACTTCAATACGACGTTTTGTATTACATACATTAGGTTCCAGCTTCTTACACAGATCATCATCGTATGTCGTAAGTGTCATCTGTACAACTGCTTTAGCCAACTTATTGATTTCATCCAATAGATCAATATCCTCAAGTATTCGGTCCGACTTTGTCTGTATAGCAACACCAAACTCATATTTCCGAATAACCTCCAGGCATTTTCTGGTGAGACGAAGCTGCTCCTCACAGTGCATATATGGATCAGACATAGCGCCCGTTCCTATCACGCACTTTTTCTTCTTTGACCGAAGTGTTTTCTCCAGAAGCTCGGGAGCATTCTGCTTCACTTCAATATCTTCGAAAGGATGAGTGAACTGATAAACCTTACTTCGACTGTCACAGTAGATACATCCATGCGTGCATCCTCTATATATATTCATTCCAGTAAGACCATTGTTACTGGTCAGAATTCCTTTTGCATCAACAAAATGCATTCGCTATTCTCCTGTCTTAAACTTCAAAACTATAATAACATAAAACCTAGACAATAGTATGTCATGTTATACAAAAAAGCCCTGTAGATGTTTAATCTACAGGACTTCTGAAATCCGTCTTATTCCTTCAGTTATAGTTGCTTCGTCACAGTTGGTATAGTTGAGTCTAAGTGTATTTGCTTTTCTTCCATCAACATAGAAAGGATTTCCCGGTACGAATACTACATTTTTCTCCCTGGTTTTTTCAAAGAGACTAACAGCCTTCATATTTTCCGGTAGAGTTACCCAGATAAACATTCCGCCCTCTGGTCTGGTAAAGCTTACGTCAGCCGGGAACATATCTTCCATAGCTTTTATCATTGCATCACTTTGTCCCTTATATAGACTTCTGATCCTGGCTATATGCTGAGTTATATCATTATTCTTAAGATAATCCAGCAGGATAAACTGTGAGAAAACATTTGAATGGAGATCCGCCGCTTCCTTCGCTGTATTAATCCTGAATCTTAACTCAGCATCACGGATTATCATATACCCCAGTCTCATACCTGGTGTTACAGTTTTCGAAAATGTACCTAGAAGAATACTTCCAGCAAACTCAGATTTACTAATATAACCATAAGGTTCTCCCTCAAACTTAAGATCTCCATATGGATCATCCTCTATCAGAATCGTATTATACTTTCTTGATAGTCTGTGGAGTTCCTCTCTTTTTTCGAGGCATCCTCAGTTTGTGTGAAGAATTTTCGGTTGCCTCGCACCGAATAATTCAGCTTACTCTGCCTAATTATCCCACATCATGGGTATATATCAGGGGCAAGGGCAGAAACGTAGTGTCCC
>Ga0129307_1000781_pt1 | contig 43694 bp, 37 predicted proteins | sample P1105metagenome_FD_94437 | JGI IMG/M metagenome (GOLD analysis project Ga0129307, IMG submission 94437) | Capybara group fecal microbial communities from Wisconsin, USA - P1105 metagenome | ecosystem: Host-associated > Mammals > Digestive system > Large intestine > Fecal | place: USA: Wisconsin...
ACATCCAATCACAGCAGATGGAGATGAAAATTTAAGTCAAGAACTTACATTGAAATTTACAATAGAATTTGTCTGCATTGAATACGATCCAGACCCTGAAACTGCTGAAAAGTTAGCAAGAAAACTAGCTGGAAATGTAGCAATAACCATTAAAAAGAATTATCGTAGAATCCAATATGAAAAATTTGAAGATAGAATCATTCATAATGTAAAATTCCACTCATTACTCCCTGTTGGAGATGGAATAAACGTTGAAAATAAAAGAGAAAAAGTCCCAGTCGCTGGTTTAATTTTAGAATTTTTATTTGATGTGGATTGGGAAAATGATTGTTAAAAAATATTATTATAAAAAAAAGAGGTGAAAAATATGGCACGTGGATTTGGAATAACAACTGAAGACACCTACGGTGATACAACAGTTGATATAGATAATATTGAAGTCGATTGGTTTCAAAAAATGTCTGAAGTAAATTTTGAATTAGGGGATGATATTGAAACTGATGATGGAGGAAGTAGGTCAAATGATGTGGGATGGCCTAGTGCACTAAAACCTAGTGGGTCTACAAGTGCAAAAGTAGACTTACAAAGAATTACCTGGTATTTATTCGGATTTTTAGATCATTACTTACATACTGCTGGTGAGGATGATTTACATATTCATGAATTTTGGGGTGGAGAAAATCACGAATTACCTAGTTTTTGTGGACTCGCATTATACGACGCTCTTAAACTTGCCGTGTATGGTTTAATCGTTGACGGATTAAAATTAGAAGTCAGTGATGGGGCAATGGATGTAAATGTTGACTGGTTATATGCAGATGAAACATATGATATTCTCGACGAAGGTGAGGATTTTGAAGAACCTGAAGAACTAGTTAACAGTAAAATCCCGGTACGATTCTATGATGTTAATGTATATTTGAATAAGACTGATCAAGGTGAATGGTTAAAACCAGGTTCAACTCAAACTAGTTGGAGCATGGAAGGATCAAATAATCATGATCAAGATGGAACAATAGGCTTAGGAGCTAGAGGTCCACAAGAAAAACCTCAAGCTGCAAAAAGAGACATAAAATTATCACTTGCAACCACACTTAACAGAAGATCCTACAAGGACATTATGGATGCAAGATATGGTAAAGTTGATGCAAAATCTCCAGATAAATGTAGAATCTTAAAAGTTCCAATGAGGCTTGTTGTAGTTCAATGTGAAAACCCAGATCAACAATTAATCATTGAATTCCCAGAATGTACTTTGAAATCTGAATTTGATTTAAAAGGTGCAGATAGAATTGAAGCAACTTTAAACTTACAAACATTTGGAAATGGGGAAGTTACATTAGCTGACGGCACTACAAAAGTCAACACCGACATGTATGTGAAATTAATCAATAATGTATCTGAAATGGGAGTTGAATCAACTCCCTGAACCTCAGGTGAATCCTGAAACTACTCAAACTCAAACTATATCTGTAACAGTACAAAATAGTCAAGAAGAACCGGTCAGTGGAGCTTCAGTATCCGTTCAAGGCACTGAAATATCAAGCACCACTGGAGGACAAGGAGGATGTACTCTCCAAAATGTACCTGAAGGCAGCCAAACAATCAATGTCACTGCTACAGGATATCAAAATTATAGTGATACAATCACTGTATCAAGTTCAAACAATGAAATTACAATCACATTAACCGAGGAGGAATAAAAAATGGTTTTAACCGCTGACGAAATTATAAATGGAATTGACGAATATAAAGAGGTGAAAATAGAATCTTTAGGGGATACAATGTATCTCCGCCCATTATCCAAAGGCGAATGGGAAAAAGTCAACAGTATTCGTCAAGAATCATTAGGGGATTATGTTACTAACGAAAAAGCAAAAAACTTATCTCGTGATCAAAGAATTGCTAATATTGAATCCCAATTAAAATTCAACATTAAAGAGAATGGGGATGCTGATTTCAAAGCTAAAGTAGAAGCAATCCAGAAAAGTCTTGATAATCCGGGATACGAAAAACCAACTCCAAAAGAGACTATTAAAAAATTCCCATCAAATGTTTTTGATGAGTTATATGAAAAAGTCAAAGAGATTAGTGGAATATCTGATGAGGCAGTAGTCACTTTGGAAGATGATGTAGACGACTTTCCTGAAGACTAATGAAGCTCAAGAAATCATTTTACTTGATTATAGAGGATATCCGTTAGCTCAAACACAAAAAGAACTAACTTATGCTCAAAGAATATTCATTCTAAAAGGAAGAGCAAAGCTAGATAAAGAGATAGCGGAAGAGGAAGAAAAACAAATGAAAAAACACAGACGAAAAATGCGATAATTTAGAGGAGTATACTATGATTAAATATTTTTTTTAGTATACTCCTCTTTTTTTTTATTCAAAACAAAACAGGTTTTAGAGGGGGTGAAAAATAGTGGGAATACGTGAAACAATAGAACTCATATTAAAAGTTGAAGATCAAGCAAGTCAAACAGTTAAAAACTCCGAAGAAACAGTTAAAAAATTTGGGGATACTGCAAAACAAGCAAATGAAAAAGCAACAAAAGCATCTAGATTAACTCAAAAGCAAATGGAGAGTTTATCCCATCATATTTCTGGAGTTGTGAAATCTACTAATAAAATTGGTGAAGGAAAGACTAAATTTGATCAATATACTAAAAGTGTTAATCAAAGTCAAGTTGCATTTAAACGATTAGATGATGAAACACAAGACATGTTAAGATATTTATCACAAATGAGTGATAAAGGTCGTGAAACATTCTTAGGAATGTCTACTAAAGCACAAGAGGCAGTTTCTAAATTTAATGAAATGAAAAATGCAACTACTGGATGGAACAATACTTTAGATATTACAAAAACAAAAATGCAGTTATTAGGAAATGACACTGATAGTTTGAAAGGTAAACTCCAAGTAGTGGGTAACTCTATTCAAACTTATTTGGGGGATAAATGGGATGGATTAAGAAGTAAAGTTTCTAGTTTTGGAGATTCCATTAAAACTAAACTGTCAAGTGCATTATCTACAGTAAAATCTAAAATTGAAAATTTAGCTAGTGCATTTAGTGGTCTTGGAGGTATTGTATCTTCTGTGTTAGGTGGGATTACCCTAAAAGGTTTATCTGATATGACTATTGGAGCATCAATATCTCGAGATAGGATCCATTCTTTAAGTTCTGCTCTTTTAGGTGCAGGACAATCTGTAGAACAGTTTGACGCACTATGGGATAAAATGGACTCTGACACAAATAAATCTCTTGTTTCTCTTGACCAACTTTCACAATCTTTGTCTGTTGTAAAACAAATGACTGGGGCAAGTGGAGATCAGTTATATGCATTTGAAAATATCTTAGTAGATGTTGGACAAAGAGCTATACTCATGGGAAAAGATGGAAATGAAGCCATGTCACTTATGCAAGCAGCAGGGAAAGGTTTGAATGGTGAATTTGAAATGCTTAAAGAGAATTTTGGTATCACTAAAGATAAGCTTATGGCTGCTGGCTGGTCTGGTGCTGCTGATGATATTGATGGGTATACAGAAGCATTAAGTGAATGTCTTAGTCAAAGTGGTGATGTATCTGGCATGATGGATACTACATATGGTAAATTAACAAGTTTAGAGAAAATGTGGAGTGTTGCTGGTAGAAGTCTTGGTGATGAATTTAAACCATATCTTGACAGTGCATTAACCTCTCTTTTAAGTTTCCTTGATGCGGATAGTGATGGGGCATTAGATGAAAGAGGTAAGAAATGGTTGCAGTATGCTTATGGTGCTATGGCTGTTGCTTCTGGTTTTGCCACACTTGCTCCTACTCTTGCTCCAACAATACAAGTTTTAAAAGATGTTCGTGATGGAGTACAAACTTTAAGAGATAAATTGTCTGGTCTTGGTGGGGAAGATGGTAAAATACAATCATTAAAAGACAAATTTGGTGATTTAAAACAAAAGATAAGTGGTGCTCGTCAAAAACTAGGTGAGTTTATAGGAGATATAAAAAAATCATGGAATGAAGGCAAATTAAGTGATATTAAACAAAGATTTGGTGATTTAAAACAAAAGATAAGTGATGCTCGTCAAAAACTAGGGGGGTTCATTGAAAAATTAAATGGTGCAGATGGAAGTAAATTAAGTAGTCTTAAAAGTAAAATTGATACGGTTAAAAATTCATTATTAGATGCAAAAGGTAAAGTAATTGATTTTGCTGGTAGATTAAAGGGGATTGCAGTTGATAAAATTGGGGCATTGAAAGATGCATTCCTCAAACTTGCTTCTAATATTAGCATTGCTACAATAAAAGAACAACTATTTTCAGTATGGCAGGGAATAGTAAATGGATTAACTGCGGTTTGGAATGCTTTATTAGAAATGAATCCAATTATGTTAGTTGTAATAGCAATTGTTGCATTAATTGCTGTTTTAATGTACCTTTACAATACTAATGAGACTGTTAGGAATGCTATTGATTGGTTATGGCAAATATTGCAACAGTTAGGTAGTTGGATTATGGGAGGTCTAGTTGCTGCTTGGAATGCTCTTGTAAGTGCTATACAACCAGTAATAGATATTTTGAGCAGTATTCTTGGTCCTGTAGTTCAAGGAATTATAGCATTATTTAGTGGAGATTTTAGTGGAGCATTATCCTTCTTTAGTCAAGCTTGGAATAACCTTTGTTCTGTTGTTGAAAATGTATTTAATGGTATTCTTAATTGGTTAGGACAATTGCCTGGTGCAATATGGGATTTACTTGTTCAAGCAGGTCAAGCCATATGGAACTTTATTGCAAATCTTTTCTCTGGAGGAGATGAAGGAGGAAGTAATTTCTTCTGGGGACTTATTACTTGGTTTATTCAATTGCCTATTAAAATTTTAGAATTTTTAACACAGGTTAATCTTACTATTTGGACTTTCATTCTGGATTTAGCACAAAAAGCATGGGATGCAGGTTCAAGGTTTGTCATGGGAATAGTTAATTGGTTAAGTCAGCTCCCTGGTAGGGTTTGGAATTTCCTTGTTCAGACTCAAATGTTTATTTTGACTACTTTGGCAAATTGGGTTTTGACTGCTAGGCAGAAAGCTCATAATTTTGTTACAGGTATTATTACTTGGATTAGTCAGTTACCTGGAAAAGTTGCTAGCTTTTTACTTTCAGTTGCTTCTAGAATTGTTAGTGTTGCTAGTCAATGGGTGGCTAATGCTAAGCAGAAGGCTTCTGAAGTTGTTTCAGGTGTTATTAATTGGATTAAACAACTTCCGAGTAAAGTTTATCAGGAATTTATGAATATTGGTGCTAGGATTTTGCAGGCTGGTAGTGATCTTGTTAAAAAGGCTGCTCAAATTGGTAAACAGATTGTTGATGGTCTTTTGAATGCTATGGGTATTCATTCACCAGGTATTATTCAGACTAAAGTTGTTAAAGAATTTGTTGATATGATTGGTGGTGTAGGTAGTAAGATTAAATCTGCTTATGATACTGCTAAATCTATGGGTGAGGCAATTGTTGATGGGTTTGGAACTCCAAGTCTTGAAACTGATACTAGTAATATGTTGCCTAATGAAGATGCTTTGAAAACTAGTATTGGTGTTCAAGCAGAGTTATCACAACCTGTTGATGTGCCTTCTGCTACTGCAACAATGGATGCTAGTGGTGTTGATGTTGGGAATAGTGATGTTATTGGATCATATGATAATCTTGCAGAAACAACTGGTAGTGCATTACAGAGTATGGTGGATAAAGATAAGTTGGCTTATCAAACTATGCAAACTAATGATTCTAATACTTTGTCTCTTATGGCTACTAATTTGCAGCAAAAAATGGGTTTAATGACTAATAATGTACGTTCCAATATGGATAAGATAGTGTCTAAAAACAAATCTGGAATGGCTACTGTTAGAAACACAACAGCAACTCAATTAAACAACATGGTTTCAAAGACAAAATCAGCTAATGAAAAGATGATTAAATCTTGGGGTATTATGAAAGATGGAATTGTTGATGCTGCGGATACAATACGTTCTGATTCAACAAAACACTTTGATAAACTCAGTAAAACTATTGGTACTTTTTATGGAAAACTTAAAAATCCAAGTCGTTGGGGTGCTGGAAGTCCTCATGGATCAAGTAGAGGAAGGTCATCTAGAGGTTTCAGTAAAATTACTAATGCTATTAAAAGTGCAAATTTACCGTCCTCATTAACATTAGGCCAAATACGTAGTAACCCATTAATGGATAGTAGTCGTTTTGGCGATTATGTTATAAGAGATAGGAAATCAAACAGGTTTAGTGTATCTGATTTAATCAAATATGGAATTATGAGCATTGGAAAAGGTGCTGGAGATTATTCTAGTATACCTGCACCTAATGTGAAATTCATAAAAGATACATCTAAAGAATATGATATGAAAGGGCCTATCGTTGGAAGGTTTTCTACTAATAAAGGGTTTAAAGTTAAAGACTTTTTAACTGGAGTTCCTAAATTTAGTTTTGATGATTTCAGACGTGTAGCTGAAGATGTGTATAGTCAAACAAGATATGAATTCTATTATGATAATGACCATCATGGAAACTGGGTAAATGCTTTCAATGCTGGAAGTATGAACTGTCTACATGGTGCAGAATCATTAATAGCATTAGCAAAAGTCTTTGGATTCAACGGTAGTTTAGTTCATGGTCATTGGAATGAATTCGGACATTACTTTGCAAATATTGCTGGGCATAAAATGGATGTTACTGGATGGCAACAAAGAAGAACTTGGACTCCTAGTGCTAGTGCAGGTCCTACTCCAAAAGGGTATGGATTTAAAGATCTACTTGATGCTATCAAATCATTATTTGATGATGATCCAAAACCAAGTCCATCTTCAAATTCTAGTGCTGAAGTTTCAGGATCATTAACATTAATACATGAGTTTAAAGATGTACCTGAACATATTTCAGAGGAAGAACTTGCAAAAATGATTGAGGATTCAGCAACTAATGAAAAATTCATCAAAAAATTAGTAAGAAATATAAAATTCCAAGATTTGGATGCTAAAGAAAAATTGAGAATTGAACGTAAAAATAATAGGGCAATAGGAGTGTGAAAGTGATGGATAAAATAACTTTCACTCCTTCCTCCATTCGAGGAGGGGGAGATGTTCTGGATAATCGAGAAGTTTCTGATTTTACAAATTTTAATTCAGATATTACTTCTAACACTCAAACAGTGCTAGATACTGTTTGCACAGTTTTTCATATGGATTATGTTACTGTTGATGCGTTTTCAGCTTTCATGACGGAATTAAACACAAAAAATATAACTTATTTAGTGAAAAATTTGAGTTTTGTAAATGGTGAGATTATATACACACAATTCCCTGTTAGCAATATTGCTACTGTTAATGATCTTGTTGGTGTTGTGTATAATCTTCAATTTGACAGTACAAATCACTCTATAATATATGATAGTTTTACAAGTGATACAGAGTTAAATGCTCTTGAAAGTGCTGTTACAAGTTTATCATATAATTCAACAACAGGGGATATTACTTTTGAAACAGTTGGTGATGTGGAATGACTAATCTAGTGAATATATTTAGTGAAGTTAAAAAAACAATGTATGGAAACAATTATAATGTATCTTCATCTGAAAAATTTAATTTTGCTATAATCAAAAAAGAAGAAACAAATATTACTTATGAAGAGTTATGGATTTTAAGCAATGCTTATTATGATTATGTTGCTGGAAGATTTGTGAAGATAGATTCTGCTCATGCATCTTTTGGTATACAGATACAAGCGAATGGCTCATATCCTGGTGAGGCAGATTTGGGTTATATGGATAATGTTGGAATCAATATTTGGAGGAATCCTATAAAAAGTGATGCTTTTAAGGATACAAATTCTTTTGATTATTCTGGTTGGGATAATAATAATTATATTGGTGCTGAAAAATTATCTGATAATTCCTGGCAGGAATTTGGGATAAGTACAGGATGGAATAATTCATTCATGGTGGACAGTTACGGAGGCATGACCATTGGCGGTTCTGGGTTTGAGGTAGATGGTAACGGGATTTATCCTTACACTCGTTTAACAAGTTCAGCTTATACTGATGAGAATAATGATGTTTATTACCTTTTAGGGTTATTAGATAATGCTTATCATCCTACTGCTGAAGGATGGGATTGTGATAGTAATGATTTTTATTCATGGTTTATTGGGATTAAATTCCCTCATAAATCTGGAACTTACCTTAAAAAAGATTCAGAAAACGCTAAATTTGTTGTAATGTATAATGATAATGATAATGCAGATTTAAATGATACTCATAATATGGATGTAAGTGACTGGCATGTTGTTTTTGAGACAGATATTTCAACTACAAAAGGTTTAATTAATGGGACTTTGACAGAGTTTGCAGCTAAAAATCATTCTCACGATGCATTAAATGATAGTGGTTGGATTGATTTAAGTTTAAATGGAAATTTTTATAATTTCAGTCAAAATGACCCTACTCAATACAGAAAAATAGGAAACATTGTTCATGTAAATGGTTTAATTGCATTAAATGGAAATCTTACGGCAGGTTCTGAATGGGTTATTGGAACATTGCCTTCTGGATACAGACCATCTAAGAATTTTTCTTTTGTATGTGAATTAAATAATAATGAAAATTTATGGACTTGTATTGTTAAAACGAATGGTGAAATTACATTTAATCGTTTGAGAGATGCAACTGGTTTTATAGATGGTACACAATGGGTTGATATATTAAAATTAGATGTAACCTTTTTCATCGGGTGATGTCTCATATAATTTTATAAATTAAAAAAAGAGGTGAACAATGCCGAGTATAACCAAATATCCTCAAACAATAATTCATGATACCCACACTAATGATTACACTAGTTGGCATTATATAGATGGGATAAAAAATATTTCAGGTTCAGACTACGGATATACTAATGTGATTAGTGCTAAAAATGGTTCAAATCCCAGAGTAAGCCCATTAATACTAAAAAATTTTGGATTTAATCTCCCCAAAGGCGCAAAAGTCACAAGTATTGTAGTGGAATTTGGGCATCGTAAAATGTACAAAAATGCTTATGATTATCCGTCTATTGGAGCACCAACACTTATGCTGCAAGGAACAAATCTTAGCTCAAATGCTATTTCAAAAACAGGTCATACTCCACAATCAGGGAGTTTCACTAGTAAAAGTTTGAAATGGGATGGTACTATTGTTAATACTGCTGGAGCAACTGTTGTAGGGAATGTGAATGTTAATAATCTTGCGTCTAACCAACATTACGATTTGCCAACAGCAGAGCAAATTAATAAATCTAATTTTGGAGTTAAAATCAGTTATCCTGGAAATACCAGTAACAATCAAGGATACCTTCATTTGCACTTTTTAAGAGTTACAATAAATTATGAAACTCCTTCTTATCAAATTAGTGTAACAAATGCGAATGATACTGTTTATGCAAATGTTGAACAACCAATACGTGTGACAGTAAATAATTTAAAATTAATGGATTATTCACCAACAGTATTAATCACGTTCCCGGTTGGAACGGAAGTTAAATCGATTAGTCAGTCATCGATGGCAGATTATGGTAGTGTAAGTATATCAAATAATGTTGTTACGTGGAATGCAAAGTTAAATCAACTAAGGGGTTATGTTGATCTTCAAATAAATGCCCTTTTTACAGCTGGAGATGACAAAACAATAACTGTTGTTGAGCAAGATTATAATTTTTCTAGTAGTTTGTCTTTTTCGGTTTTACCTGCTATGACAGGAATTATTGATATTAGTGATGTAGATCAAGTTATTTACGCTAAACAAAATACTGATTTTATTATTCCAATACAGATTCCGCTTCCTTTGTTAGAGTTAGATTCAGTTACAACATTCTATTTAATTCCAGATGCTGCGATTAGTGTTAAAAACAATAATAGTTACACTAATGTTTCTGCGAACGGATATTATAGCATTCCAGTTACTGATTTTGATGATGAGGGTTATCTGGAAGTAACTGCAAAAACAAGTAATCTTGGTATTACAAATATTGGATTGTCCACAACTACGACTGCTGAAACGACTAATTTTGTTGTAAAATGTATTCCTTCAAGTTTAACTAGTCCAATTTTCACAATAATTCAATTAAATAGTGAAGAAATAGCAAGATTGGGAAATACCATTACTTACAGTGTTAACAGTTCATTACAAATTTCCTGCAATACAAATCATATTTCGAGTTTCCAGGATTATTATAGGAACTTCCGATTTGGAGTAGTAAATTCTACAAATTCAAATAATCCCTTAGAAATTTTTGAATCATGTAAAAAGTGGTCTGATGGAATATCTACTTTCAATACTTATGAGGAAAAGACTGTTGAATTCAATTATAATGAGGAATACCCTGTATACATCTTATTTGTTGGTAATTATCCTGTTAATGATTATTTTACTTTAGATTTTACTTATCCTTGTTTAGTTGAAAGTGTGAAATTTGAAGGTTATGATACTACAACTATATTTCCTTCACCAATTTTAAATATTAATGATTCTCAAGGGTTGAATAGTGTTTCTGAATTGGATTTAGGTTTATTTGATAAAACTAACTCCTTAATATTATATAATTTTCCTTTAGAATATGATTTCGGAACTGGAAATGATAAAGCGATAAGAGGTATTCAAGTTAAATTGGATATGAATGTTGAAGCTCCTATTGCTTTGATTGCAAGATTAAAATCCAATACTGGAATAGTAGGTAATAGGTCAATTATTGTTTACCCTGAAGATACTCAAGTCATTTTAGGTGATGAATTTGATTTGTGGGGTTTTTCTATTGATGATATGGTTGATTTGAATTTATGGGAATTAGAATTAGAATTTCTTAATAATTTAAATGGGGAATCTACTTTCATTGCAATTGAAAATATTGACGTAACTGCGTTCTTCATTGGCTTAAAACAAAATAAAGTGAATATGGTAGTCGATGGGGAAACAATGAGGTATTATGGTTTGTTTGTTCAGAAAGTCACTTTAAGTCCTGGTTTGAAAACTAAAACTAAATATGTTGAGGTTGATGGGTCTGATTTACATGACCCCGCAAGTAGGAATATAGATAAAAAAGAGATTGAAGTTGAATTTCGTGTTGTAGGATGTACAATTGAAGAAACAACAATGTTACTTAGGGAGATAGCAAAAAAACTAACTAACAAATGTGATAAATTAAACCGTCCTATTCCAAAAAGAGTTGAATTTAGCCATGTCCCTGGTTATCATTTTGATTATATTCTTGAAACTCCAATAGATGAGGATCCAAAAACTGTTGGTTATGAGTCAAAGGTAAAATTAACTGTTTATGATGGAACATCATGGGCAAATAAAGACACTGTTACTAACACAGTTGGATCAAATATGAGTATTGCGAAAGTTCCACCAGTCATACAATTCATACCTTTATCTTCTGATGTTGAAATAATTGAAACAGTGCATAATCAAAAGTTAGCTATCTCAAATTCACAGTTCAGTGTGAATTGTATTGTTGAACTTAGATGTGCTGATAAAAAAGCATATATGAGAACAAATAATAATGAGGAGTTAATAGACATTACCGATTCGATTGATTGGGATGTTGATTGGTTTATTTTATATCCTGGGGAATATTCATTTGAAACAAATGGAACTTGTATAATACAAAATGTAATCTACACAGAAAGAGGTGCTTAAAAGATGGTATTGAGTGTAGTGTTGTTAGATTCTGATGAAAAATTTATTGAATTTTTAGATTCTGAATTAATTGATATTACTGAAACTCAAACAAAAAAAGGTATTCGGACATGTAGTGTTAGTTATGAAATTATTGATTTAGATTATGCAAAAGAAGTTTTCAAAATGGGTAATAAACTGGCAGTTTTAAATGATGAAACTATTGATGATGGTTTGTTTGTGATTCCTGAAAACTTACATTTCGATTTATTTCAAGAAAACAGAATTTCTTTTCAGATTGAAGAGGTGTTAGTGGAGTTAAATTTTGCTCCTCTTTTCACTCAAACTGATTTAACAACGGAGAATGGTTTTACTTTAACTAATATTAATGGTGAACCTGCCGTTACAGTTAACAGAACCGCTTTAGAATTTTGGTTTGGAAAATATTTCGATATTGGAATTGTTCAATCTTGTTTAAGTGAACGGCTATCACAAATAGCACCTACAGGAACAATGACTTTAATGAAGTTGTTAAGGTATATTGAAGATGAAACTTCCAATATATTTGTCACCAGATACGAAAAAGATCTTCAAGAAAATAGGATTAATAGGTATTTAGATTTTCTGAATCCCGATTCAGGATCCTTATCATGGAATTTAAAATGTGAATTTGAATTTCATAATGAAGATGATCCAGATTCAATAACTGTTGATAATGAAACTATTGTTTCTGAAGTCATTGAAGAACCAGATGATGTTGTAAATTTCCCTGAATTCCAACAACAAGTTCCTTTAGATTTTGATAATTTAATAGTTCAATTCAGAACAAATAATACAGTTTTGACTTCTATTGATTTGTCAGGGGAAGGTTTAAATGGAGATGCTGAAATATACACATTTTTGATTAATTATGCAAATGGAAATGTAAATATCAATATTGTTGGTAAAAATGATGTAAATTCTTCTGAGAATATTTCAACTCAAATAAACACTAATGTTCCTAGTTATTCTACAGTTGAAACATTAACATTAGAAAATATTGAAATTGAGTTGCCTAATAACTCTGTTTTTGAAATTATTGATACTTCAAGTAATAAAGTGATTTATTATCAAAAAATTAATCCAGTTTTAGGGAATGTACAACCGCAAATATTAGATTTAGGATATAATACTACGGATATTGATTTTGAAGTTGATGAATCTGATACTTTTACAGCTATTGCTCCTGTGATTACTGTATCTGATGTCACTGATTCAAATTCGTTATCACGAGAGAATTATAATACTATAATTCAGAGATGGCTTAATTTAAATGTTAAAAAAGGAGATATTGTTCCTATGATTGTTCAAAAGGTCGTGCGTTCTGACAAACCATGGGAAAGGAGGACTCAAAACCCTAGTGTGGTCAGTAGTGCTTACTGGAATAGACCTTTAAAACCAAATGATCAAACTGATAGTGATGACAAACAATATGAGTATCTTGAAGGGACTGCTTATTGGCCAGCGCCATTTTCAAAAAAACGTGGGGAAATCTTTGTTGCTGATGATACTGATACTGGAGTAGATTATAATCAGATAAAAGGAAAACGTAATGTTAATGAGGGTCTTTTAGTAACGTCTACTCCAAAAATAGGGCAAGTTGAAACTTCTGATGAAAATGTGTATGCAATATTCAATGATGTTTGCAACAAATTAAAAGAGAAACGTTATCCAAATGTTAATCTTAAGGCAAGTGTTGCTAATTTTCTAAATGGGTTTAATAACAATTATGGAGTATATGATAAAGTTTTTCTTAAAGTGCCTGGTGTTAGTAAACTTGTTTCTGCACAAATTGTTAAAACAGTGAAAAATCCGAAAAATCGTTTAGAAAATACTGTTGAATTAGATTCGTATTCTATTAGTTCAAAAGCAGTTCAATATGATACTGAAATTATATCAAATAATCTTCAATTTAAGTATGGGAATAAACGATATGTTCAAGCAACCCTATTAGATTATGAAGGCAATCCGTTATCTGGTAAACTTCTTTCATTTTCAGTATCAAAAACTACTGATTCAGGTACATCATTTGTTAAAGCTTACACTAAAAAAACAAACAGCAATGGAATAGCTAAAATATACGCAAGTTGGCATCCAGCAGATTATACGGTAGACATCACATATGGTGGAGATGTAATATATGCCTCATCGGCAAACAGTGTTGTAGTAAATATTGCTGGAACAGTACAAACCTCAGAAAATAATAATAGTTCAGCTTCTAAAAAAACTACAAACACAACAACAGACCAAGTAACAAAATATTATGATAAATATGGTAGATCACCAGATAAAAAAACACTGATGGCAATTGCTTTACCATCACGTAAAAGTGAAAACGATAAATATGGTTACAAGTTCATGAAAGCCCCATTCAAAAATTATTGTCCTTGTTGTGGAAAAGAAGGAACATTGTACTGGGGATGGAATTATGGAAAATACTTCAGAGGAAGAAATGAATGGATGGGCTCAGAAGAAGGTCATTTCTTCTGTGACCACTGCGATGCCGACTTTAGTGGAATAAATGGTGAAAACCATGTTAAAGGAGGAAAACCAAAATTAACAAGATTAGCCAATCCAGTCAAATCATCAAGAGAAGAGGCTCAAAAACTTGTCAATGGTCAACTTCCTTATGAAACAGTTACAAAAAATGTTGAATCAAAAAATGTTTCTTCAACTAAACAAAGAACCCAAATTGAAAGAAGTACATATCCGGTTTCACAAAGTGGTGAAATTTCAGCAAGTGTAATTTCAAAAGCATTATCCGTCGTGGAAAACTCGTCTGGGGTTCCTGCTGCAAAAAAAATCATAAAATGGGTTGCTGAAAACATAAAATGGGAAGATAGGAAAGATTTCTATCAATCCCCTCAAACAACGTTAAAAAGAGGAAAAGGTAATTGCTGCACACAAGCTGATCTGGCTGCACAAATGCTAGATGCAAGTGGAGTGTGTAGTGAATTAGATGTAATGTATGTTCATGTCCACAAAGCCAAAAAAGGTCATGTGTTTCTCCGGATTAATGGAACTTATGTTGACCCCTGTAAAACATCAAATCCATGGGGGCATTATCTAACTGGCTATGGATCTCCTGGAAGTGGAGCTATTACAAAATATCCGAATCTCCCTTTTGATAGAGATTATTCATAAAAAAATAGTGAGGTGTTTATATGACTCGATTTTTAAATTCAGAAATGGTTAAAGCAAGTAAAGCAATTAGAAACAATATTAAAAATGGTAATGGTTTACCTAGAAGTATTAAAATGATTGATACAGAAGGGAAATCTCATACTGTTGAAAAAAAATATTACAATGGATTATTTGAATCTAGAAACGTGTTCCTACTTAAAAATGGACGAGCGCCAAATTATGTTACTTTAAACGCTACTGCAAACAATCCTCTTGTATTGAATTATCAAGATGATAAATATTCTTGTTGCGTAGCGTCCTTTAATATGTGTGTTCAAATGTTATATGATTGGATACCTGAATCAAAAATTAAAAATTTATTCAAAACAAATCAAAATGGGACTGCACCAGTTAATATGGTTGCAGGAGCGAAAGCTTTAGGTTATAAAGTTGAACAAATTGGTAGGAATTTTAGTAGTGTGCAAAAAGCAATTAGCAAAGGTTTCCCCGTATTAGTGCACTATGAAACTGCTGGTAAAACAAAACCGAAATGTGGTGGTTTTATTCAGAATTATGGACATTATGGGATGATATATGGCGTAACTAAGGAGGGGTATTATCTTTTCGCAGACCCTACAAAAGGTTTTCGCAAGTGTGCTCCACGTGAATTAGATAATGCAACAAATGGAAGATCTCTAGGATATTATCGTGTGGGGATTTTATGAATTCTACAATAGAAGAGAGTAACTTTCGTAAAAAAATTAATAAAATTAATAATTTACGATTTGTATTGCGTGAGAAAAAATCATTGCTTGCAAAATTGACTAATATTCCAGAAGCATTGGAGGAATCTTTAAAATTGCAAAGTGAAGTTAAAGAATTAGAATCACAAATTGATGAATTATTAAATTACGATGATGTGGATTCAAAAAAATCATCTGAAGAGTAGCAGAGAATGTGAAACATGGATGTAAAAATTTAATTAAATAATTAAAACTACCATTCCTACTATTAAATATGAAGTTTTTTGATGAGAGACATTTTTTTGTATCTCATATTTTTTTTGGATCTATTGAGTAACATCTGTTTTTTTTTTAAGGGGCAAGGACATAATAATGTAATGTCTTTGTCTATTTTTTTTTTAGTATATTTACTAATAAAACATATCGTTTTAATACTTTTAAAATTAGATGATTAGTGTAGGGGATTTTAAAAAATTGTTCGTTTTATCTGCGAACATTAATTTTTTTCATAAATTATTTTAATAATGAAATTCATATTTATTCGTAGAGAACATAAAAAGTAAATTATAATATAATATATAAATAATTTATAGCTATTTTTTTACTTTTTTTAATGATTCTATTTGAATCTGTCGTCTGACTTTTGTGATTTTGCTTTTTTGTGATTTGTTTCGAACCATCCGATTTTTAACTCACCGATTGTATCCTCGTAAAGCTGAGGCACATATGGTTTTATGTCTAAAAGTGGGGTTCCGTCTAGAACGTCTATATTTTCAACACAAATTACATTATCTTTAACGTCTGTGACTTTAACGACGCTCATGCCAATTCTGTTTGGCCTTTTTGGAGATCTTGTTGCAAACACTCCATGGGTGTTGTCATCCATAAATGGCTTCACTTCAAGCATGTATCCATCCACTTTGTGAAGCAGATATATTATGTGGATATGTGAAAAGTCATTTAGGTCTTTAAGGCCGTCAACGTATTTTTCTTTGATTTCAATAGTTCCTTTAATTCCTTTTGCGCCGGTTGGTTGAATTGGCATTCCTTCAATTTCTGTAAATTCAGTATGAATTGTTCCGATTGATTCCATTTCGATTTTCATGGATAGTATTTTTCGATTTATAATTTAATATAATTTTCTAGAGTTTCATAATTTCATCGATGATAGTCTATGAATTTCGATAAAATTTAATTTTAAGGATTAATTTTTATTATATATTAATATAAATAATTTTAATTATTTATTTTTTAGTTATATTTCTATAAACTTCATAATATTTATTATAGAATAATTATAACTTCTTTTTAAAATAATATTATTATAATATTATATCGATATGAACTAAATAAGGTAATCGTTTTCAAATACCTTTATTTAGTAAAAAACGAAACATTTATATACAATTCGATACAATTTATTATTGTAAAACATAAGGTGATGTGAAAATGAAACTTAGTGCAAGAAATCAATTAAATGGTAAAATTACAAATGTCGATTTAGGTGCTGTAATGGCTAATATTAAAATTGAGATCACCGAACCAAATACTATTACTGCGGTTATTACTAAGGAATCTTCTGAGAAGTTAGGTCTGGCTGAAGGTGATGATGTTACTGCAATAATTAAATCCACTGAAGTAATTATCGGTAAATAAATTTGTTTATGGGGGATTATAAAATGAAACTTAGTGCAAGAAATCAATTAAATGGTAAAATTACAAATGTCGATTTAGGTGCCGTAATGGCTAATATTAAAATTGAAGTAACAGATCCAAGCGTTATCACTGCTGTCATTACTAAGGAATCTGCTGAGAATTTAGGTTTGAGTGAAGGTGATGATGTTACTGCAATAATTAAATCCACTGAAGTAATTATCGGAAAATAAGTTTAGGATAGGGGTTTTAAAACCCTATAAATCCTAACAATAACAAAATAACGAATATAATTATGCCTGCTTTTAAAAGGGTTTTTAAATTTTTTAAAACTGCATAAATAATAATGAATATTATTGCAATTCTTATAATGTTCATTAAAAACATGGTTTAACCTCCTGCAAGGATTGTTTTTGTTCCTTGTTCTGATATTTCTTCTTTTTTAAATTCGACTTCATATTTCACAGTTTCAATAACTTCTTTTAAGGCTTCAAGAGTTTCTCCTCTGTGGTTACCTAAAACTGCAACTAAAAACAATGAATCTCCAGTATAAAACTCACCGATATAGTGAACAACTGATATCTCATGGACATTGTATTTGATTTTAGCGTTTTCGACTATCTTTTCAATTTCTTCTTGGGTTTTTTCTTTATCGGGAGTAGTTAAAATTAATTTTTTCAGGTTCATATTTTCTTCTTTTCCACGCACGATTCCTTCAAAGGTGAAAATAGCTCCTGAATAATCAATTTTATTGCTTTTTTTAATATCAGCTATTAAATCAGCTGTTGTAACTTTATCTTCCTTTGCTTCTATTACTCTTACAACCATTATGTCATCTCCAAATATATTATTGTCAAATTAGTATAAATAACTATTGTTATATGTCGCTAATTTCCTTGATTGACAGGTTTTTCATTCTTTCAACACCCTCAATTTCACTCATAACATCAACTGTTGCATTCGGAACCAACTCTTGCCAATTTTCATCATTAATAATTCTTCGCCTTACTTCGGTACCGGATAGATGCAGTCTGTCATAAAGTGGGGGTTGCCTAACCTCAAATCCTTCCTCTTTGAATAACTGTTTGACTAAAGAATTTCCAGTATAGACAATTGAGAATGGGGGAGTCAGCATTTTGACGTGTGAAACCCAAATGGCATTGAAATTGATGTCTTGCATGGGGATAATGTAATATCTTGATGGGTCAACATTCGCATCTGCTAAAGCTTGACTTATCATTACAATTCTCTCACCTGCAGTAAATGGGTCTTTTTTCTCATGACTGATTTGGGCACTGCCAATTCCAATAATCAGCTCATCTACTTCTTCTAAAATTTTATTGATAACTTGCATGTGTCCATTGTGAACAGGTTGCATTCTACCAATTAGTATTGCTCTGGATTTTTGCATAATAATCACGTTTTAAGGCTCTAACTCATCTAAACTTGCAATCAATTTATTTGCGGCATCTTGTTTTTGTGAATAGTCATTTGTAATTGATATTTCAAGCAGTATTGTAGGAATTCCTTTATCTGCTATGGGCATTGTAACTTTTTCAGGGCTTGTTCCTTCAGTAAAGTTAAAGTCCACCAAATCAACATCTTCAGATAGCTTATTGATATAGCTATCTATTTGGGGAGTTCTGTTGGATAGGCTAAACAGGAAATTTGAATACTCGTAAATAGGATCGATTTCATGAACATCAATAACAACAAATGGATTGTCATTTTCAATATTGGGCACGATGAACTCATTGGCCAGGGCTTCTCCGGCAGTTCTTGTGTCTCCCCGTGAAGTGAAAGTATCATTCACGTCTATAAAGTAAAGCACATATCTCTTAGTTAAATTTTTAGCACCATTCTCCCCTGCAATATTATACATTGTCTGGTTTATTGCATCATGGATTTCATGCTCTCGAGGATGGACTCCTAAAATAATGGCTATTGTCTCATTTGATGAGGGATTTCCCGCAATAATTTTATAGACTGTACCATACGAATTATTACCAACAGTAGTAACATTGTAGACGTTTGCAGAATTGTTATTGGCTGTTAGCATAATTGCGATATTAAATATTACGATAGTTATTAAAACTAACAGCAATATTTGATATTGTCTTTTCTTGTTCATATGATGACCATATTTTTTTATTTAATAATTTTTGTTATTTTTTATTAAAATATTTTTTCAATCGAAGAAACTTTATTAAAGACTTTTTACTTAAATAGAACATGAATAAATTATGGAGTTCTCATAATGGAAAATAAAAAAATAATCATTATTGCTGTGGCTATCATCGCGGTTATTGCTGTTGTAGGTGTTATTTTTGCCACAGGCATACTAAATGGCAATAAGCAGGTCACAGAATTTGAAACAGATTTTATGAACGGTACTTTTGTAGGAAATGTCAGTCTGGTAAATGATTCTCTAGGCTACCTGCATTCCTATAAGGATAAACAGCATAATATCACTTACAATGTCACCACTATAGATAATTCATCAGCTTTGATGGAGATTTATGAGCTTCAGGGAGTTACAAATCCTGATGAGAGAACGTTCAATGGAAATGAGTGGAAAATATATTTCAGTGAGGCGATTCCATCAGAAGACTTAAACAGCACTGCTAATAATACGATGAATATAATAATTTGCGAATGCCAAGGCGAAAATCAAGGTTATCTGATATTTGCGATTTTCGAAGCTGACAGTGATGTCAATTCAACAGGAAATGCATTCGGTGAGGCATATACGGATTATATAGAACCATTGCTTAAAAGCATAACTCTGAAGAAAAGTGATGATGTTCCATTAATCAGTGAACAGTATGGACTGTCCGAACAGGAATTTGCTCATCAAATGGAATTGATTCGCCAGTATAAGTCAGGCAATTATTCATCTTAAAATGGTTAAATATGAAAATTACAGTTTTTCATGCGGATGAATGTGATAGGAAAAAATGCACCTCCATTAAAATGGAAAAGCAAGGTAAATGTAGGTTAGTTTACAATATCAATAAGATTCCGTCAGGTGCAATTGTCCTAAATCCATATGCTGAAAAAGCAGTATCCTATGAAGACTACAGATATGTTCAAAGGAGGGGAATTGTAGGGCTTGACTGTTCCTGGAATGAAGTGACAAGCTCTAAAAAATTCTTTTCTCTTTCAAAATACCATAGATCCTTGCCATTTCTAATAGCTACAAATCCTGTAAACTATGGCAAGCCCTGTATCTTATCAACCGTTGAAGCCATTGCAGCGACATTGTATATCACTCGTTTTAAGGATGAGGCTCGTGAATTGATGGATGGCTTTAAATGGGGTCATACTTTTTTGGAACTGAACCATGATCTGCTTGAGGCTTACAGTGAAGTTGATAGTAGTTCTGAAGTTGTAAAAGTTCAAAATGATTTTCTATCGGAAAAAGGCATTAATTTTGAAAATGATTAATAATTTTTCTTTAATTATCTCTTTTTTCCTAAACCTTTAAATACTATTAAGTTTAAATAATTTATTAATAGTTATGGAAAGTGAAAATATTATTTTTTTATTTCATAACAGTTATTTTAATTATTAATTAAGTTTTCATGATTATAGGAGGAATTGTTAATGGCAAGATTTGAAGTAGCAGAAAACAGAATGTTTAATGTAAAAATCTGCTTAAAATGTAATGCACGTAACCCTGCTGGTGCAACTACTTGCAGAAAATGTGGTTACAAAGGTTTAAGATATAAAGCAAAAGAACCAAGAGGATAATCCTATTCTCTTACTTTTTTTACTATTTTTTTTTACAATTTTTTTTTAATTAATCAATTTCTAGTTTTAAACAATTAATTTAATATATTATTTTTTATAAATCTTATTTTAGGTAATCTTTATGAAGGACGTAGAAAATTATATTAGAGATATTTTAAAAACTAGAAAAATCCATTTTACTTTGATTGACCCTGATGAACAAACTCCTGAAGAAGCTTTGGAAATAGCTACTCAGGCTATTGAAGGTGGAACCGATGGAATAATGATTGGTGGATCTACTGTTAATGGTGATGATGTTGACAATACCTGTAAAATTCTATCTGAAAATATTGCAGTGCCGATTATTATTTTCCCTGGGAATACCAGCAGCGTAAGTAAATATGCAGATGCAATATTTTATATGAGTTATGTTAACTCCAGAAATCCTCACTGGATTAACGGAGCTCAAGCCATTGCAGCACCTGCTGTGAAAGCCTCAGGAATGGAGATTTTATCCATGCATTATATGGTTATTGCTCCAGGAGGAACTGTCGGTTGGGTTGGTGATGCTAATATGGTGCCTAGAAATAAGCCTAAGATACCTGCAGTTTATGCAATGTCTGCAGAACTGTTTGGAATTAAATTCTTCTATCTTGAAGCTGGTTCCGGTGTAGATGAACCGATTCCGGCAGAAATGATTGCGTATTCCAAAAAGGCCGCTCCAAAAAATATTCTTGTTGTCGGTGGGGGAATCCGTGATGCAAAAGCAGCATATATGGCTGCAAAAGCTGGAGGGGACATCATAGTAACAGGCACTGTCGTTGAAGACACTGATGATGTTAAAGCTAAAATTCAGGAATTAGCCGGAGCCATTAGAAAGGCTTCACTAGAGTAGTTTTCAACTGCTCTTACCATACTTTTTTTATTTATATTAACATAATAGTTATTTAAGGAGATATTATGTTAAATTCACTATATGAAAAAGCCATCGCTAAAAGAGGATTTATTCAGGATATTGGTTCTGAGACGGATGTTGAATCTCAATTGGAATACAAATGGTTTAATAGGGATATCGGTGAAAGTTCTGATGATTTTTCAATTGCAGCAGGAGATGGAAGTTTCAACAAAAAGAAGTTTTTGACAACTAACTTCTGTGCTGTCGGCGCAGAATCAATAATCTATGACGGGGAAATAAAAAAAATAGATGACTCGGATATATTTGACATATCCCACATATCATTTCTAGATGAACTTTTAGGCAGCTATATGGCGATTTATGAATTGAAATGCGCTTTAAGAGCCATTAAGGATTATGATGTTGATTATTACATGTTCGATGGATCCATCTTGGGGGACTTGCAGAATGCCTTTCCAAGAGGTGCCAAGCTGCCCGATAAGCTTAGGGAGAATATGGATGACAGCCTTTTAAATGAATTTGAAAGAAGGCTGAATCAAAGGCATTTCGGATTGGTATTTCCAGATATCAGGGATTCCTTAAAATTGGTGGAAATGCCAAAACGTGAAAATTCAAATATGATTGAAGAGTATAACCTGCATTTGGCAGCTGTCGAAAAGATCATACTGTTGAAAGAGCTCTTGACTTATAATGGGAAGATGATTTCAATATCCAAAACATCTTCAGACAATGAATTGTTCAAATGGAACATTCCGGACATTGCATTTCTCGATAAATTCACAAAAAAGCAGGGAATCTCTAAAATAGAATATAGGAGAGTTTTTGAAAAAGCACCATTTCCATTTTACAATGATTTTTTCAAGCAATTGAAGTTCACAGTATTTTATGTGAGACTTCAGGATAATAAGAATGTTTTAAAGGTGGAATTGCCTTATAAAGCTTCTAAAAAAGAGGTTTTTGAGATTGTCAAAAAGATCAATGTACTGTCAGTTCAAGGTTATCCTTACCTGCTGAATAAAGCACATAACGATGTTGTGATTACGGATAGGAATATGAAGGAATTAATGAAAATAGCTAAGATTTATGAAACAACAAACAGGGAAGTGATGTCATGGTAGTTGGAATTTGCGTAGGGGAAACTTCACTTACAGAAGTAACATTCATTTCAGATAAGATGCCGAAAGTAGGCGAATATGTTACAATAGATTATGACGGCAAAAAAGTGTTGGGCATGATAGAAAATTTAATCAGAGGAAATGATGCTTTAAATGTTGATATAAACGATTTTAAAGCTATTCAAAAAATTTCAAGAATTGGTGTTGAAGACAATTATATACGGGGAAAAGTAAAGATTCTTGGAGATGTCAATGATAATCTGAAATTGCCGAGGACTCCAGTGCTTCCGGGAACTGAAATCAATCTGGCAGATAGGGAAATTTTAAAGGAGATATTTAAAGTTAGAAATCCGTTAAAACTGGGCTGTCTTGTGAATCAGAGTGATGTTGAAGTCAATGTCGATGCCAATCCAATCTTGTCAAGGCATCTTGCCATTTTGGCAATGACTGGTGCTGGAAAATCCAACACAGTATCTGTTTTGATTGACCAGCTATTGTCGTATAGCGTTCCAGTATTTGTATTTGACATGCATGGTGAGTATAGGGATGCGGAATTTCCAAACGGTGAGGTTAATCTTATCAGGCCTAAAATAAATCCAAGATACATGACCTTTAATGAGATTAGGAGATTGGTCAATATCCCTAAAAATGGTTATATTCAGGAAAGGCATTTCAGAAGGGCATTCAGGACAGCCAATGACATGCTCAAGGATGGCCGGGCCAACACCAATAACTTTTTGCAGATAATGCATAACATTTTGCATGAAGAGTCATTGGATGAAAAGGCAGATAAGCAGATTATAGATGTCATGAACAAGATTGATGATTCCATGGACAGGTATTCCAAACTATTTGATAAGAATGCCGCAAATATCCTATCCAATATAAAACATTCTCATGTGAATGTCCTGGATTTAAGCCAGGTGGATGAATCAGTGGCCAGCGTGCTTGTAAGCCATATTCTAAGGAATTCACTTCAAAGGTCTAAAGATGCAGCTAATAGCGGGAATAAGGATGAATTGATGGATAATTCAATATTTTTCATCTTGGAAGAAGCCCATATTTTAGCTCCAAACAAACGCGATTCTGATTCTAAAACATGGATTCAAAGAGTTGCACGTGAAGGCCGTAAATTTGGACTTGGATTGTGTTTGGTGAGTCAATCTCCAAAAACTGTTGACCATGATGCATTGTCCCAGATGAATAACATGATTATCCTTAGACTGGTCGAACCCGAAGACCAAAGGCATGTCCAGTCTGCTAGTGAAAGCTTGTCGCAGGATCTGGTAAATCAGCTTCCTTCTTTAAATGTTGGAGAGGCTGTCGTGCTGGGATTGATGAGTAAAGTACCGACACTCGTTAAAATTGATGAATTTAAAGGCCGTCGTCATGGCGATGACATGGATATTGTTTCCCACTTTAAGAACATCAAAGAAAAGGAAGCTGAACAGTTAAGGATTCAGGAACAAGAAACTTTGGACATGGGATATGATTATTAGTTTCATATCCATTTCACTTATTTTTTAATTAAACATTTATACATCAATTTTTATTTCTTTTCAAATGCTCTCTTGGCAAACCATTAAATATGCAATCCAATATATTATTATTTAATTAAATGCTGTTATAGTGTTTAAATTGGTTATATACAATTGAATAAAAAAGGTAATATAATGAAATTTGCACATTTAGCAGATACTCATTTAGGTTATCGCCAATTTGGTTTAATTGAGCGAGAAAGAGACTTTTATGAAGTATTTGGAAAGGTTATAGATAAAATAATAGAAGAAAAAGTTGATTTTGTAATACATAGTGGGGACTTATTTGAAAACCCAAAACCATCTCCAATGGCACTTTTAGAATTCCAGAAAGGATTGCTAAAACTGAAAGGTGCCGGCATTCCAATGTATGCAATAGCAGGTAATCATGATTCCGCATTAAGTAAAGGATCAATTCCTCCGCATGTAATTTTTAAGAAGATGGGTTTAAAAGTTATCAGCCCGATTAATACTAATTATATGCATGGTGATATTTTCATTGGAGGGTTGCCGTTTTATACAGCATCTCAAAGCAATGTTTTAAAATCCAAATTGGTGGAATTATCTAAAAAGGCAGCTGATCATGATAAATCAATTTTGGTGTTGCATCAGGGTGTGGACAACTATTTCGATTACCAATATGAATTGGAAACTGGAGATATTCCTGATAATTTTGATTATTATGCATTAGGTCACATTCATAAATACACCTTAACTGATTTTGGAAAAGGAAAATTGGTTTATCCTGGGTCCACCGAAGTTTGGAAAACAGATGAACTGGCAGATTACCATGAAAATGGTAAAGGTTTTGTCGTGGTCGATTTTGATGGTGCAAAACCACTTGTTAAGAGAGTTAAGGTCGATATTTCTCGTGAATTTATTAAAAGGTCCATTGATTACAATAAACTTGAATCAAATATTGCAGGCATTAAGGAAACTATCAGAGATCTGGATAACAAGCCTATATTGATTTTGGAAATCAATAATGTCGATTCTGATACTGGCATTATTTATGATACGATAAATGAAGAGCTTGGAGAATTGTCTTTGATGATTAGACCAACATTTAATATGGTCGATGGGGAAATTGAAGATATTATTGTTAGAGAAGCTCCTGTAGGTCCAAAAGAATTGATTTTAGAAAAACTGGAAGATGAAAATGAGGATGTTGGAAAATTAGCTATTGACATATACGACCTTTTATCAAAAGATAAGCTTGAGGATGCACAGGGAGTAATAGACCAGTATTATGCTGAACATTATCCTTTAGATGAAGATATGGAAGTTACTATAGAAACTATTGAAGATGAATTTGAGGAAGAAATGGCAGAAAGCGAAGATGAAACTTCTGAAGATGAAACAGATGATGCTCAAGTAACCTTTAAGGAGGTTCTAGAATGATTTTCACAAGATTAAGGTTAAATAATTTTAAATCCCATCAAAACACTACAATTAATTTCAATAAAGGAATTAGTGTCATTGTTGGTGAAAATGGAGCGGGAAAATCAACAATATTGGAGGCTATAAGTTTTGCTTTATTCAAACAGCATACCGCTAAAAAAATCGATGATTTGGTTAGAAATAATGCAGACACAATGTCAATTGAATTGCAATTTGTTTCAAACGGCAAAGAATATAAAATTGTTCGTGAAAAAAAATCCAATCTGAAATCTTCACTTTTCGCAAAAACTTCATCTGACAGCGGTTTTATCCATATATGCACAGGCGACAGGGAAGTTAATGATGAAATTCGCCAAATCTTGGACATAGATTCTGACCTGTTTTTAAATGCTATTTATATTAGACAAGGTGAGATTGCCGAGTTGGTTGATAAAACACCCGCTGAGAAAAAAAATTTGATTGCAAAGCTGTTGGGCATTGATTCTCTTGGAAAATCATGGAAAAACTTACTGCCATTTATAAATAATTATGAAACAAAACGCGCTGAACTTGAAGGCAAGTTATACAACTCAAAAGAGTTAAAGGAAGAGCATGAGCGCAAGAAAGAGGAATTGACAGCCCTCAAAGACAGAGGTCATGAACTTGAAAGCAATATTGAAGAAGTTACAAATTCTCTAAATGAAATTTCTGAAAGTAAAAGAGACATGGAAAGAGAAAAGGAAATTTACGATAAACAAGTTCATAATTTGGAAACTGAAGAAGCGAATTTAGCTAAATTGGAAGAAAATAAACGTTCAGTTCAAGAAAATTTAGATAATATTCGTGATGCAGAAGAACAGATTAGTAGATTGGAAAAATATGTCTCAAAATTGGATATCTATCTTGATTTTGAAAAGTCCGTAATCAGTATTCAGAAACTAAAAGAGGATGAGGATGAAATCTATGACAAATTAGATTCAATTAGTCAGCAAAAGAATATTGTTGCTGAGAATAAGGAAGACCATGATAAGTTCCTGGTTTCTGATGAGAAGATTACAAGATTAAACGATCAGAAAGTTAAATATGAAAAAGATTTGGCTACAATGGCCAAATTAGAAAAAGATAAAAAAGATTTGCTGAAAGGCATTGAATCTGAAAGAAATGACATCGAAGAGTTCTTTTCAAGTGCTAAAGATGAATTAGAGGATTGTGGTTTATCTAAAGACGATTTGGATAAAGTCGATGATTTCAATAACTTGGAAGAAACTACAAACAATCTATCTGATGAAACTTCTAAAAAAATTAAAGAATTGTCACAGGAAATCATTTCTAAAAATGAGGACATTGTTGTATTTAAACAGAACATAAAATCCTCTCAAAAGCCTTTAGAAGAGCTTGAAGATGTTGACAATAAATGTCCGGTCTGCCAGTCTGATATCGATTCAACTAAAAAACAGGAATTGATTAAGCAGTATGAATCAAACATCGATGAAAATGAAAAATTAATTTCACAATTTAGCGAAGATGTACGCATACTCACTAAAGATAAAGAAGATCATGAAGAAAAACTACAAAAGATTGAAGATTTGTCTAAAAGCATCATAGAATACAAACAGAAGTTTAACCATTTGGAAAATGAATTGGTTAAATTGAATAAAGTCGATGAAAACCTCGAATCCAAAGAGTTAATTAGCGATAAATTAGGTGAAATTATATTGACCATTTCTAAGGAAAAGACTGCTCGTGAATTCTATAAGACATCCTATGATGATTTCAATAAGGCTGAAGGTGCTTTGGAAGTTTTAGGCGATGAAACCGAGGTGCAATATAAATTGAAACAAGTCAAAAATGAAATTGATGTTCATGTCAAAAACATTAAATTGGCTTTTGAGCAAGATTCTCATTTGAATGGGGACATTAGTTCAATTGAACTGCAAAATCGCATAACTGATTTAAAACAGAAAAATGAAGAATTCAATCAGTTAAAAGGTTTCATCAAAAATAAAAATTCTTTGATGACTCAACATGATACAATTAAAGAAGAGATAGGAGTCAGTCTAAATCAGATTGACATTACTAAAAATAAGATCGAGGCATCTTCATATGATAAGGAAAAATATGAGCAAATTCTGTTCCGCTATGAGATGTATGAGAAAAAACAAAATTCTTTTAATAATGAACTTTCCGAATTGAAAGGAAGAGCTCGTGAATCAATTACAAATCTTAAAGAATTGGGCGAAAAGATAAAAATAGCCGATAAATTCCAAAAAGAGCACAGTAATGTTGAAGAATACATTAATATATTGAAAAATATTAGAGATTTATTCGATAAAAATGGTATCCAAAAAGAGTTGAGAGCCATTTCAAAACCTTTAATTCAAAAGTATACTAAGGAATTCTTCAATGAATTCAATTTTAATTATTCTGATTTGACTTTGGATGATGAATATAACGTTACTGTATACGGCCCTGAAGGAGAATCCTCTTTGAGTATGGTTAGTGGTGGTGAGAAAATAGCTATTGCACTGGCTTTAAGATTAGGTATCACTAAAGCCATGTCCAAAGGCGATTTGGATACAATCTTGTTAGATGAGCCTACAATTCATTTGGATAGTTCCAGAAGGCATGAACTTATTAATCTATTAAAGGACATGTCTGTATTGCCACAGATGATTATTGTAACTCATGAAAGTCAGCTTGAAAATGCAGCTGACAATTTAATCAAAGTTGAAAAAGAAAATGGTATTTCGAAGGTTATTGTATAAATATCATTTTTTATTTTTTTTCTTTTTTACATCAGCTCGTCTGCATTTTTAACTGAATCAATTATGCAATTGGCATTCCATCCGACAATGGTTGCAGCTTTTTCTTCTAGAATTTCCGGAACTTCTTCAACACCTAAAGGCCTTACCAAAACAATTGGGATGTCATATTTTTCACTAGCGTTTAGCAGATCTTCAAACAATTCCTTATTGTCATTGTAAAGTCCTGCAAGTAATATTATCCGATCAACTTTTGAGTAGAACTGTTCTCCGGCCAGGGAATATGAACCGGAAATAGATTCTTTCCATAGAAAATCTACTTTGGAGAATAGTTTTTGAGTAAATTGGCCGTATTCATTATTTTGGTCAATGCCGTTGGAAATTATCAAATTATAAATTTTATCATCTTTTTCATCTTCAAACATTTAGCCACCTTGCTATAATTATGTATTATAATACTATAAATTAATTTCTTTTTACAAAATATTTATTAATTCTAAAGTAATAAGTAATTATATGAATTATTTTTTTAAGGATTAGTTTTTTATGAAAGCGGCGGTTATTGGTTTAGGTGTAGAGGGCAAAAAAGCAGTAAATTCCCTTTTAAAACATGGTTGGGAAGTTTATGCTACTGATTTGAATATTAATGTTGATTTAGAAGGTTTGGATTTGCCATTGCTTTCCATGAATATGATGGATAGTGAACAAACTGTTTCTATTGTTGGTGAAAAGATAACTTTGGATTTGGGTTTTACAAATCCTTATGCCATTGAACAGTGTGATGCAATAGCTATCAGTCCCAGCATGTATGGAGGGACATTCGCAACAAGATTATTGGAAAATGGAAATCTCTTAAGTGATGTTCTAGAAAAGCATAAGGACATTTTCACAATAGGCATTACAGGAACAAACGGCAAGACAACAACAGTTCACATGATTAAAAGCATTTTGGAAAATTCCGGCAAAAAAGTTCTAGTTGGCGGAAATGGTGGCGGAGGTTTTTCAGGCTATTACGACTTGATTTTGGAAGCAAGTGAAGGCGAATATGATATACTGCTTGTTGAAGTTTGTGATATGACCCTGGATTTCTGCAAACATGTATTTGATTTTGACATGATTGGTCTAACCAATATTGGAAATGACCATATGAATGTTCACAAGACCATAGCTAATTATAAAAATTCTCTAGTTAGATTTTTTGACAATAAACTGATATTCACTGCCTTCAATCAAGATTTTAACACAGATTTTAAGGAATCCGCTTATAAGACAATACCCTATTTTGAATATCAGGATGAATTGCAACTTTTTGGCAAATTCAATCTGCTTAATGCAGGACTGGCTTATGCGATTACTCGAGAACTAAAAGTGCCTAAAGAAATTATAAAATCCAGCCTTGCCGAATTCAGGGCAGTTGAAGGTAGATTAGATGTTTATAAAATAAATGATGCTTCAGTTTATGTTGGAAAGACTGACAATTCTGATGCTTTAGCTTCAATATTGTCTGAAAAAGACTTTTATGCCATATTCATTGGCACTCCTCGCCACAATGAAGAGCACAGGTTAGATATATTGGATGTTGCGGTAAAATATAATCCTGAAGTCATCGTATTGTTCCCTGGATTGGATGACACTTTAGATATTGCAATTTACAGGCTCAATTCATTGGGTTATATGGGCAATATAATCACTGTAAATACTCTTGATGAGATAATAGAGTTGGTTGCAGAGTATTCACATGAGGATGCCATACTGATTGGAGGTAATGGCCAGGACACCATTATTGATATTCAGGAAAGGATAAAGATGATTTCTGAGAAGTTATCCAATTGATACAAATATATTTATATAATAAAAAAGAAATTTTACAATGTTATTAAATTATAGTAACCATAATCTAATCATGTTATGGGTGTAAATAAATGAGAAGTTGGAGAAAAACATCAGTTAGAATATTTTTTGTATTATTATTCGTGTGCGCATTTTTATTCGCTTTTTCATTGGTAAGCAGTACTCCTTACACTGGCCAATCTGTTGCTGAAGATTACAATATCACTGTAGGCCAATCCATGTTTAATGGAGATTCCATTTTAGGGGTTAATAGGACTGCTGAAGTTCCTTTACTAAAAAATTTCGGTTTTATTACTCATCAGTTCAGGGCATTGGATATTCAGGGGATTTTCATGACCCTGTCTACAGGTGTAGTTCCTTTCGATTTTACTTCAGTATCTAGTGAGGGTATTGATTCATATGGAAACGCTATTGATATTGACGGACCGGGATATTTGACATTTGAAGGAGATCAATTAGCTGTCAAAGGTCCTGATACATATATATGGGGATACAGTACTCCGTATAAATTGTTATGTAAGACTGAGGATGGTGTTGACGTTATTGAAGGGGGAAAAGTAATTGAGTCAATTCCTACAGACCAAATTAAAAACATAAACTATTCAAGCGACTATTATAACAATGATACAATTGTCAGCTGGTACAATTACGATGCGTCTGTGGGTTCCCAATTTGTATTGGAAAAGGGAATTGTTAGATTTTCAGATGGAAGAGCTAATATTAGTTCAGATCAGGTTCCTATTATTTTCGGTCAGGATGTAACTGATTATGTTTCTGAATACCCAACTGGCTCACCAATTCTTCTTTATTCAGGCAATTACACTGAGGAATATGGTGAAGTTTATGGAACAACTTTAGGTTCTCACCCTGAATATGGAAATTCTATTAGGGAAACTAATGCAAGGCAATTTGTAGAGGCCTGGAATGGCACAATCATTCCACCTAATTCAACTAGTTCCGGTAGGGATTATGTTTACTTTGAGTCTGCAAATGATGCATCCGCTCCAGGTGGAAGTGCAGCTCACGGTGTATGTCCATCTGCTAGAGCTTTAAGAGCAGCTGTGCTTGCAGAAGGATTCTCATTGCCTGTTGGAATGGATTCATCTGAAAATGCAGTGCTTTTCGGATATAATCCTGCAAGTGATATTACCGTTACAAATACTCATGATTATCCTGTAAAAATCATAATGTGGACAGAAGGTTCAGGTACAGGAATGGGTATTTATGCGAGAATCGTTAGATATATTCCAAACGAGTGAATATATCCTTTTTTTATTTTTTTTATGTCAATCTCAACCATTATTACAGCGGCCGGAAAAAATTCCAGAATGAGGAATGATCAGATAGCAAGAAACATTGAGTTGAAAAATAAACTTATTCTGCCCTTTAAAGATTCGACCGTTATAGAGACAACTATTGACAATGCTTTAAATGCAAACATTGATGAATGTATTGTAGTACTTGGCCATTATTCTAGTGAAATAAAAGAAGCTATCTTTGATAATTATAAAGATAGTGTAAAATTCATTCAAAACAATCCTGTTGATGTAGGTTTATCAACATCTCTTTTCAATGGCTTGTCAAATATTAGTTCTGATTTTGCATTGTGCATTACCGCTGACCAACCTACAGTTTCAACAGAGACTTTTAACAATCTAATTGATGTTTGTTTGAATAGTGATGATCCTTTCCACACGATTTCAATTTTAAGAAGGAGAAAAACAGGACTATTAGACACTGCTGAAGGTTTGGGAATGCCTTTTGTAGCGCCAAGATTAAACCTAATGGACTATTTGGAAAATGAGGATGATAATCTAAACCCGATTTTGAGAAAAATCTTTGCCGATGGCTATACATTTTATGGAATAAAGGAAAAAAATAAAAAAGAATTATTAAATATTAATCATTATGAAGATTATTTAAATCTTTTAGATTGATTCAAGACCGGAAATTACTTCTTCAATCATTTCAGAACTAATTCCTACTGTCATTTCAAAATCTTTAATGTCTGCTGCTTTTCTTGAACCATCACAACCTAATGTGAAATTAACCCCTTTCTCAAGATATGGGTTTGCAAATGCATCTCCACACAATGATTGGATGCCTGCAAATGAAGGTTCAATTTTTTCACCAGTTTTATAAACGATACTTTGAGCAAGCAGCATTCCCCCGACTGGTTTTGTAATAACCTGTATGACATCAGCATCAAAGTCAGCTTCGTCCAATGGAGCATAGATTATTCCCCAGGATTTATCTTCAATAATGGAAAGTTTGCCGGTAAGATTTTTGGCTGTTTCCAAGTCTTTGAATCTTCCGAGAGAGAAGTATTTTTCACCGTTAGCCAATTTTTCAGGCATGTCTCTCAATCCGATAGCTCCAGCTCCACCTAAACACATTTGTTCATCGATTGTAGAGTAAAATTTGTTGCCAAGTGATGCTTTTCTAACCATTTCGCAATGTCTTACTTTTTCATCAATTAAATCGTAACCTTCAGGAAGGTCTTCTTCAGTCTTGATCAGTTTCATTGCAACCGGTTTGGCATCAAGTTTGATTTTACCTTCAATAACTTCACAATATTTTTTGTTTTTTTCTAAACTAGAATCTGCCATATTATCGCCTAATTAATATTTTGTATTATGGAATTTTAAAGTTTTTTGTTATGTCAGTGTTATTTTTACAAAATGTCTTGAAATCGCAAGCTGAACAAGTTCTATTGTCAGCCTCCGCTTTCCATGCCTCTTGTATTTTGCACCCTTTCATCTCTTTAATCAGTGAATTTTCGATATTGGACACAACTTCATCAAATTTGTCAAGTGCTTTTCGGCGTTCCTCATCATCTATTTTGATGAATCTGATTGACCGGGCTATTTTGAATTCATCACTTAAGTTTGGAGCTTTTTCATCTTCCTCCCATTGCATAATTAACTCCACATCATCATAAAACTCATTTTCGCATGGAACGTCAGTTAAGTCATTGTTGATTTCATCCTTAATCAGCACCAAGTCTTCTTTCGATGGCACCAGCTCATTTAGATAAAGAATGATTCCTGCTGAAATGTTTTTTGCATCTTCTTGTTTGGACCTGAGCCATGAGTAGGTCAATATTTGCTGTTTGTGATGTTCCCATTTGTCTTCGCTATTTGGGGTTGTAACTTTTATTGGAGGTCTTTTCATTCCTTTGTAGTCAATGATTATTTCATAATCTTCAATATCGGTTTCATGAAGATTCTCTTTTATGAAATTGACGATTTTGTTGTCGTAGTTGTATAGTGTGCTCTGGTCATGTATTTTATTGATTTTTGTGGATGTTAAAACATCGACAACGCCATTAATCCCATAATAATTAGACCTGCTTATATTTTTATCATAGTTGGGCATTGGCCGAACCCCTTTTATCAATAGTTCGGATGCATCTATTAGTGGGAATAGGTGTTTTCCCCAAATGTTTATTGCCTTTTCGGCTCTTGCGCTAGCTAGTTTTTTATGGTCATGTTCATTCAAATCATCAAGTTCCAGGTCGTTTCCAGGCCTGTTAATGCTGAAAAACAAATCTTCATCATGGGGATAAAGGCCTCTGACTTGCAATCTCAAATCTATTTCATCTTCAATTGGCCGTATATCCTTTTTCCAGTCCCAAGGGAATTCCTTTTGTTGATGTTTCCAATCGAGGTAGGCTTCTTCCATCACTCCATGGATAAATTCACCAAACCACCTTTGCACTGGTTTTGAAGGAGGAAGGGTTCCTTTATTTTGATACCTGTATTGAAGGCCGCATGTAATGTAAGATAACAAGTCTCCAGTTAAGCTGTACTCTGGAATCATGTATGATTTTGATCTTGAAGGTAATTTCATGTTAAATTCTCCTAAATTAAGTAAATCTCCTCAAATCCAATGTAATTTTCATCTCTGCTCCATCCAAGAGCCACATTCGGAATATTGAAATGTTCATTTTTCTTGTTGTAGCCTTCAATGGCAGGATTCAGTCCGACTAACAGCAGGACACTTTCAGCCCTTGAAAATGCAACGAAATAGAGTCTGGTCAAATCATCAAAAGACCTGTCTTTTTCGCTTCTTTCACTTTCACCCAGTATTGAATGTTTTCTAATGCTGTCCTCAATTGTGACTTTTTCCTTTAGTTTTTTTGGAAATCTCAATCTTTGAGTTTTAATATCGTTTGTCTTAAATTTGGAACCGACATCAACGATAACCAATGGGAATTCAAGCCCTTTGGATTGATGTATGGATAGGACATTGACTCTGTTTTCAGGCAATGTTTCCAGAAGGGACTCATCTATTTTAACTCCTCCAGTGGATAATGGTATGAATATGTTCCATATTGCCTCAAGGACAGAATCCCTTTCGGTTTGTTCGTTTTCAAAGGATATGTCCGAATGGTATTCATTGAAAAATCCAGTTTGAGTAATTGATTTTGTTATGGCTTCCAGATACACCACTCCTTCCACATCATCCTGCAGCTCTTCAATCCAGGTTGTAAGCTTGTATGCGAGTTCCATTAGGCTTGCAGTCTTTGGCCATTCGGTTTTTTTACCGCTATCGTCTGTTTCAGGATATGGCCTTCTGAGTTGCCAGCGTGTGACAAAAGTGTTTAGGGAAATTGGTTCTCTGGGTTCAGGATTTAATTTAATGTACTCCTTAGCCTTAAGTCTCCATCTATACATATTCCTTTTTGCTAGATTTGGAATGGTTTTATCTGATTTCTGTATTTCTCCTTCAGGGTCAATGCATTCCAAAATCAAACCGCAGAATATTGCAACATTATCGATTTCCTGTAAATCCTGCCCCCTTGGGTTGAACATCTCAATGGGCTTTCTTAAGCGTTTAAGATTTTTCCTCAAATAGTAGAGGAATGTCCTGTTTCCGAAATTAATCTCTTTTGGGGAATATGACAATACCGCTATGTCTGACGCAGACCCGTAATCTCCATCTAATTTAAGGGTAATCTTATCCATTTCTTTTCCTTGCTGGATTTTTTGCCTTTTGAGTTCCTGTAATCTTGCAATGCTTATTTCCCCATTCATTTTTTTATAATATTCTTCATCCAAAACTTGCAAAACTTTTATTTCACTTTCTCCCTTATTAATAAGGTCATTTAGCAGTTTGGATAAGTCATTGGCTAACATTTCAGGGTTATTTCTAAACATTCCCAAGATGGGCATTTTTTCCTTATCGAAATCAGGGGCTATGATTTTCGGTTTGTTTTCAACTCTGGCATATTGATATTCGCCATCAAGCTCCACAAAGCGGTTGCAATGGTTTATGATGTTTTCAGTAGACCTGTAATTTGTTCTTAAGTTAATCTCTTCAACCTCAATGCCCAATCTTTCATTTATGCGCTGTTTGTAATTGGTGAACAAATCCACTGTAGCGCCTCTGAACCTATATAGTGACTGGTCATCATCTCCGACAACGGTGATGTTTCCGTTGTTTCTCAAGGCAGACTCTGCAATGGTGAAATAGATGTCCTCTTGGATTAAGTTGGTGTCCTGATATTCATCTATTAGGACAATCTGAATATCTTCCAGGAACGTGTCCAGCTCATTATTTTTCAGCTTCTTGAGAAATGCTGACTCCAGCATTGTAAAATCAATTGTATTTCTTTGACTTAAAATTGTTTCATATTCTTTAATGCAGTCCAATGCAACTCTAAAACCGCTTTCCGGCTCTGTTTTACTGTATAAATCATCTAAATTAACTTGGTCATAATAGATTCTATTTTTTATTTCAATTAGAATTTCACTCATTTTTGATGGTTCTTCCAGTTTTGCCCTTCCGCTTAATTCCTTCAGGTATTCTACAAGATTCTTATTAAGGTATCTTTCATCTTTTAGGAGAATCTTAATCATTGCAGAATTTGCAACAAAATCTTCAATAACTGCAGGTTGTGTCTCTCCAGGTTTTTTATAATCTCTTAATAGTTCTTCAGCTATACTGTCTGTTGTTCCTATGTTGATCTGGTTAAAGTCTATTCTTTCAATTTCAATGATTTTAGCGATATCTTCAAAGTCACTATCGTCAAGTTCACTTGCGAGCTGATTTTTAATTTCATCTCCCCAGCCCAATATTCTTGAATACAACTCATCAGCGGCTTTTCTTGTGAATGTTGTAGCCAGTATTTCACGGGGATTGATGCCGTCAACAAAGATGTATTTTAATATTTTCAGCACCATTACTGTTGTTTTTCCAGATCCTGGTCCTGCTACGATAAAAAGGGATTTGTTTTTGTCGGATAGTATTGCTTTTTTCTGGTCTTCATTTGAAGATATGTCTCTTTTAAGCGTATTTACTACAATATCTTCAAATTTATCATATGAAATCATTTTTTCCCTCATGATGTATAATAATTAATTTATGGTTAAATCTTATTTATATAATGAATGTGAGAGCATTTGAAAAGTATTATTCATTAAAATATATTTGAGTTTTTCTAAATGTAATAAGCAAAAAACATTATAAATTAAAAAAAGTAAACAATTTAACATGGGGGTATAATTCTTCCATAATATGTGTAGATAGTTAGGAATTAGATTATTCCTAACTTATTTTAATATCCTATTTTTATAATTAAATCAATTTCAAATTAAACGAATATTTTAAATATGATTTTAATTTAAAATATAATTGTTAATTTAATTTAGCTGATACTATGTCTGAGCCCAACAATATTGATATGTTTAAAAATGATGTCCGATTTAGGGATAATATTGCACATGTTGAGACATTACCGGCTAAAGAAGCTAATTTTAAAAAAGTCGATAATTTAAATGAAAAAATTGTAGAATATTTGGATTCCAAGGATGTTAAGTTATATTCTCATCAGGCAGATTCATATGAAGCTATTAAAAATGGCGAAAATGTAATCATCACGACACCAACGGCCTCTGGAAAGACATTGGCCTTTAATTTACCAATCATGGAGTCCATGATTGAAGATAAGGATGCAACTGCACTTTACATTTATCCTGCAAAGGCCCTGTCCAATGACCAGCTTCATGTGTTGGAAAACCTTGAAAGGGAACTTGAGATTAAAATTGATCCAAGAACCTATGATGGAGACACCCCAAGAGATGAGAAAAGGGGAATCAGGGATAAATCAAGAATAGTTTTAACAAACCCCTATCAATTGCATCTCATTTTGTCATGGCACCATCAGTGGAGCAGATTCTATAAGAACTTAAGGTATATTGTCATCGACGAATCACATTACTATAAAGGAGTTTTCGGTTCTAATGTGGCTTTTCTAATAAAAAGATTAAAGAGAATAGCCAATTTTTACGGTTCATATCCTCAGTTTATCTTATCTTCAGCAACTCTTGCAAATCCTTTGGAGCTGGCCAATAGGTTGACTGGTGAAGAGTTCATTTTAATTGATGAGGATGCCTCCCCCAATGGCGAGAAAGATTTTATCTTGTATAACCCTTTTAAAAATTACAGAAGAAACAAGGTCAATATGCAAAATGCCCCTTCTGTCCATATGGAAACGGAAAACATTTTCATATATATGATGTTGAAAGGGATTCAAACGTTATGCTTTACTGTTTCAAGGAAAACAACAGAATTGATTGCCATGTGGGCTAAAAAGGATATGACTCAAATTAAGGGTAAATTAGCTCACAGGATTGCAGCTTATAGGGCAGGTTATCAGCCTCATGAGCGTCGTGAAATTGAAGAGGGTCTTAAAAGCGGAAAGTATTTGGGTGTGACATGCACAAACGCTTTGGAATTGGGCATTGACATAGGCTCTCTTGATGCAGTAATTATTTCCGGTTATCCTGGAACCATGATTTCCACATGGCAACAGTCAGGAAGGGCTGGGCGAAGTAATCAGAAGTCATTGGCCATTTTAATTGCTTTTGAAAATCAGCTTGACCAATATTTCATGAATAATCCATCATTCTTCTTTGACAAGCCCCATGAAAATGCGATTATAGATTTAACAAATCCCATATTGCAGGAAGCACATATCCTATGCGCCGCCAAGGAATTGGCAATAAAGGAAGGGGAAGTTTCCAAATACTTCGAGGTAAATGAAGAGATTTTGGATAATTTGGTTTCGCAAAAGGACTTGCATAAAAACATTCGAGGGGATTATATGTATCCCTATGATGACAATCCTGCATTGGACCATTCCCTTGACCAGATTTCAGGTCAGGAATTCAAGGTGATGAATAATGGAAGGCTTCTTGAGACAATGGAGAGGTCTCAAGTATATAGGGAAGCTCATGAAGGTGCAATCTTAATCAACAAGGGAGACACTTATGTTGTCAATAGCGTAAATTTGAAAAATGGATTCGTTAATGTTTCACAAAAGACTGTCGACTATCATACGATGGTCTTGAATCAGACTGAAATCAGAATAGAAAAGAAATTGTCAAAAACAAAATATGGTGACTTTACGATTCACTTTGGGGAACTGACAGTTCGTGAAGATTATTACAAGTATAAAAAAATGCATTTTTCAAAATCCATTGGAACATATCCTCTTGACTTACCTCCCTTAAAATTCAAAACCAAGGGGCTGTGGTTTACAATTCCAAAACAGGTTAAAGATACCTTGGAAGATATGTTCGCAGAAGAGGAAGTTTTTGCAGGCGGTCTTCATGGTGCCGAGCATGCATTAATCGGCCTGTTCCCGCTTCATACAATGTGTGATAGGTTTGACATTGGAGGACTTTCTACAAATTATCATGAAGATACGCAGGAAGCGACCATATTTATTTATGACGGATATGAGGGTGGAATTGGAATTTGTGAAAAAGCAGTGGATGTTTTTGTCGAATTGCTCAAATCCACTATGGATCTTCTTAATAATTGTAATTGTAAAAGCGGCTGTCCAGCTTGCATATACTCTCCAAAATGCGGCAATGATAACAAGCCACTTCACAAAAATGCAACTAAATACATTCTCAACTACATGTGCCAATTGATTTCGAATGATTTTGAAGGGAGTAGGGAGATAATTGATGAGGTCATTGATAAAACTGAAAATGATGAGGTTTCCCAGTTATTTGATGAGGCATCAAAATCATTTGCTGATGGAGATTATTCGACATCCAAAGACCTCTTGAATAATATCTTATCGATTGACAAGAATCATGTAGATTCACTTGCATTAATGGCGCAGATATTATACAATCAAAATCAAAAGGATATCTCACTTTATTTTACAAAAAAAGCATTATCTCAAGATAAATCAAATGAAATGGCCAATGAACTCGAAGTTTTGCTTTCAAATAAAAAAGACAACTCAAAAGATATTGGCGAGCTTGATTCTCTAGATGATGTTGAAGTGATGTATGAGGAAGCCTATGATTTATACAATCAGGGAGATTTGGATACGTCAGCTGAAATCTTGGAAAAATTGCTTGATTTTGATGATAGGAATGCTGATGCCCTGGCATTAATGGGTTTAATTTATTATCATTCAGGAATATTTCCAAAAGCGGTTGAGTATTACAGGATGGCATCAAAAATAAATAAGAATGGTGAAATGGTTAAGGAATTGAAGTTGAGGGTTTCTTAACAATCACTTGCCGTAAGCACTGAAACCGTCTTCGAAATGTTCGCACACATTCTCGAGCTCATTAGGAATGTCTATTTTTTGGGTACAATAATCCAGACATGTTCCGCAGTAGTTGCATTCGCTTGCAGGTACCTTTTCATCACCTAATTTGTCGAAATAATGTCTATAAATATTTGATTCAGGCTGATTTTTGGATGTGTTGTACAAATTGAAGTATTCAGCTATCGGAATCATTTCCGGACAGGCATCGGTACAATATCCGCATTCACTGCATGGCACAGCAACATTCGCCCTAAGTTTGGATGCCATGTTTTCTAAAAATTCCTTTTCGGCATCAGTCATGACTGCAAAATCATCGAATGTATCACAATTATCCATCAAATCATCCATATTGCTCATTCCACACAGAACAATTTTCACGTTTTCAAGTGAGGCGCAAAATCTGATTGCTAAACTAGCTATTGATTTGTTGGGATTAAAATTATTGAAGTCATTTTTTATTTCATCTGAGGTATTTACGATAACTCCGCCTTTCAGGGGTTCCATTACATAGACGTCGAGCCCATATTCTACACATAGGTCATAACATTTGTGGGCTTCAATAACGGGATCTTCCCAGTCAAGATAATTAAGTTCTAACTGCACTATATCAAGAATGTCTCCATATTTGTCAAGAACTTCTTTCAATAATCTTGAATCGTCATGAAAGCTAATTCCAATTTTTTTAGCCAAGCCGTTCTCTTTCATTTTTTTGATATATTCAAAAGAGTTGTTCTCCTCCGCTAGTCTATACCATGGAATGTTGATGTTGTGAATGAAGAACACATCAAAGTAATCGATTCCCAATCTTTCAAGCATTTCATCCACATATTTGTCATTGTCTTCTGGGGAGGTCAATGCCCATGTTGGCATTTTATCACAGATTTGAAATGATTCTCGAGGATACCGTTCAACCACTGCTTTTTTAATAGCTACTTCGCTCATTCCTCCATGATAGGCATAGGAAGTATCAAAATAATTGTATCCTTTGTTCATGTAAATGTCTACCATTTCATTGAATAGTTCCTGGTCTATTTTTGTCGGGTCATTCATATCGGTTTGTGGAAGTCTCATGCATCCAAAGCCGAATTTTGATTTGTAAGTCATGTTATTATTTTTTAAAGAATATTTATATTAAGGTTGTTGATTGCAGCAGAAAAATGTTTTTTTCATTAATACCTAGTATTACTTGAATATTATCCAAATATTAAATAGCTTTATTAATAAACAAAACCAAATTTATAATATTAATATTTATATTTAAAGGAGTTGTAGAATGCACGAATTATCTATGGCGCAAGGTATTATTAATGCGGTTTTGGAAACTGCAGAAAGTAATAATGCGACTGAAGTTACTGAAGTTACTGTTGAAATCGGAAGACTGGCTATGATAAATCCTGAACAATTGCAATTTATGCTGGGTGTTTTGGTTGAAAACACCATTATGGAAGATGCTAAAGTCTCTATTGAAGATGTTCCTGCAGAAATTGAATGTGAGGATTGTAATTTTAAGGGGGTAGCTATTTTAGATGAAAGCGACCATTATGCGCCCCTTGTTAAATGTCCTGAATGCGACAGTTTAAAAGTTGAAGTTTTAAATGGAAAAGACATTGTTGTCAAAAACATTATAATAGAAAAACCTGACGATACATAATTAGGGAGGAAAAAATATGCACCAAGTAGCAGATGTAGAAGTGGCAAAAAATATTATGGATGCAAACAAAAGATTAGCAGATAAAAATTTAAAAAGTTTAGAAGAAAAAGGAATTTTCTGTGTTGATTTTGTAGGAGCAATTGGATCTGGTAAAACAACTTTAATTGAAGAAATCATTGACAATACCGATTATAATATAGGTGTTATTGCTGGTGATGTAATCTCCAAATTCGATGCTGAGCGTATTGAAGCTCATGATGTTCCTGTTGCAGGATTAAACACTGGTAAAGAGTGCCATTTAGATGCACATTTGGTCCATCACGGACTTCATGATTTGCCTTTAGATGATTTGGACATGGTAATCATCGAAAATGTAGGTAATTTGATTTGTCCTGTTGATTTTGAATTGGGTTCTCACATGAGAATAGTTGTTGTCAGTGTCACTGAAGGTGATGATACAGTGGAAAAACACCCAATTATTTTCCAAACATCAAATGTTATTGTCATAAATAAAATTGACTTGGCTGATGCTGTTGGAGCAGATGTTGACAAAATGGTGGCTGATGCTAAAAAATTAAATCCAAATGTCAAAATCATTGCATCCAATTTAAAGGAAGGTGTTGGATTGGATGAAATCATACAAATTATAAAAGATAAAAAAGAAAGTTTATAACTGTCTTTCAGGTGGTTTCATGAAAGTATGGATAGATATCTCAAATGCCCCTCATGCAAGGTTCTTTAAAGATGTAATCAAGTATTTGGAAAGTGAGGGCGAGGATGTAATTGTCACTGCAAGACAATTTGGTGATATCCATAAATTGTTGGAAATGTATGGTATTGATTTCATATCTGTCGGAAAACATGGTGTCAGCTTACACGATAAGCTAAAAGAAAGCACATCAAGAGTGGATAATCTTGTCGACATAATATATGCTGAAAAGGTGGATGTTGCCCTTAGCAAGCATTCTATTGAGCTTCCCAGAATTTCATTTGGTTTGGGAATCCCAAGCCTATACGTTTTAGATAATGAACATGCTCTTGCAGCCAATAAATTAACACTCCCGTTATGTGATAGGATAATTTCACCTAAAATAATTGACATATGGAAGCTGCTGAGATTCGGAGCCAATCCGAACACAATCATTACATATGATGGAACATCTGAATTGATGCATTTTAAAAGCTTTGAATATAATGATAATGTTTTAAATGAATTAAATCTTGATTTAAAACATCCAAAAACAATATTGATGAGGCCTGAACCTTCACTTGCATCATACTTGGATGCCGATTGCAGAAAATCTGTTTTATCTCCAATCGTTGATGAGTTGAAGAATGTGGCCAATATTTTAATTTTGCCTAGATTTAAGGAGCAGTCTGAAATCTTTGAAGGCATTGAAAACGTTTCTATATTAAAGCCTCCAGTAGATACTTCAAGCATAATAAAAAAATGTGACTTGGTTATAGGGGCTGGCGGAACAATGAATAGGGAATCAGCATTATTGCAGACTCCAGTAATTTCATGTTATCCTGGTGAAACTTTGTCTGTAGATCAATATTACATTAACCATGGTTTAATGTTCAGGTCAATTGATTCTGAAGAGGTAATCAATAAAGCACTGGATTTTATAGTAAATCCTCATGAAAAAATTGATTTGAAAACAGATGATTTGTTCCAAATCATCATTGATAATTTATATGATTTGGCCAAAAAAGGCAAATAGTTTATATTGGTAAAAATCAAATATATTATATGATATTTTAATTTAGATTTTTTGGGCTGGTAGCTCAGATGGTAGATCGTCGCCTTGGCATGGCGGAGGCCCCGGGTTCAAATCCCGGTCAGTCCATTTATAAATTTTAGAAATAAATCAAAATTGTGATTATTATATGTTATTA
>Ga0129307_1000782_pt1 | contig 43689 bp, 34 predicted proteins | sample P1105metagenome_FD_94437 | JGI IMG/M metagenome (GOLD analysis project Ga0129307, IMG submission 94437) | Capybara group fecal microbial communities from Wisconsin, USA - P1105 metagenome | ecosystem: Host-associated > Mammals > Digestive system > Large intestine > Fecal | place: USA: Wisconsin...
GGCCATCAGTTCATTGACAGCATCGACAACAGCAGTGCTGGTGAGGGTTGCGGAAGCCACAGCATCCACGTTTTCACCGAGAACGAAGGGGGCAGTCTTGCCGACGAACTGGCTGGTGAAAGCTTCCTCAGCGCAGCGCTGGCCGAGACCGGGGGTCTGTGTGGAGGCATCGACGGTCAGGGAACCAACGGTTCCGTCAGCAGCTTTGGTGAGGGAAACAGTGACGTCGAGATTGTCATAGCCGGGCTTGGTGGCGGTGAGAACATCAGCTGCTTCAGCAGCGGGCTCTGCAGCGGGTTCTTCCACAGCAGGAGCGGGCGTGGCAATGGTCGCATTGACGAGCTGTCCGTTCTCATACTGGAATTCGCCGATCAGTGTTCCGGAATAACTGCCGTCAGCGCTGACAACAGCCAGACCGTTGGACTGGAGACCGACGGAACCTTCTGTGATGCTGGAGAGTTCATCGACGGTCAGGGCGCCTTCTGCTTCAACAGGCACAGCGCTGTTGATGGCATTGACGACTGCGGTGGTCGTGATGGTGGCACCGGACACGGCGGTGATGTCTTCAAGGGCAACAGGGATGGACTTGCCGGCGAACTGATCGGTGAAGGAGCTTTCCTGAGCCATCTTGCCGAGACCTTCTGTCTCGTCGGGGGCCTTGACGGAAAGGGATTCGATCAGCAGGCTGTCATCCAGCTTGACCTTGACGGAGACAGGGCCTGCGAAGCCCTGGGCGGAACCTTCGAGCGTTGCGCCGGGCAGGATTTCTGCAGCAGCCGGGGCAGCGCTGTTGATGGCTTCGACGACAGCGGTCGTGGTGATGGTGGCACCGGACACAGCGCTGATGTCTTCAAGAGCAACAGGAATGGACTTGCCGGCAAACTGATCGGTGAAGGCACTCTCCTGGGCGAGCTTGCCGAGGCCTTCGGTCTCATCCGGCGCATCGACTGCGAGAGAGCCGATATTGGCATTGTCATCGAGCGTGACCGTGACGGTCACTTTTCCGCCGAAGCCCTGGGCTTCACCCTTGAGGGTTGCGCCGGGCGTCAGGGCAGAGGCATCGACCGGAGCTGCAGCGGCTGCTTCACGCTTGCCGAAAACGACTTCGCCGCCGGCCTTGCCAAGAACAGCGTCGGCCATGGCACCGAAGGCACCGTTGGCATCGCCGAGAATGGCTTTGGAAGTAAAGGTTGCACCGGAGATGGCTTCAAAGGCACCGCCTTCTGCAGCATTCAGACCGGTGAACTGTTCTGCAAATTCGGGATTCAGTGCCTTGGCACCGATACCGGTGGTCTCCTGGAAATCCGTGTCGCCGACTTTGGTGGCGACCACAGAACCGGCAGGATCCATACCGAAGGTCACAGCGACGGGACCGGCGTAGCCCTGCTGGCTGGCAGTGACGCAGTAGCCGATGATGTTGCCGTTTTCATCCTTGGCAGCATAAATGCTGGAAACATTGGAGTAGGCGGATGAACTAAAGCTGACTTCCTCATAGGAAGCGGCAGGCATGACTGCGCTGAAGGTTTCCTGAAGTGCAGCCATTTTGTGCTCTGCAATCGGGCCGGCGGTGATCGCATTGGTCAGAGCAAGGATCAGCGCGGCGATCAGGGAGATCAGGCCCAGAATCAGATAAGGCGGCCGGCTTTTTTTGGTCACATTGTTCTCCATCGATGATACCCTCCACAGTATATTAAAATATGAAAACCATTGGAATCAGATGAAAAGGATTATTTCAGGCGCACAAGGCTGTACGCTTCCTCAAAACCGGCTGTTGTCACGATTTCACCGGAGCGAGTAATCAGGAGGCCATCCATGCCCTGCTCAGCGAGGTATTCCAGGGCTTTGTCCCGGCCCATCACAATGCAGGCTGTAGCCATGGCATCCGCTGTCATGGAACTCTCAGAAATGATGGTGGCCGATGCGAGGTCCGAATCGGACGAGATGCCGGTTTCCGGGTCGAGTATATGGTGATACCGGACACCGTTGAGTTCAAAGTAGCGCTCATAGATGCCGCTTGTGACAACAGAGAGATCGGAGACGGACACGACGGCGATGGAATCGTTTTCCGCCCCCTGCGGATCACGGATGCCAACGCGGAAGGGAGAGGCATCCGGCTTGATGCCCACCGCATAGACATTGCCCCCGAAATTGAGGGTCGCGCCGTGGACTCTTCCCCGGATGGATGCGGCAATCTGATCGGCGATATAGCCTTTGGCGATGCCGCCGAGGTCCACCTCCATGCCTTCGGGAAGCGTGACCGTATCGTCCGGACCCAGAACCAGCAGATCATCATTGACAAGCGGCAGAGCAGCCATGCGCTCCTCGTCCGTCGGCATCCGGTTTGTGCCGTCTGTGAAATCCCACAGCGCGGTCAGGGGAGCAATGGTCACGGAAAAGTCGTGGCCGGAAGAATCAGAGACTTCGATCGCACGGCGCAGGATCTCCCACGTTTCGTGGTCCACCTGAACGGGCTGGCCGCCGGCATGATTGATCCGGTCGACATCGGATCCCCGGATTGTTTTGCTCAGCAGCTGTTCATAGCGTGCGCAGTCGGCCCAGATTTCATCCAGAAGACCTTCCGGCGCACCGTAAAGAACAATCGTGACGACCGTGTCAAAATAGAATCCCACGCCGCTGGTGCGCTCTGCTGTTGTGGCCGTCGGCGCAGGGACTGCGCCTTCGCTGCCTGCAGAACAGGAAGAAAAAAGCAGCATGCCGGCCAGGAGCAGGGCCAGAAGAATGCAGCATTTATTCGACAATGGATTTCACCACCAATTCCACACTGACCTGATTGGGAAGACAGATGATAAATGCACCATCCGGGCGATAATCCCAATTGTCCCTGGTCACTTTTCCGGAATGGACGCAGATCTGGTTATGACAGGTCGAACTGTCCATATATGCGCCGTCCTCCGTGACAACAATAATGTTTTTGCGGCCGTCTTTCTGTTCAATGGTCACCGTCTGAGGCTGGGAAAGAGGAACACGCAGCTTTTCTTCACCGGCTACGGAGATGACGACCGTATCTTCATTCAGGCCGGCGGGTTCAGAGGGAGGAAGCGAAGGGAAGAGCAGCAGAGCCAGAACGCCGAGGAGCACCATCGCACCGACGGCGATCAGACTTGTCTTCCACTTGAGAATAAACCTTTTAATATGAAGCAAACCCTTCCGTGAAAACGATTTTTGCATTTGATCTGACGGTCTGTGCAGCCTGTCCTGCAGGAAAACCGGTTTCCTGAACGGCAGATGCACACAGAGAAACCAAACCAGTGTCAATTATATGCAGGCAGATGGGTAGTGTCAACTCAGAAAACACGGTCTGAACATCAAGTCATGTCGGAACAGGGAGGGAACTGGAATAAATCTGATAAAAAACAGGGCGCGCATATGGGGAATACCCTCTTGCTGCGGCGGGATGTCTGACCCCTCATTGATTCCGGCTTTCAGAAAAACGGACCTGTCCGACCGCGGTGCGGCAGGCAGATCCGGAATCGATTCGCTTTTTCAGGGAAGCCGGGGTCAGGCAGCATGGTCAGGGGGAGGGGATCAGCATGCGCGCAAGTTCCTCTGCATACTGTACACTGTTTCCGTACATGCGGTAGAGAAAGGTGTTTTCATGGTGTTCCGCATAGGCACTCAGAACATCCTGCATGAACTCCTGTTTCTCATCGCTTTCAAGGAATTCCAGGACGAACCAGTCGGCATCATTTTCAGGGTCCAGCAGACTGTAACCGCATCGGGCCAGAATGGTATTGAGCCGCTGCACATCAAGGGACTGGGTGTCCGGAAGATGCGTATTGAATGCGAAGAACAGGAGAAAGCAGATCAGCGTCAGCCGGTCGATATCCTTCTGCCCCTGAATGTAACCGTACACGGCCAGCTCGCCGCTTCGGCCATACGCCTTTTCTCCGGCGTCCAGCTGCTTTTCCTGTGCAGCCACTGTGCGCTGAATCACCTCATCATCGGACAGCTTTTTCCATCCCCTGTGCCCTTTTCGGAAGAGTTCTGCCAGCACTTTCTTATGACGGAGAGGAATCGCTTCGGGTCGTCCGTACTGGTCCATGAGCTCCTCAATCCAGTCGAGAGAGACGAAATCAAAGAAATAGTAGCTGAATGCACTGAAGATTTCGCTGCAGGACAGGGCGGAAGCGTATATTTTTGAACGCTTCTCATCCTTCGGCATGGTCTGATTTCTGCGCAGAACCGTTACAACTTTCAGGCAGAGAAGATCTTCCAGTGCTTCATCCACCCCCTGCCTGAGGCGGCAGGCTTCAAAATAGCGTTCCACGCGCTCTGTGAGATAGAAATACAGATACTTGCAGAAATAGTAGCGGGTCTTTTCGCGGACATCGCTGAAGGCACGGATGTTTTCTGAGAAGAAGGCACGGAGATCGCTGATGCGGTCTCCGGTGCGTTCGAGCGCATGCTGCAGAGCGACTGTGCGGGCGGAGGTGGCAAGACGGCCGCCGGCCGTCAGAGAATTGGCCTGCACATAGTTTTCCAGCTCACCATAGGTGATTCTCTGACCGCCAAACCAGTCCTCTTCATCGGGCATGGGACAGAGATCACGGACTGCGCTGCGAATCTCAAGCCACTGGGCATAACTGGCATGGTGCAGGAAGGCGTAGATCAGGGTTGCCTCCCAGAAGGATCGGGAGTACAGCGCAGGACATCCATGGGACAGGAGCATTTCATTCACGGCATCCAGATCCAGCTGCTTTGCGAACCCCATCGCAAGAATGCGATAGCGCAGCGGCACGCGCCGGATCTTTTCCTGGTCAAGGGACATGCAGATCTGAAGGAATGTATCGCCTTCTTCTGCGGAGGCCATGTCTTCAACAAGACCGGCAAAAATCTTCTGCAGATCCCGCGCCATATGCATCATTCCTCCCTTGAATATTTTCGCTGTATGCTGTGGAGCACATCCCATTATTGACCCGGGTTCAGCCAGGCTGACTTTCTGCATCCGGTGTCTGTCAGGTCGAGTCCACTCAGGGCTTCACGCAGGGCATATGCATAGGATGCATAGGAAGAAGGGCCATCCGGTGCATAAGCGTAGAAGTCCAGACACGTAAAGAGCTCTTTTGTATCCCTGTCATAATCCGGATAGAAGACAAATCGGCACTTCCTGTTTTCTTCTTCCTGGGCAGGAACCAGGAAGATCCATTCAGCAGAACGCGGCGTCCGGAAAATGCCGGTCTCCAGCAGCTGCCGGAGAAGATCCAGTGACTTTTCGGGAAAGTCTGCATCGATCGGATAATTGGCGTCAAGCCAGTAATGCCGCGAGGAGGCGTCATAGGACATGTCAAGTCCGGCTTTCTCACAGAACGCACTGAGATCATTGCGCAGAGAGACCTCAGAGGGGGTCCTGGGACATTCAAGACCATACTGGGAAGAAACGTTCTTCCCGAGCAGTGTCCTGCCATTGGCATCCAGGAGCTGCTGAGCCTGGAGCCAGCAGGAGCAAGGAAGGCTTGAATGATTGACGAGCGCATCCAGATAGTCAAACATGTAATCAGCCTGCACATCCATTCCGGCTGCATCTGTGAATCGCAGATGCGTGAGGAGGATCTGGCCGTCCCGGATGGGTTCGGTCAGGCTGCCTTCAAGAAACGCGAGGCCATTTCCCGTCATCAGGTACAGATGATCCTCGCCGTAACGGAGGAACAGTTCTGACAGGGCCTCCAGTTCGTACGGTGATTTGCAAAGAAGCGCTCTGCCGCCGTCCGTTGAAAGGAGCTTCAGAGAGCGGGAACCCAAGGCGTTTGCGTGATAGAAAGGAACGCGCGGTGTGTCGCTCATCGGGCTGCCCAGTTCCTTTCTACCTGAACCCAGGGTATCCAGGACGGCGAATCCGATATGCGAAGGCGAAAGGCGGATGACGCATCTGTCACTGGAACCGCGCTGCAATCCGAAGGCGTAGGGGGTGTCCAGAGCATCCAGGCGCACTTTCAGATCAGCAATCATGTTGGCGCGCTCTCCGAGGGTCAGGGTTCTTTCCGGTTCATAGACAAGCAGTATGGTTGCATCGGAAAAAGCTGAAGGTGAAACCTGATGTTCCCCGGCCAGGAGGGAGGTGCCAGGATCCTCCCAGCTGACCAGGATTTCGGCTTCCAGACGGATGGCACGCTCTTCTTCACTGTCAGTTTCCTGAAACAGGACGCCGGTCAGGACCTCGTCGGCACGCCGGTCTCCGAAAACGGATACGGGGAGGGTGACTTCCAGAGATGCTCCGTCCTGGCGGATCAGATATCGGTCCGGTCCGGCGAGCGCGGAAAGACGGGTGTTCAGTTTTTTCTGATAGCCGGCATATGCCCTGGCGGACAGACTGTTTCCGGGGGTGAGCAGAAACCGCATGGTTTCCACACCATACAGCCGATTCTCATGCCGCCAATGGGCATACTGCCATACACCGAGACCGGTGATCACGAGCAGTAGCGCAGCAATGACCCCGATCCAGAAGCGGGGGAAAGGTTTCGGTGAGGGATCGGGCAGCAGTTTCTCCATGGCATTCGCAAGCGCGTTCATGTCCGGATAGCGCATGCTCTGATCCATGCTGAGCCCTTTCAGGATCAGTGCATCCGTTCCGCGCATCAGGTCGGGAGTGAAAGAGGAGGGAGCGCGCAGCTCATCCAGAAAGAGGCGCTGGACCGCAGTGTCGGGCCTGACGCCGGTGATGCAGTAGTACAGCGTGGCACACAAGCCGTATACGTCCGTCCAGGGGCCCTGCTTTCCTTTCTGATCATACTGCTCCGGCGCGGCAAAGTGATCCGTCCCCATCGCGGTGTGTGTCTTTTCCTGTGTGACAGGCCGGGCAGAACCGAAATCGATGAGCGTAAGACTGCCATCCTTCCGGATCATGATATTGTCAGGGCCGATATCCCGATGAATGAGGCCGCCGGCATGAATGCGGGAGAGACTGCGGGCAAGGGGGAGCATGGCGCGCAGGGCTTTTTCCTCGGAGAAAGGGCCGTCCTGTTCAACAGCCTTTGAAAGAGTCCTGCCATCAATCAGCTCCATGACAATATAGGCGGTGGCGTTTGCCTCAAAATAGTCCTGAATGCGGACAACGCCCGGCAGATCTGAAAAATCCCGCAGGATCCGTGCTTCGCGCAGAAAACGCTCCATCTGAGCGGCAAATTGAGGGCCATCCCGGGGATCCCGGAGAATGACGCGGGAAGGCTCGTCTGTACTTCGGACGCAGTGATCCCGCCAGAACAGTTCCTTGATGGCCACCTGCATGCCCAGACGAATGTTCTCTGCAAGATAGGTGATTCCAAAACCGCCCTGCCCGAGCGGCTCGATGATTCTGTATCGATCATCCAGAATGGTTTGTGCAGTGAGCTGGTAACTCATTGTCTGTGCCTCCAATGCTGTGCAGAATGCCGTGGGAGAGGAGAGCGTACTGAAGGTTCTTTCTGCTCATCTTCATACGCTGCGCCAGTTCAAACTTTTCAATATGTCCGAAGCGGCCGGAATCCATGGGACGTTTCGCCGGCTGCAGTACGGATCAGACAACCGGAAGGAAAATCCGTTTCTGTCTGCATGGCAGCAGCCCGGTTCCACAGCCAGCCGAAAAGGCTGGCTGTATTTCTGTATCGTGAAAGGCGGCGTATGGACATCCTTTCGCTCATTATATGCACCGGAAAAGGGGAAAGCAAGTTTCGAAACCGCACAGACTGTGATGGGATGATGCACGGCCTTCAGACAGGAATAAGGACAGCGTTCATCTGAATCCGGCCCCTCCTTTTTTGCTCCGAAAGACAAACAAAAAGTCCTGTATCTGTTGCGCCGCAACGGATAGAGGGATACTTTTCAAAACACAAAACAGTTTTACATCCGGCAGCTGATATCCTCTCATTGTCACCTGATGAGGGACGCCGGATACAAGGCCGGAGAAGCGGAAGGTGAATGACCGGATCCTGCTCCTGCATGAAGACGGACTACAAAGAAAGGAAGTGCATCCGTGGCCGGTATTCCCGAAGAGCTGTATGAAACCTATCGCATGCAGATCCGCTACATCTGCAGATGGGGAGAAAAAGAACAGCTGATGGAACTCTACAACGAAATTCGCAGACGATACGGCGATACCGGAGACCTGCGGAATCTGGACAGCCTGTACAATCTGAAATGGCCGCTTCTCGCGGACAAAGCAGGAAGCCCGGAAGACATCAGAGAGAATGAAGGAGGAAACAAACCATGAAACATGTTCTGATACGTTTTGCCGCCCTGCTGCTTGCCATGATGACTCTGTGCACCCTGGCAGCGGCCGAAAAGACGGCTCAGCCGCTCTTTGAGAGCGAATGGAAACAGATCAGGGAAATCACAGCCCGGGGAAAGGAAAAGAGTCTGGTTAAGGGCTCAATCTATACTGTCTATCGTTTTGATGAAACAGAGTACACGGCCATCTCGTATATGGGAACGACTCCGGCAGTTGTTGTGACAGGTGAATGTGCAGCAGACGCATCGCGCATCACACTGACACTGCAGCATGTATCGAGAAGCGGTCAGTATACGATAGAGGAAGACACGCTGACGATTGCGTGGGACGACGGTGCCCTCCTTGAGTTCAGCAGAGTCACGGAATAACCAGAGAAGACCAGGAAAACGCCCGAAGACCGGACGCTGAATCCGAAGGGCGTTTCCTTTCCCGGAAACCAATGAAACAGAAGGAGGAAGACAATATGAAAATGAATCAGAAAAGACTGTGTGTGCTTCTCTGCACACTGTTCCTGCTTATGCCCGGACAGATGGCCTGCGCTGCTTCGCTGCCGGAGAGGGTTGCTGCACTTGAGGCTGAACTGGGCATGTCGGCGGAAGGTTCCATTGGGGAGCGGATCACAGCGCTGGAAAACATGCTGGGAATCGAGCCGGCGCCGGGGACGGCGTCGGTGGACCGGATTGCTGCCCTGGAAAAGGACCTTGGCCTGACAGAAAACCCTGCAGGAGAAAATGAACGCGGGGGCCCGGAAGACAGCGTGCTTCTGTCCTCACTGGAACCCTTTACCTGCAGTTATGTGTTTACAGACTTCAGCACAAGGCAGTACAAAGATATGTACGGCGGACAGCACCCTTCCACTCTTTTCTCAGAGGCCTCGCTGGGGTTTGGCGACAATGAAGTGGAATACCTGCTCGACGGAGCATACAGGGAAATGCGGGGCGTGCTGTACATTCCCAAAGGGCTTTCATCCCTTGTGGAAGATGTCGATGTACTCAGGGCCAAAGTCAAAATCTATGGCGACGACAGGCTTCTGTATACATCGCCTGCGATGCAGCGGAAGGATGAACCAAGCCCGCTGCGTGTCGATCTGACCGGCGTCAGATTTCTGAAGATTGTTTTCGAGGATGCGCAGGATATCGGCGGGCCCTATATTGTGATTGGGGATGCTGAACTGATCCGGTGAACCGGAGGAATATCGGACAGAAAGGATTCGGACTCTGGTCCTGAACAGAGGCCTTAAAAAAACAGGGTCGGAAAAGCCTGAAAACGATGTTTTTCCGACCTGTTTTTTTGCTGACTGAATACAGCAGACAGCCGTTTTCCGCTCCATGGAACGCATTGACTTTGCGTTCTGAAAGTCATATAATGAGAAAGCATCCCAGTGACTGCCGTTTTTGCATGCATAGAACTCGCAATGATTTGCGCAGAATATGCGGGCATCTGCGTCGGTTTCACAGACGGCAATTGCCGCCGAGTAACACTCACCAAGGAGGTTCCCATCATGGCCCAAATCAGGACTGTAGACGGCAATACTGCCGTAAGCCATGTCGCGTATGCATTCAGCGATGTGGCTGCTATCTATCCCATCACGCCTTCCTCACCAATGGCTGAAGCGGCAGATGAGAGCGCTGCACACAACACACTGAACCTGTTCGGTCAGACCGTGAAGGTTCAGGAAATGCAGTCTGAAGCCGGCGCAGCCGGTGCAGTGCATGGTTCACTCGCAGCCGGTGCACTGACCACCACTTTCACTGCATCCCAGGGTCTTCTGCTGATGATCCCGAACATGTACAAGATTGCCGGCGAACTGATGCCCTGCGTTTTCCATGTCAGCGCCCGTGCTCTTGCTTATCATGCTCTGTCCATCTTCGGCGATCACTCCGACGTTATGGCATGCCGTCAGACCGGCTTTGCCATGCTCGCTTCCAGCTCTGTTCAGGAAGCTGCTGACATGGCCATCGTTGCTCATGTTGCAACCCTGAAGGCTTCTGTACCGTTCCTGCATTTCTTCGATGGTTTCCGTACCAGCCATGAAATCCAGAAGGTGTATCTCCCCGATTATGATGAACTCGGAAAGATCATGCCCTGGGACAAGGTCAAGGAGTTCCGTGACCGCGCTCTGAATCCTGAGCATCCGCATCAGGCAGGCACCGCTCAGAACCCTGATATTTATTTCCAGGGCCGTGAAGCTGCCAACAACTTCTATGCTGCTGTTCCCGGTATCGTGGAAGAGACCATGCGCGAGGTTGAGGCTATCACTGGACGTGCATATCATCCTTATGATTATGTTGGTGCTCCCGATGCCGAGAAAGTGATCGTCATCATGGGCTCCGGCTGCGACGTTGCTGATGAAGCCGTCACCAAGATGGTTGAAATGGGCGAAAAAGTCGGTGTCGTCAAGGTTCACCTCTATCGTCCGTTCCCCGTTGATATGTTCTCTGCTGCTGTTCCTGCAACGGTCAAGAAGATCGCTGTTCTGGACCGCACCAAGGAATCCGGCTCCCTGGGCGAGCCTCTGTATCTGGATGTCTGCGCAGCCATGGCTGAAGCCGGCCGCAAGGATATCGCCATCGTCGGCGGCCGTTATGGTCTGGGCAGCAAGGAATTCACGCCTACTCACATCAAGGCTATCTTCGCCAACCTCGACGGCGAAATGAAGAATCACTTCACCGTCGGCATCAACGATGACCTGTCCGGCACCTCTCTGCCTCTGGGCGAGCTCTTCAACGCCGCTCCTGCAGGCGCTATCTCCTGCAAGTTCTACGGCCTCGGCTCTGACGGCACCGTCGGCGCCAACAAGAACTCCATCAAGATCATCGGCGACCACACCGATATGTATGCTCAGGCATACTTCGCATATGACTCCAAGAAGTCCGGCGGTCTGACTGTCAGCCACCTGCGCTTCGGCAAGAACCCGATCAAGAGCCCGTATCAGATTGATGCTGCGGACTTCATCGCCTGCCACAATCCCGCCTATGTCACCATGTATGACATGGTCAAGGATCTGAAGGAAGGCGGCGTGTTCCTTCTCAACTGCCCGTGGACCAAGGAAGAGCTCGAAGAGCGTCTGCCCGCCACCATGAAGCAGCTGCTCGCCAAGAAGCATGCGAAGTTCTATATCATCGATGCCATCACCCTGGCCGGCAAGGTCGGCATGGGCGGCCGCATCAACACCATCATGCAGGCAGCCTTCTTCAAGCTCGCCAACATCATTCCTTATGATCAGGCTGACGAGTACATGAAGGCCTATGCAAAGAAGACCTACGGCAAGAAGGGCGACGCCGTTGTCCAGAAGAACTGGGACGCTATCGACATCGCTATCTCCGGCCTGCAGGAAGTCACCGTTCCCGAAGCATGGGCAACCGCGACCACCGGTGCTGTTGCTGAAGAAGTCAAGGGCACGGATGAATACTTCAAGACCTTCGTCAAGCCCGTTCTCGCTCAGGAAGGCGACAGCCTGCCCGTGAGCAAGATCGATCCCCGCGGCATCGTGCCCACCGGCACCACCAAGTTCGAAAAGCGCGGCATTGCTGTCAAGGTGCCTGAATGGACGCCTGACACCTGTATCCAGTGCGGCTACTGCTCTCTGGTCTGCCCGCATGCTGCGATCCGTCCCATCTATGTGAAGGATGGCGAAGAGAAGCCCGAGTCCTTCGTCACCAAGAAGGCGACCGGCAAGGAATTCGCCGGCATGACCATGCGTATTCAGGTCAGCCCGCTCGACTGCACTGGCTGCGGCAACTGCGTTGAAGTCTGCATGGATCCCAAGAAGCTTGCCCTTGTGATGCAGCCGCTTGACAGCCAGCGCAAGGAAGAAGCCAACTGGGAATATGCCATGAAGGTACCGGAAGTCACCACCATCACCAACAAGGCTACCGTGAAGAACAGCCAGGCTCTCAAGCCTCTCTTCGAATTCTCCGGCGCCTGCGCTGGCTGCGGTGAGACCCCGTACGTCAAGCTGGTGACACAGCTCTTCGGCGACCGCATGATCATTGCGAACGCTACCGGCTGCTCCTCCATCTATGGCGGTTCCGCTCCGACCTGCCCCTACACCACGAACAATGCCGGACATGGTCCTGCATGGGCAAACTCCCTGTTCGAAGACAACGCTGAATTCGGCTTCGGCATGAACCTGGCCGTGACCCAGCGCCGCGCCAAGCTCGCTGACAACGTCCGCAAGCTGATCGCTGTTGAATGGGCAACTGCTGAAATCAAGGCTGCCGGTCAGGAATGGCTCGACAACATGGATGATGCAGAAGGCTCCCGCGCTGCCGGCGAAAAGCTGGTTGCTGCCTGCAACGAAGGCATCGAACCCGGCTGCGAATGCGACGCCTGCAAGGCTGCACGCGAAGTCCTGAAGGATGCTGACCTGCTCACCAAGAAGTCCATCTGGATCTTCGGTGGTGACGGCTGGGCATATGACATCGGCTACGGTGGACTGGATCATGTGCTTGCACAGAACCAGGATGTCAACGTCCTCGTTCTCGATACCGAAGTGTACTCCAACACGGGCGGACAGGCTTCCAAGTCCACGCCTACCGGTTCTGTCGCGAAGTTCGCTGCTGCCGGCAAGCGCACCCGTAAGAAGGACCTGGGCATGATGGCTATGAGCTATGGCTATGTCTATGTGGCAACCGTTGCTATGGGCTCCAACCCTGCACAGCTGCTCAAGGCTATGACCGAAGCTGAAGCTTATCATGGACCGTCCCTGATCATCGCTTATGCTCCCTGCATTAACCACGGCATCAAGTCCATGGGTATGGCACAGGCTGAAATCCGCAAGGCTGTTGACTGCGGCTACTGGCCTCTGTATCGTTACAACCCCGCACTTACTGAGCAGGGCAAGAACCCGATGACCATCGACAGCAAGGAACCCACTGGCAATTATCAGGAATTCCTGCAGGGCGAAGTTCGTTACACCGCTCTGGCACGTCAGTTCCCGGATGCTGCCAAGACCCTGTTCGAGCAGCAGGAAGAAGACGCAAAAGCACGTCTCGAATCCTACAAGCGGCTCGCCAAGGACGAATAATTCCGAATCCCGGCCCGGACGGTCTGACCGTCCGGGCTTTTCTCATGGAAGTTTAACGGAAAAAATGCGGAAATATGGTACAATTGAGGGCGGGCTTTTTGCGATTCGCTTGACCGTGATACGGTCCTTTGTTATACTGACAGCAATATCTCTATTGGAGGATTTTCATGAAAGGAAGCAGGAAAAGGATCATCAATATGGCGCTGATCCTGGGGACCCTTGCTGTGGTGCTGGTGATCGGCATCAGCGACAACAGCATCGGGGACGCGTGGGAAGCTGTCAGAAGGATGAGTCTGGCATGGGTGATCCTTGCTGTGGTTTGCTATTTCTGTTATCTGATGATGGATGCCGTGGCGATCCATTTTTTTCTGAAGAGACAGGGATACCATGTTTCCTTTCCGAGGCTGTGCTTTATCTCCGTGGTCGGGCAGTATTATTCGAATATCACCCCCGGTGCATCCGGCGGACAGCCGATGCAGATCTATTACCTCTATCAGGACCGGGTGCCGACGGCGATTGCCACATCGGCCATAGCGATGCGCTTTTTCTGCTTCCAGTTCATGCTTTCATTCTTCGCTGCGCTCTTCTGGATTCTCTTCGGGGGCTTCATCGATGAGCATGTCGGAGCGCAGAAATGGATTCTGATTGTCGGCTTCTGCTATAATGCCGTCATGGTGACCCTTGTGACCAGCCTGGCTCTGTGCACGCCGGCCATCAAGAAACTGATTGCTTTTGCGGTGAAGATTGCAACGAAGTTCCGCTGGGTGAAGAAGCCGCAGGAGCTTTCTGAGAAGGCAAATCAGGCTGTGGAAGTCTTTCATGACAGCCTGACCTCCTACAGAAAGCGGCCCTGGGACATGCTGGTCCAGCTGATCATCGGCGGCATCCAGCTCATTGCCCTGATGAGCGTGATTTACTGCATTTACAGGGGTCTGGGCCTGGTGGAGGAAAGCTATATCCATCTGGTCGCCCTGAACGTGATGGAGTTCATTTCTGCTGCGTACGCTCCTCTGCCCGGTGCATCCGGCGCATCGGAAGGCGTCTTCAGCATGTATTTCGGAAAGATCTTCCCGGACGGCTATTCCTTTGCCGCGCTCCTGCTCTGGCGGTTCTTTACCTATTATATTTCCCTGATTCTGGGTGTTGTGGTCGTTATGGTCCACGGCATAAGAGAAGGCAAGACCTTCAAGGAAGTGACCAGGGAAGGCGATCAGGTGCTCGAGGCCAGCAGCAAAAAAACAGTTGAACAGGATTCGTGAAAGAGGCAGACCGCAGGGTCTGCTTTTTCTGAAGAGTTTCACTTGACCAATCCGGACTGCGCGTTGTATAGTCTCCATGCATTCAGAAATACACATTGTATTATCATACAGGAAGGTGTCATCATGGACTTTTTGAAAACCCTGTCTGTCGGTGTATGTTATTATCCGGAACACTGGGATGAATCGCTTTGGGAAAGCGATCTGAAGCGGATGCTGGACAACGGAATTCATACCGTGCGCATCGGTGAGTTTGCGTGGTCCATTATGGAAAGGGAAGAGGGTCAGTTCGACTTTTCCTTCTTTGACCGTTTCCTGAACCTGTGCGCATCCACCGGCATGCAGGTGATTTTCGGAACACCCACCGCAACGCCTCCGGCCTGGCTGACGGGCAAATATCCGGAAGTGCTCAATGCCAATGCCGACGGTGTGCTTTTCCGGCACGGCGGACGCCGGCATTATAACTACAACAGCCCGGTCTACCGCGAAAAAGTAGCCCTGCTGGTGGGAAAAATGGCAGAGCACTGGGGCCATCATCCGGCGATTGTTGGCTGGCAGATCGACAATGAGCTGAACTGTGAAACCAATGATTTCCTCTCCGAGGCAGACGGAAAGGCATTCCGTGTGTTCCTTCAGAAAAAGTATGCATCCCTGGATGCACTCAATGAAGCCTGGGGTACAGTGTTCTGGAGCCAGACCTATACGGACTGGGAACAGATCGATGTGCCGCACACCAATGCCATTGCCTCCTACAACCCGTCTCTTCTCCTGGATTATGTGCGGTTTGTATCCGCCAGTGCATTGTCCTTCTGTGGCATGCAGACGGAGATCCTCCGGAAATTCATGGATCCGCGCATGTTTGTGACGACCAATGGAATGTTTGGCCGGCTGGACAACCATGAGATGGGCAGGAATATCCTGGACGTCTATATGTATGACAGTTATCCGAATTTTGCCTATGGGATCGATCAGAAATGGGATGAAGACAGCCTGCATGACAGGCATTCCTCCCTGGACCTGACGCGGGTCCGCTCGATCTGTCCGCACTTCGGCATCATGGAGCAGCAGTCCGGTGCCAACGGATGGTACAACCGGATGGAAGCCTCCATGCCGCGTCCCGGACAGCTGGAACTCTGGGCGATGCAGAGCGTGGCGCACGGGGCCGATTATATCTCCTTCTTCCGCTGGCGCACGAGCCCGGTGGGCACGGAGATTTACTGGCACGGCATTCTGGACTATGACAACCGTGACAACCGCCGTCTGCGCGAGGTCAAAGCGTTTGCAGAGGATCTGGACAGGATGCAGGAAGTCTGCGGCGCGGATACGGATGCACGGTTTGGTGTTCTCCAGACCGTGGACAACCAGTTTGACGCGGATGTGGATCACTGGCACGGACGGGTCCAGCGGGCCTCCGAGGAGGGCATTTTTGCGGCAGCCCAGGAAACACACACCACGTTTGATTTTGTGGACCTGCGCGGGGATACAAAGGTGGAAGACCTTCTGCGCTATCCGGTCCTTTTTGCCCCGCATTTTGTGATCCTCCGGGAGGAGGAAACGGCCATTCTCAAAGCGTATGCGGAGGCCGGCGGCACCCTGGTGATCGGATGCCGCACAGGGTACAAGGATGCCAGCGGCAGATGCCCGATGCAGCCCATGCCGGGACTGCTCAGGGAACTGACCGGGACGACCGTAGAGGAATATACCTTCCGCAGCCCGGCCGAGGATATGGCCGAGGCGGAATGGGACGGCAGAAAAGTGCATGTGGACTGCTTTATGGAAAGCCTGCTGCCTGATAAGGACACGGAGGTTCTCGCAAGATATACCACATCCTATCTGAAGGGTGAGCCTGTTCTGACCGAACACCGGGTCGGGAAGGGGCGTGTGCTGCATTTCGGCGGCGTGTTCACCCGGCAGGCAGCCCGGCGTTTCCTGAAGAACCTGGACCTTGCTGAGCCCTATGAAGAGCTGATCAAGGCACCGGATACGGTGGAAGTGGTCGGAAGGGTCAGGGATGGACAGAAATGGCTGTTTGTTCTGAACTATCTCCCGGAAGCCCAGGAGATCAAACTGAACGAAAAGATGGTTTCCCTGCTGGATGAGGAAACAGCAGAGGGTCGTGTTGAGATTCCGCCCTACGGCGTGGCTGTCTATCGCATCTGAGTTTTGCGGCCTGAAATCCGGATGGATTTCAGGCCTGTCTTTTTTGGGTGCTGTGGAAGAAGGAAATGTGCAGTTCGGGCGAAAAGCGGCTGGAAACGGCAAAACAGGCCGCAAAATGGAAAATTGGATTGACAGAAGCATGCAGGAATGGGAAAATGCATAGAAACAGCAGGGAAGGAGAATGCGTCCGATGTACATTGGCATGGATGTTGGTGGTACGACGGCACGCATCCGGCTTACGGATGCACAGGGCAGCGTGCTCTGGGAAGCAGAAGATCAGGGCGGTACCCTGGCGGGCATCGGCAGGGAAGAGCTGACGGTGCGGCTGGGAAGAATCATCCGGCGTGCCCTTGAAGCTTCCGGAACAACGCCGAAGGACTGCAATCAGCTCTGTATCGGGGCATCCGGCGTGGATACGGAGGACGCACAGGCTGTCTATGAAGAGATTCTCCTTGAACTGGGTTTCTCCCGCGAACACCTCATGGTGGTCAATGACGCCGAACTGCTGATCCGCATGTTTGATGCTCCGGCCGTTGTCCTTATTGCCGGAACCGGCTCGATTGCCCTGGGGAGTGACGGAAAAAGCGGCATCATTCACCGATGCGGCGGATGGGAACATTTGCTGAGTGATGAAGGTTCAGCGACCTGGCTGGGCATGGAGCTGCTCAGAGCCTATGTCCGGCTGTGTGACAACAGAGGATCGGACCGCATACTGAAAGATCTCGTGGAGGAGCATACTTCGATCCGGAATGCACAGGACGCAGTGGACTTCTGCCAGGCGCATGTGATGGAGAAAGCCGACATTGCGGCACTCGCACCGCTTCTGGAGACAGGCGCGAAAGCGGGAAGCGCTGTTTGCCGCGCGATTCTCGAAAAAGGTGCAGATGAACTGACGGACATGGTGCGTCAGCTGGTGCCGGTGGTTTCCGGCGGCAAAAGATTCACCCTGCTGCTGTGGGGCTCGGTCCTCCTGAAGAACCGCGAGATGCAGAGAATGACGGCCCTGAAAGCGTACTGTGCATGGAAACAGGTATCCGTGTGCATTCCGCAGTGCACCGCGCTGGACTGTGCTGTGCTCCTCGCGCGCGGAGAAAAACGGATGCCGGTTCGTGAAATCGGTGAGTAAGAACAAGAAGAATGCAAAAGGGGCATGTTGTCAACAGAGTGCGTATGATACAATACGCCCCGGGAGAGTGAAAAATGGTAGTTGGACAATTTGTTGACACCTATCCGCCGAGTGTGGACGGTGTTGGACGGGTAACCCTCAGTTATTGCCAGACACTGACCGCCATGGGCCATGAGGCCTATTACATCGCACCGGAATCCCCGAATACGGAAGATCTCTACGGGGTTCCCGTGATTCTCTCCGCGAGCCTGAAGGTTCCGGGAGAACTGTTCCGCATGGGACTGCCCGGACTGGATCCCGCATTCCGCAGGCGGGTGGCGGAAGTGCCTTTCGACATCGTGCATGCCCAGAGTCCGTTCCTTGCGGGCAGTGAAGCGCTGAAGACCGCGCGCAGACGGGATATTCCTCTGGTAAGCACTTTCCATTCCAAGTATTATGATGACATGCTGGCCAAAACGCATTCCAAGGTGCTTGCGCAGTCCGTCATTCAGCGCCTGATCCGCTTCTATGACAAGTGTGACGGCGTATGGACGGTCAACAACGCAACGGCGGACGTGCTGCATTCCTACGGCTATCACGGGGAAATCCTGATCATGGAAAACGGTACGGATATCGAGGAACTGTCTCCGGAAGGAAAGCAGAAGATGGATGCCCGGCTCACACTGAAAAAGGGTGTGCCGACGCTCCTGTTTGTCGGTCAGCACAATTACAAGAAAAACCTGCACGGTGTGCTTGGCGCGTGTGCGATCCTGAAAAAACAGGGCGTGCCGTTCCAGCTGGTCACGGCAGGCGACGGTCCTGATTTTACGGATATCTGCCAGGAAGCCAGGGATCTGGGAATCGACGACCGGTGCCAGTTCCTCGGGTTTATCGGCAACCGGGCGGAGCTGATGGCCCTGTATTACAGAGCGGACCTTCTGGTGTTCCCGTCACTGTATGACAATGCGCCCATGGTGCTCCGGGAAGCGGCTGTCATGCATACGCCGGGCATCGTGGTGAAGGGTTCCTGCTCCGCGGAAGGCATTCGCGACGAGGACAACGGCTTTATCTGCGAGAACGAGAGCGCAGAGGCGATTGCCGCAACCATCATCCGCGCGCTGCCTCGGATTCAGGATGTCGGTGAAAGGGCACAGAAGACCATTCCGGTCAGCTGGGATTCCATTATGCGCAAGGTGCTCGCCGAGTACCAGCGGCTGATTGATGGACATGTCACCCCGCTGTTTGATTTTGACTGATAAGGATATTGCATGAAAAGAGAAGAAGTACACGGAAACCTCGAGGGAATCCGTGATACCGTGATTGATAAGCTCTCATCCCTGTACGATTATCAGGTTGATGAGACAGATTTTCTCCCGCGGGAACTCATGGAGTTCCTCTCCGCCATGAGCGGGTATCTGAGACGTGAAATCGCCGTGTATATTACAAGAGACGGCGAGATTGTGGATGTCTCGGTGGGAACAGACCATGACGTGGAGCTGCGGGATTACCGCCTGCGCCGCAACGCACAGCGCCTGAGCTGCGTGCGGTGCGTGCATACGCATCCCAACGGAGACGGCACGCTCAGTGATGTGGATATCAGCGCACTGCGGTCGTTTCGCTATGATGCCATGGTGGCTGTCGGCTGCCTGGATGGTGTGCCAACGGTTGTACAGGCCGCCTTCCTCGGCGCAAATGATCAGGTGATTCTCTCCGATCTGGTCCGCTGGAACCGGCTGCCGGAACAGAAGTGGCTGGATCAGATTGCCGAATCCGACCGTCTGGTCGGCTGGGCGCAGAAGGAACTGGACCAGGGTCCTGAAAAGTGTGTGCTCATGGGCATTGAAAGCCGGGAGAGCCTGGAAGAACTGGCGCGCCTTGCGGAAACGGCCGGTGCGGTCGTGGTGGGAAGCTTTCTTCAGAAGAAAGACAGAGCAGACGGCGCACTGTTTATCGGGCGCGGCCGGGCTGAGGAACTGGCGCGGGAATGCCAGGCGCTGGAAGCCGACATGTGCATTTTCGATGAGGAACTGACCGGGATTCAGGTCCGCAATCTGGAAGACCTGCTGCGTGTCAAGGTGGTCGACCGGACCACGCTGATTCTGGATATCTTTGCGCAGCGTGCATCGACAGCGGAAGGCAAGCTTCAGGTGGAGCTTGCCCAGCTCGAGTACCAGTCCACCCGCCTGATCGGCGAAGGCCTTGTCCTCTCAAGACTGGCCGGCGGCATCGGCACGAGAGGCCCGGGCGAGAGCAAGCTGGAAATGAACCGCAGACGCATCCGCAACCGCGTCACGGATCTCAAACGCCGGCTTGAGGAAGTCGAGCGCCAGCGCGATATCCAGAGGAAAAACCGGGAGCGCAATGAAATTCCGGTGGCTGCCCTGGTCGGTTATACCAATGCCGGGAAAAGCACGCTGCTCAATCATATGACCGGCTCGGATGTCTATGTGCACGATCAGCTGTTTGCCACGCTGGACTCGGTGGCCCGGCGTGTGGAGGAACAGGACGCTCCGCCGTTCCTGCTTGTGGATACGGTTGGTTTTATCCGGAAGCTTCCGCATACGCTGGTCAGCGCATTCCATGCGACGCTGGAAGAAGCGCTGCGTGCCGATGTCCTGGTGATCGTCAATGACGGCGCTTCCCCGGACATGCTCAGGCAGCATGATACGGTCGAGCAGGTGCTTGCAGAGCTCGGCGCAACGACGCAGCCGAGGGTGGAAGTCATCAACAAGTGTGACCTTCTGGAGGGTGCACATCCGTTCCCCGGTGCGGTGGAAGTTTCCGCCCTGACAGGGGAGAATCTGGACGGGCTGAAAAAGGCCATCCGGAAAGCACTGGGACAGACGCAGGTGACAGTGACTTTTTCGGTTCCCTACAGCGCCTATCATATGATGGCCCCGATCCGCGCCGCAGGACGGATCCTGGAGGAGACACATACCGATACAGGGACGTGTCTGAAGATCTCCATGACGCCTCAGGACCGTGACCGGCTGATCAGCCAGATCGGAACGCAGTATATCGCCAGGCAGGACGGATAAGCATGGCCGCCGCTGCCTGAAATGCATACTTTGATTCCATTTTCCGGAGGTGGTTCCCATGAACCTGATTATTCCCAAGGACTATAACCCGGTCCTGAACCTTCGCGATACAGAGATCGCGATCAAGCTGGTCAAGGACTTTTTTGAAACCGAGCTTTCCAGAGCCCTGAACCTGACCCGTGTTTCAGCGCCGATTATGGTCTCTCCCGAGAGCGGTCTGAACGATAACCTGAACGGTGTGGAACGTCCCGTGGCTTTCGACGTGCTTGAAACGGGAAAAACGGTGGAAATCGTGCATTCCCTGGCCAAATGGAAGCGTCAGGCACTGAAGAATTACGGCTTTTCCGTGGGCGAAGGTCTGTATACCGATATGAACGCCATCCGGCGCGATGAGGAAACAGACAATATCCATTCCATCTTTGTGGACCAGTGGGACTGGGAACGCATTCTTGGACCGGATGAGCGCAATGAGGAAACGCTCAGGAAAATCGTGAGCGATATCTATATGACGCTGCGCAAGACAGAAGGCTATGTCTGTGCGCATTATCCGTTCATCAAGCCGGAACTGCCCGATGAAATTGCTTTTGTCACCACCCAGGAACTGGAAGACAAGTATCCCACCCTCAGCCCGAAGGAGAGAGAGTACCGTGCGGTCCGCCGCTACGGCGCAGTCTTCCTGATGGGTGTGGGCGGCAAACTGAAGAGCGGCAAGATTCATGACGGCCGCGCGCCGGACTATGACGACTGGTCGCTTAACGGAGACATCCTCCTGTACGATCCGCTGCTGGACATTTCCCTGGAAGTCTCGTCCATGGGCATCCGCGTGGATCCCGAGACCCTCATGCGCCAGCTGAAGGAGCGCGGATGCGAGGAACGTGCGGAGCTGCCTTTCCAGAAAGCACTGCTCAACGGGGAGCTTCCCCAGACCATCGGCGGCGGCATCGGCCAGAGCCGCATGTGCGTGTATTTCCTGCGCAAGGCACATGTCGGTGAAGTCCAGGCCTCCATGTGGCCGGACGAAGTGGTGGACGAATGCCATCGCGCCAATATCCAGCTTCTGTAAAAGGATCAAAAACTGCTGTCTCAGCGACGGCAGTTTTTTGTTTGAAATTTTCTTCTGTTGTTCAGAAAAAAGACTTGACAGTCATATCGGGTGACGATATAATCAAGTCACGATATATCGGAAGGCGATATATCGGGCGACGAAGGAGGCGGTCATATGGCAGATGGATTTGCACTGACCGAAGCAACTTACTATATTCTCCTGTCCCTGGTGAAGCCGCGCCATGGGTACGGCATTATGCAGCTGACGGAAGAACTGTCCGGGGGGCGGGTGCATCTGGCCGCAGGCACGCTCTACGGTGCGCTGAATGCACTGTGTGCCAAAGGATGGATTCTGCTGCTCCCGTCCGAAGACGACAGCAGGCGGAAAGAGTATGTTCTGACGGAAAAAGGGCGGCAGGTGCTGAAAAGTGAAGTGGCCAGGCTTCGGGAACTGGCGGACAACGGAGAGAGGATTCTGCAGGAGGAGTAAAGATGGAAAGCAGGAAAACCATTCGGAAATGGTTCTGGGTATGGTCTTTTGAAAAAGAAGAGGAATGGCTCAATGAAATGGCCCTCAACGGCTGGGTGCTTGAGAATGTGGGCTGGTGCACCTATCATTTTGTCCGCTGTGAGCCCGGGGAGTACACGGTCCGGCTTGAAATGCATCCCAATGATGAGAGCTATATTTCTTTTATGAAGGATACCGGGGCTGAGTATATCGGCCGGATGATGATGTGGATCTATTTCCGCAAAAAAACAGAGAAAGGTTCCTTCGACCTGTTCTCTGATATAGATTCGAAGATCAGTCACCTCGATAAGATCGGGAAGATGCTCTCCGTCGTGGGCGGAGCCAATCTGGTCATCGGGTTTGTCAATACCTTCAGTCCGGGGCGGCTGGGATGGGTGAATCTCCTCTGCGCAACCCTCCTGATGTATGCGCTGGGAAGGATCCATGGAAAGAAGGAAGCACTTGAAAAGGAGCGGATTCTGCATGAATGAGAGACATGCAGACCGCTCCTGAAGAAGCAGAAGATGGAATTACTGTTTTTCGGAAGCATCACCGGAGGGCTGTTTTTCAGAGGCTTCGCCCTGTTTCGGGGCAGCCTCTGCCTCCGGTTTGTTTTCCGGTTCGGATTCCGCCGCTGCATCGGGCGAAACGGCAGAAACGCCATGCCACCGCCTGTCCAGATAGTGGAAGATGACCTGACTGTCATGCTGAATGGTCTTCCGGAAGTCCCCCTCCCAGAGCGTGGTGAGTACCGCAGCGATCATGGGGGATCCGATCATGCCCATCAGGCCGCCTAATTTGAGTCCGGCAAACATGCTCATCAGGGACAGCAGGGGCGATACGCCGATGTTTCTTGACAGCAGCCGGGGCTCTGTGACGCGGCGGATGAAAAGCAGGCCGAAGAACAGGGCGAGGGCCAGGATGGCACCGTCCGGTTTGCCGATGAGCAGGCCGATGATGCCCCAGGGGAGATAGATGGTCCCGTTGCCCACGATGGGAAGAAATTCGAGAATTGCGGCGGCCAGAGAAATCAGAATGCCGTACTGGTAACCGAAGGCGGTCCAGTAGATGGAACCGACCACCAGGGAGAGGAGCGCGTAGATCGCCTGACAGCGCAGCCAGCCCATCAGGCCGATGACCGCAGAATTGGTCAGCTTGCCGCTCTGCGTATCAGGATTGCCCAAAACGCCGCGGTGATAGGTCTCCAACAGGTGATCATAGTCTCTTGCAATAAAATAGATGCCGAAGAACAGAAAGTTCAGATAGAGAAGGGTGTAGGGAATGCTGGCAGCCCAGTTGACCGTGACATTCAGGGCATTGCCGGCCCAGATGGTGACCTGTGTGGTCAGGTAGTTGACGACATTGTCAAAGATGGCCCACAGGTTGCTGGTCTCTCCGGAGGTCCTGCTGGCAAAGCGCGTCAGGATAGGGCTGAGCGCTGAGCGGACGGCGGCGGAGGCCTGGGCAATGACATCGTCGGAGTGGGTCAGAAGATAACTGATCTGGTTGATGCCGAAAGACAGAAACCAGGTCACACTCAGCAGGACGATAAGCACCAGAATAACGAGGGGCACGATGACTGCGGCGTTGTGCCTGAAGCGGCATTTCTTCTCAAGAAAGCGGGACATCGGCTGAACGATGGCGGCAAAGGGGATGGCCAGAAGGAACGGCGAAAGATAGCGCCAGACAGCCGGGAGCAGAAAATAGAGCAGGGTGGAGACAAGGATCAGAATCAGGCTGTGAGCGATCAGCCGCTCCGTGGAGATGCGTACTTCGGACATGGCAATACCTCCTGAAAGCAGCGGAGAAGACGGTCAGGCGTTGGGGACAGCGGCCTGCTGCCGGATCCACCTGACGGGATCCAGGTCAATCTGAACGTCTTCCTTGCGGAAAATGCCGAACTTGATCGGGATTCCCTTCATACTGTATTTCTTCTCGTGTTCAGTGATATAGTTCGGTGAAAAACCGGATGCATGCAGGTCGTACGTCAGATAGGTCTGACTGAACCCGCAGGTTTTAAAATAGATCAGTGAATCACTGAAAAGGGCGTCATCATCTGTTTTGAACCAGATTTCCCCGCCGGGAACAAGAAACTCGCGATACTGAAGAAGCTGCCGCGGATGTGTCAGGCGGCGTTTTTCATGCCGGAGCTTTGGCCAGGGATTGCAGAAGGAGATCCAGATGCGCCTGACCGGGTCTTCCGGCCCGATAAAGCGCTGAATGTATTCAATGTCACATTTCATCAGATGGACATTCTCAACAGGCTTTCCGCTGAACGCATGTTCAATGTTCCGCCGGGCGTCGCCGAGAATATCAGAGGAAATGTCCACAGCCAGATAATTGACATCCTGGTTTTCGTGCACCATCTGTGCCGTAGAGACGCCTTTCCCGCAGCCCAGCTCCACTTCGAGAGGCTGATTGTGAGGAAACGCTTCGCGCCAGTTGTTGCGGCGGTGCTCAGGAAAATCGTCGTAGTAGGGGCATGCTGCCAGTTCCGGCCGGGCCCATTTTTTGGTGCGCATGTGCATGTGAACCGTTCTCCTCCATCCTGCGGTATTGGAAAATTCTACGGCTTTTGAGAAATGTTGTCAATCAAAGAGAAAAACAGGACATGGATGGAACGGGCAGCCGACTGCAGAGAACCGTCTCTGCGGGGGCTGAGATGAAAAGTTGTATACCAGCAGTTGATCGACAAACCACCCCGGCTGAAGTAAGATGAACAGGAGTCATCGAAGGCATGCGGGAAAGGAAGTCGGAGCATGGATCAGAGAGAATGGCAAACACTGGGAGCCGACCGGGAAAGACCCACTCCAAGCCGGGACTTTACTCTGACCATGCAGGCGCTGGACCTGCTTGTGGAGGACTGTCTGGAACTGTATCCTCCGGCCCTGCGCTGCCTGATGGGGCGGGAAGGACAGACCTGGTCCGGAGTCGAGTTTCTGGAAAAACGGAATCTCCTGTCCGGCCCGTTTGAACCGTATTCCGTGAGATCACAGGAATATATGGTGCATGTATCCTGGCATCCCGCGGAGTCCTCCACAGGGGACCGGATGATGATGGAAAAGTGTCTGTATCAGATGATGTGTGAAGAGACACCCAGCGGACAGATTCTGTTCCGCATCTATGAGTATCTGCAGACACCGGGCAGCCCGCTCAGGATGCTGGGCGGCGCCGTGGTGTATGCACGGAGCCATGAGGGAAGCCCGGACAGGATCCGTTATCGCTACCGCCCGCACGACAGAAAGGGTTCGTACTCCATTCCGGCCATCAGGCTCTGCAGGGACAGCATGGAAGAGGTGTGCAGGAAGGGACTGTCTTTTTTCCTCCCGTTCCGGTATCTTCAGACGCCGGGGTCTGCGGGGGATGCGGAAAAAGAACTCGAAGGGATCCGCGCGCTGGTCAGGGGATGCTTCTGCTCAGAGAACGCGGAAGCACGTTATCTGGAAATCTGCAGGCAGATGGTCGGCGGCTTGTGAAATCCATTCAGATGGGACACTGTGAGCCCCTGTCTTTCGAATCAATCGGAAGGCAGGGGCTCATTTCAGCATCCGGCCGGTCAGCTTGACAGGGTAGAAAGAGATGTTATAATAGTGTAGGTCAAAGAAAGTCAGTAGACCAGGAAATGAGGGATAATCATGCGGCTCAGTGATACCATTGAGAGCTTTATCAAAACGATGCTGACACAGGAAGAACCGGAAGTGGAGCTCAAGCGCAATGAGCTGGCAGAGTATTTCGGATGTGCCCCCAGTCAGATCAACTATGTGCTGGCGACCAGATTTACCATAGATGATGGATATGTCATTGAATCACGGCGCGGAGGCGGCGGGTATATCCGCATTGTGCGCGTCATTCAGTCAGGCAGCAAATTCCGTTACCTGATCGGGGAACGGATTGGTGAAACCATCGGTGAAGTGGAAGCCGGCAAACTGATCGGTCAGCTTGAGGCGGAGAATCTGATCACCTCGTGCGAGGCGGATATCATGCGCTCGGCTGTATCGGGTCAGGCAATGTCTGTTCCGATCCCGGATTCCATGAAGGATGCACTGCGTGCAAAAGTCCTCAAAGCGATGCTGACTTCGATCGCAAGGAAGAACAGAGAAGGACAGGCTTCCGTAAAGAAGGCGCCCTGTGTGCCTTCCCAGACGGGACGTTCATGACCCGGCGGAAGCAGGAAGGATAGACTATGCTTTGTGATGAATGCAACGAACGTGAAGCGACCTGTGTGGTCACGGTGATGACAGGCGGGGAACAGATCAAACGGCATCTGTGTTCCCAGTGCCTCGGAAAGATTCACGGGGCCATCGGGCAGTCGCTTCCCGGGGCTCTCGGAATCGGCGTGGGACTGCAGGCAGCCGGCCTGCTCTCTTCGATTCTTTCTGCTATTACCAATGTGGGCAAGGAAGATAAAAAGGAAGACGAACCGGATAAAATGTGTCCGAGATGCCGGACAACGCTTCATGCCTTCCGCAAAAGCGGTCATCTGGGCTGCCCTGAATGCTATCAGGTATTCCGCGAGGAACTGCACCCGATGCTGCTGCAGATCCACGGCCGTGTGCAGCATGCCGGAAGGCAGCCGCTGAACAATGAAGAGGATCAGAAGGCAAGATCCATTCGCGAAGAGCTCGCAAGAAAAATGGAGGAAGCGGTCAGAACGGAAGACTTTGAGACCGCGGCAAAGATCCGTGATCAGCTGCGGGCCATGGCAGAGGAGGCGGCAGAGTGAACAATCTCACAGTGATTACCTCCCGCGTCCGCCTTGCAAGAAACTATATGGATTTTCCGTTTAATCTTTCGGACATGCCGGAAAGTGCACAGGCCCTGATTACAAGAACGCTTTCAGCGGTGGATGCGGCAGGCATCCGGGATGAGTTCAGCCTTGTCCGCCTCAGTGACCTGACAGAAAACCAGAAGCAGCTGATGGAAGAAGAAAGGTATATCAGTGAAGACCTGCTGAAAACACCGGACACGGCGGCGGTCCTGATCAACGAGCAGCAGCATCTGTCCATCATGATGAATGAGGAGGATCATCTCCGCATCCAGGCGGTGCGGGCCGGGGAGGAACTCCAGGAAGCCGCGGACAGCGTCTTCAGGATTGATGATGCGTTTTCAAGGGAAGTCACGTTTGCCTTTGACCGGGAACTCGGGTATCTGACGTCCTGTCCGACCAATACCGGGACCGGCATGCGGGCATCTCTGCAGATGCACCTGCCGATGCTGACCCGGTTCAAGCAGATGGGGGCTGTCGCTCAGATTGTGGCCAAGGTCGGCCTGAATATCCGCGGCTTTTACGGGGAAGGTTCCGAAGCCCTGGGCTGTATTTATCAGGTCAGCAATCAGGCCACCCTCGGAAGAACCGAGGAAGAGATCCTCAGGACGGTTCTTGCGGTCGGAAAACAGCTGGCTGAAAAGGAAGACGTGCTCAGGGAACGGGCACTGAACGAGGACAGGACCGGGCTGGAAGACCAGGTGTTCCGCGCGCAGGGCCTGATGATGAATGCCCGGAGGATGGACCTCAAGGAGTTTTACGGCCTCTGGTCTTCCCTCCGTGTGGGCATGCTGACGGGCATGATCCCTGAACAATATGAAATCATGAACCTGCTTCTCGAACAGGTGCAGAATGCGCACCTGATGGCCTATATGGAGAAGCATCTGGAAGAAGCTGACCTGAACGCGGCCAGAAGCAGGCGGATCCGGGAACTGCTCAGCACAGAGGAATAACAGCAGGGCAGGACGGACAGAACAAGGAGGTTCTATGCCAATTTTTGGACGGTTTACCGAAAGAACACAGCGTGTACTCAATGCGGCGGGCCGCGAAGCTGCTGAAGTCGGTACGAAATATATCGGTCCGGAGCATCTGCTTCTGGGCCTGCTCGCCGAGGACGACAGGCTGCCGCCGGAGATTGATCAGCATATCACCTATGATCAGGCAAAGGATATGTTCTCCGAAATGCACCTGGATGGTCCGGGACTGACCGAACGTCCGCTGCACCTGGAAATGGCGCCGAGGACCAAGAAAATCATCGAGATGGCGGTGAGCAGCTCTTACCGCACGGGGCAGGGGTATGTGACGCCGGAGCACCTCTGGCTGAGCATGCTCAGAGCGGACGACGGCGTGGCGGCCGATCTTCTGCACCGGTGCAAGGTGGATTTCGAAAAAGCCGTGCGTGAGATTTTGCAGATGATCCAGGAGAACATGGACGGAAACAGCCTTACGCCGTCTGCGGAACCCCGGAGGAATGAGGACAGTGAGGGAGGGAGCAGCCAGAAAGAAACCCCGTCCCTGACGCGTTACAGCCGGAACCTTACGGAACTGGCGGAAAAAGGGGAACTGGATCCTGTCATCGGACGCGACAACGAAATTCAGCGCATCATGCAGATTCTGATCCGGCGCACCAAGAACAATCCGGTGCTTATCGGTGAACCGGGCGTGGGCAAGAGCGCTGTGGTGGAAGGACTCGCCCAGCGGATTGTCCAGGGAAATGTCCCGGAAATGCTCATCGGAAAGAAACTTCTCTCCCTGGACCTGGCCAGCATGGTGGCCGGCAGCAAGTACAGGGGTGAGTTTGAGGAGCGCATCAAGAAGTGCCTGGATGAAATGCGGCGCGCAAAGGATATCATCCTGTTTATTGACGAAATGCATACCATCGTCGGTGCCGGTGCGGCCGAAGGCAGCCTGGATGCCGCGAATATCCTCAAGCCTGCCCTGGCCAGGGGAGAGATCCAGTGCATCGGTGCGACAACCCTGGATGAATACCGCAAGCACATTGAGAAGGATGCCGCACTGGAGCGCAGATTCCAGTCGGTGATGGTTGGAGAACCGAGCCAGGAGGAAGCCGTTGAGATTCTCAAGGGTCTGAGGGACCGGTATGAAGCGCATCACAAGCTGCATATCACGGACGATGCCCTGCGTGCTGCAGTGCATCTCTCGGAGAGGTATATCTCCGACCGCTGTCTCCCGGACAAGGCCATTGACCTGATGGATGAGGCGTGCAGCCGGGTGCGGATTGAGTCGTATACCGCTCCGCCGGATGTCAAGGAGCAGGAGCAGCAGCTCTCGGCCCTGATCATTGAAAAGAAGGATGCGATTGCGCATCAGGACTTTGAAAAAGCCGCCAGTCTCAGGGACCAGGAGCGCAGGCTGCGCGCTGATATTGAGAAAAAGCGCACGGAGTGGAATCAGCAGCAGGCGAAAGCAAGGGATGTGGTGACGGAGGAGGACATCGCCCAGATTGTGGCGAGCTGGACCGGAATTCCCGCTCAGCGCATGACGCAGACGGAAGCGGAAAAGCTGATGCACCTGGAGGATACACTGCATGCGCGCCTGATCGGCCAGGAAGAGGCCGTCAATGCCGTGGCCCGTGCAATCCGGCGTGCCAGAGCGGGCCTCAAGGATCCCAAGCGGCCGATCGGCTCCTTCCTTTTCCTGGGTCCCACGGGCGTGGGCAAAACAGAGCTCTGCCGTGCGCTGGGTGAAGCGATGTTCGGCGACGAGAACGCCGTGATCCGCATCGACATGAGCGAGTATATGGAAAAGTTCACCACCTCGCGTCTGGTCGGTGCGGCGCCGGGCTATGTCGGATATGAAGAGGGCGGCCAGCTGACCGAGGCAGTCCGGAGGAAGCCCTATGCCGTTGTACTGCTCGATGAGATTGAAAAAGCACACCCGGATGTCTTCAATATCCTTCTGCAGATTCTGGAAGACGGGCGTCTGACGGACAATACCGGAAGGACCATCTCCTTTAAGAATACGATCATTGTCATGACCAGCAATGCCGGCGCACACCAGATCAGTGAGAGCCGTACGCTGGGCTTCGGCAGCAAGCCGATGGCCGACCTTCGCAACTATGAAATGATGAAGGATGCCGTCATGAAGGAAGTCAAGGAAGTTTTCCGGCCGGAGTTTATCAACCGCCTGGACGAACTGATCGTCTTCCATTCGCTTTCCGAGGACAATATCCGCGATATCGCCGGGCTGATGCTCCGGCAGGTCGCCGGACTCCTCCAGGAACGGGATGTCCACCTGTCATGGGATAACGAAGTTGTCTCCTACCTTGCCAGAACCGGCTATGATCCCAAGTTCGGTGCGCGTCCTCTGCGCAGGCTGATTCAGCGCACGGTGGAGGACACGATCAGCGAGGAGATGCTGGCCGGCAATATCCGCCTTGGCGAGAACCTGAGACTGTACATGGATGATCAGGAGCAGGTCCGGGTGGCCAAGCAGGTGATGAACCTGCCGGGTGAAACAGAAGAATAAAAAATTCAGGGACAGCAGTCGCTTCTGCTGTCCTTTTTGGGCTGGAAGTACACAGAAACACACCGGACTTTCAAAACAATGGGGTTCTGCTTTCTGTATAAGTGTTGCAAGATTATTCTGATTGTAATATACTGAGCTGTACGAGTTTGTAACATGCTCGTTCAAAAAACAAAGGTGAAGGAGAACTATCATGAAAAAACTGGTTGCTCTGCTCCTGGCTCTTGTCATGATGCTTGGTGTTTGCTCTGCTATGGCAGACAATATCAAGATGGACAAACTGACCCTGGAATTTGTTCCTTCCAAGGATGCTGACGTGATCATCACCGGCACCAAGAACCTGCCCGAACTGCTCAAGGCTGAGATGGCCAATCAGGGCTATGACATCGGCGAGATTGAAATCACCGTTGGCACCAACTACAACGCCACCGGCGAAGCCATGGGCGCTGGTTCCATCGATGTGGGCTGGCTGCCTCCGAGCACCTATGTTCTCTACAGCGATGAAGTGGACGTCATCCTGACCTCCACCCGCGCGGGCCTGTCCAACGACAGCGAGAATCCTGCCGACTGGAACGGCGACGCCAACAAGACGGTCGGCGACTCCAGCAATCAGGTTGGTTTCTATCGCGCTCTGATCTATGCAACTCCTTCTGCCTACGGCAAGGAACTGGCTGCGAAAGTCAATGCCGGTGAAAAGCTGACCTGGGAAGACCTGAACAAGGCCAACTGGGCAGTGGGCAACAACTCCTCTTCTGCCGGATACATTTATCCGACCCTCTGGCTCATGGAAAACCATGACGGCAAAAAGCTGACTGATCTGGACAACGTGGCTATGGGCATCCAGTACGGCGACCAGTTCGCTCAGGCTGCTGCCGAGTCTGTTGACATCATCGTCTGCTATGCCGACGGCCGCCGCGACTATGAAGCCGCATGGCAGCTGCCCATCGGTGAATCCGATGCGACCGGCAAAGCCGGCATGGGCCGCAAGGATACCATCTGGAACGAACTGAACGTCATCGGCGTGACCCCTGGCATTTACAACGATACCGTTGCCATCACCAAGGCCAAGCCCGAGATCTACAATGATCAGTTCAAGACCGCTATGCAGAATGCTCTGATTAACATTATCAACACCGAAGAAGGCAAAGCCATCTTCTCCGTGTACAGCCATGAAGGCTACACGGTGGCTGTTGACAGTGATTATGACGGCACTCGCGCCGCACAGCAGGCTGTGAAGTAAGCGGAAAACGACCGGGCTGCCGTAGGAATACGACAGCCCGGTTTTTTATGAAACAAAAGGATAGCAAAGTGACAGGCGGCATGGCCGCAGAAGGGGATTGCCTTGATAGAGTTCAAGCATGTGAGTAAGACGTATCCCAACGGGACAAAGGGCCTGAAGGATGTCAACCTGACCATTGATCACGGCGAGTTTGTGGCCATTATCGGCCTGTCAGGTGCCGGCAAGAGCACACTGATCCGAACTATCAACCGTATGATTGATATCACGGAAGGCAAGCTGATCGTGGACGGCACGGATGTCATGACCCTCAAGGGAAAGAGCATGCGCCGGTTCCGGAGAAAGATCGGCATGATTTTCCAGTCCTTCAATCTGGTTTCCCGGTCCACAGCCATCAAGAACGTGCTGACCAGCATGGTGCCGGATATGCCCTGGTGGAAGGTGATGCTGGGCATTTTCTCCAAGGAACAGAAAATGCATGCACTGGAAGCGCTCGATAAGGTGGGTATTCTGGACAAGGCCTATACCCGCTGCGACCAGCTCTCCGGCGGACAGCAGCAGAGAGTTGCGCTTGCCAGAACACTCAACCAGACGCCTACCATCATTCTTGCTGACGAGCCTGTTGCAGCGCTTGACCCTGTGACGGCACATCAGGTCATGGCTGACTTCCGGCGCATCAATGAGGAAATGAACATTTCCATTCTCATCAACATTCACCATGTTGACCTTGCGCTCAAATATGCAACGCGCGTCATTGGCATTCGTGCCGGCGAGGTCGTCTATGACGGACCCTGCAGTGAAGTGACACAGGCTGTGCTTGATTCGATTTACAACGGTGCTGCCATTCCCACGGCCGGTGAGTGAGGTGTGCGCATGAAAAAGAAAAATGCCACAGGCTACCGGGTGCCGTTGTTTGACCGCATCTTCAAGCCCCGGATGCTTGTTCTTGCCAATGGGCATTCCGTGGCGCAGCCGCGTTCCCGGATGCCGCTGATTATTGGCACGGTGATTGCACTGGTGTATCTGAGCATCAAACTGACAGGCTTTGACCTGGGGATTATCGCAAGGCGCGGCCATCAGTTCTTTGTCATTCTCAGCCAGATCTTCTCACCGGATGTCTTCAATATTTCTGCGAAAACCTTTGAGCAGTTCGGCATGGATCCGGCGGCCGTTTCCTTCCTGAGTATTTTTGACGGGAGATGGTGGGAAGCCCTCTGGTACACCATGCAGCACTCGTTTGCACCGACGGTTTTCGAACCGCTGCTGGACACCGTGCGCATGTCTGTGCTGGGTTCCTTCATCGGTGCCACGATCGCACTGCCCATTGCAGTCGCGTGCTCGACCAACATTAACCGCAACCGCGCGTCGGTCACCATCCTCCGACTGCTGCTCAATATCATCCGTACGCTCCCGACCCTGGTCATCGCGAAAATCTTTGCCCTGATCTTCGGTCTGGGCACCTATGCAGGCACCATGGCCATTCTGGTTTTCACCATCGGCGTCATTGCCAAGATGATGTATGAATCGATTGAAACCATTGACATGGGCGCCTTTGAGGCCATGGAGTCCTTCGGTGCGAACAAGTTTCAGGCGTTCTGGTCTGCCTGCATGAAGCAGATCCTGCCGACCTACCTGAGCTACTGCCTGTACGCACTGGAGATGAATATCCGTGCTGCATCCATTCTGGGTTATGTCGGTGCCGGCGGTCTGGGCATCCTGATTGATGAGAGAATCGGCTGGCGCGATTACAACGGATTGGGTACTGTGCTGATCATGCTCTTCATCCTTGTTGTGACCATTGAGCATCTGAGTCAGTATCTGCGCAAGAAACTGAGCTGAGGAGGACGGAAACATGAGTGAAAAACAAATCAAGGCCCCCCGTCCTCTGTCGATTGAGGAAACCTATGCCCAGCGTCCGAGAAGATGGTGGGTCTACACACTGATTGTACTTGTTGTCGCGCTGATTCTGGTCTGGTCCGCAAGCGGCGTCCAGTACAAAGGCATTGCCAACAAGGGTTCCGAAGTGGCACAGGGTATTATGCGAGGCCTGGTCACCCCCAACTGGGACCTGCTCCTGGGCAGGATTACGGAAGACACGACCACGACCAAGATTCTCGGCATCACCATTTCCACCGAAGGTGTTCCGTATCTGCTCTTCCAGACCATCGCCATTGCGTTCCTGGGCACCATTATCGGCGGTCTTCTGGCTGTTCCGATCAGCTTCCTGGCCTGCGACCGTGTGGTGCCGAAATGGCTGGCGAAAATCTTCCAGCTGCTGATTCTTCTCATCCGTACCATTCCCAGCCTGGTCTGGGCGCTGGTCTGGATTCGCGTGACGGGCCCGAATGCATTCTGCGGCGTGGTGACGCAGAGCGTGTGTTCCATCGGCATGATCAGCAAAATGTATATCACCGCCATTGAGGACCTGGATGTCCGGATTCTGGAGTCTCTGGATGCTTCGGGCTGCAATGGATTCCAGAAAATCCGCTGCGGCATTCTTCCGCAGATCATCCCGAACTTCATTTCCACGGTGATCTATCGCTTTGACATCAACATGAAAGATGCGACCACCCTGGGCATTGTCGGCGCAGGCGGCATCGGTGCACCGCTGATTCAGTGCATCACCTCCAGCCGCTGGAGCATGGTCGGTTCCTACCTGTTTGGCCTGATCATTCTCATGATGCTCATTGAATGGGTGTCCACCAAAATCCGCAATCGACTGACTAGAGGCTGATATGTCCAGACTGACAATCTATTTTACTTCGGACACACACGGGTATCTGTACAATACAAACTTTGCCGACACCAGGCCCAGACCTGTGGGCCTGCTCGGCATGCAGTTTCCCAAGGATGGGGATACACTGATTATCGACGGCGGCGACACCATTCAGGGGTCGCCGCTGACCTACTTCCTGCATGAAAAGCACCGCAGACAGATCATGGCGGATGCCATGAATGCCAGAGGCTATGATTATGTCACGCTGGGCAATCATGATTTCAATTACGGACCTGCCTGGATGGGAGAATATCTCCGCGGCCTGCATGCGGTGTGTCTGTGCGCCAATGTGGAAGACCTGACGGGCGAGCTGCCCATCCGGAAATGGGAAATCCGGACCATGGCCAGCGGGCTGAAGATTGGTCTGTTCGGCATTGTGACGCACTGGATCAATGTCTGGGAAAAGAAGGAAAACCTGAAGACCTTCCGCATCACGCCTCCTGTGCCGGCGGCCCGGGAAGCAGTCCGGGCCCTTCAGGCGGCAGGCTGTGACAAGATTATCGGCATTTATCACGGCGGTGTGGAAAAAGACCTTGAGACAGGCAGAATGCTGACGGAGACCGATGAAAATGAAGCCTGCCGCATCTGCGAAGAGCTGCCCATCGACCTGCTTCTGACCGGTCATCAGCATATTCCGTTCGCAGGGAAGACATGGCACGGCACGCATGTGGTGCAGACGCCATGCTATGCGAAAGAATATGTGCGCGTTGAGATGGCGGAGGACGGCACGTTTACCTCCTGTCTTCTGACGCCGCCTGAGGCGCAGATATGGACAGAAGAGGAAAAAACGGTCCGTCAGGACCTCGAACATTTCCTCGACAGTCCGGTCGGGCATCTCTCCAAAGATCTGTGGCCGGGAGACCGCCTGCAGACCGCCCTTCACGGATCGGAAATCGCAGACTTTTTCAATCGGGTCCAGCTGTGGGCAACCGGTGCGGATGTGTCCTGCACAGCCCTTCCCAATGAGTGCAGGGGCTTTTCCAGGGATGTGACCGTCAGAGATGTTGTTGCCAGCTATATTTATCCCAATACGCTGTGCGTACTGAAAATCCGGGGCAGCGATCTGCGTGCGGCGCTTGAGCAGTGTGCCACCTACTTTGATGTGGATGACGCGGGGACTGTCCGCATTTCGGATTCCTTCCTCAAGCCCAAGGAAGAGCATTACAATTATGACTTCTTTGCAGGGATTGAATACGCGTTTGATCTTGCAAGACCCTGCGGCAGCCGGGTGATCCGGATGCAGCGGCAGGGAAAACCCATCGCGGACGAGGATGAGATGACCCTGTGCATGTGTGACTACAGGGCCACCGGAGCCGGCAGATTTCCGATGTGGAAGAAGTGCCCGCATGAAAGGGATGTGCTGACGGAGATTTCCGAGCTGATCCTGCAGTACTTCTCGGAGCATGAAACGGTGGAAGTTCCGGAAAGCTGCTCACTTCAGTGCTTTCTGGGAGAGCTGCGCCTCTGATGACGGCACAGGGACACGAATGGATTCCCGGGGAAACCCGGGTTTTTCATTTGCGGAAAAGCAGCAGGGGCGGCAGGTGTATATCAGCAGTTGACTGTATTTTCTGATTCAATCCCTATAATGAAAGGGACCGGACAGGAAAAGCCCGGCAGACGGAGGGAAAAAAGATGAATCAGGAAATGGAACAGGTCTGCAAGGAAGCGGGTATTGGCGCTTCAGCGAGTGTGGACACGGAGCGGAGAACGCCCCTGAAGCTGATGGTCAGACAGGATCTGGGGCTGCTGACCGGGGAAGGGCAGGAATGTGTGGAACTTGTGATGTCCCAGTCTCTGTTTGAGCACACTGTGCTCTATCGGCGGGAGAAGCTTGTGCTGCCGCGGCTGAAGCATGTGCGCATCCTTCACCTGCAGCCGGAGAAAGAAAAGGTATCCCTGTTTTTTCTGCCTGCCCTGGCGCGCTCACTTCCTGCGCTGAAGCTGATCTGCGTGGAAGGCGGCGGCCGGTATACGCTCTCCGTGGACCGGGATGTGCGGGTGGATGGATATTCCTTTGCAGTGTTCAGCCGGAGTGTGGAGAAGGTGACACAGTTCTATCCCCAGGCGCAGCGCGGAGAGTTTCCGCTTCTGGTTCTTCCGGAAACAGACCCTGCGGACGTGTGCCGTGCCTGCCGGGTGCAGCTGATGATTCCGTTCTTTGCGCATCCGGAATGGTATCGGGCGGAGGAACAGAAGAGGTATGTGCACTATCTGACCACGCATGCGGCGCAGTTCTTTGCGCAGGCCGCGGAGGCGGGCCACGGTGAGTTCCTCGGGCAGCTGCTTGACAGCGATCCGCCTCTGTTGGGTCTGTCCCCGGAAGCACGCAGGCATCTTTCCCGGTATGCCGGGGCTGCCGGGATGGATGATCCCGCCGCAGTGCCGGAGGAGACAGACGTGCACTGAACGGATGTGCATGAATCCCGCATTTTGTTAGCACTCTCTTCTGATGAGTGCTAATTTCTTATTGCATTCCGACGGGGGGCGTGCTACAATACTCCCTGCGGCAAAAAACGCAGGGCCGCACGGGTCTCCTGTACATCTGCATGGGGCAGATGCCGGTGGAGATAAGAACTGGAGGTAATGTTTCCATGGCAGTCAATCAGGTCAAAGGCAATGTCTCAATCGATGCCGAAAATATCATGCCGGTTATCAAGCGCTGGCTGTATTCAGATAAGGACATCTTCCTTCGTGAAGTGGTCAGCAATGGCTGCGACGCCATCACGAAGTACCGCATGCTTCACCAGGGCACGGAAGAGCACATGGAAGTGCTTGTCACCGTCGACAAGGAAAAGAAAACCATCACCATTGACGATACCGGCATCGGCATGACGCAGGATGAAGTCGAGCGGTACATCAACCAGGTTGCCTTCTCCAGCGCTTCCGAGTTCATGAAGCAGTTTGCCCAGAATGAGAACAAGGACGAGAAGAACGACATCATCGGTCATTTCGGTCTGGGCTTCTATTCCGTGTTCATGGTGTCCGATAAAGTCGAAATCGATACGCTCAGTGAAAAGGAAGGCGCAGAGCCTGTGCACTGGGTCAGCGAAGACGGCATGGGCTTCGAGATCTCCGACGGCACCCGCACGCAGCACGGCACCACCATCACCCTGCATGTCACCGAGGAAGAAAAGGAATTCCTGGATGTATGGCGCGTGCGCGAAGTACTCGACCGCTACTGCGGCTACATGGCCTATCCTGTCATGCTCTTCGATGCAAACGCAAAGCCCTATGAGCATGACGAACCCATTGAGGGTGAGACCGATGAAGACGGCAAGCCCAAGATGCGCAAGGTGACGGAAGAGCCCAAGCCCGAGCAGATCAATGACACGAATCCTCTGTGGCTCAGAAAGCCCAGCGACTGCAAGGACGAAGAGTACAAGGAGTTCTATCACAAAGTCTTCCACGATTATGAGGACCCGCTGTTCTGGATCCACCTCAACGTGGATTACCCCTTCAACCTCAAGGGCATCCTGTACTTCCCCAAGCTGAAGGAAGACTTCGGCGTGCGTGAAGGCCAGATCAAGCTCTTCTCCGGCCAGGTCTTTGTCGCGGACAACATCAAGGAAATCATCCCTGAGTTCCTGATGCTCCTGCGCGGCGTGATTGACTGCCCTGATATCCCGCTCAACGTGAGCCGTTCCTTCCTGCAGAATGACGGTTATGTCAAGAAGATCTCCGCACATATCACCAAGAAGGTGGCGGACAAGCTGACCGGCCTGTTCAACACCGAGCGCAGTGCATATGAAGGCTACTGGGATGACATCGGACCGTTCGTCAAGTATGGCTGCATGACGGACTCCAAGTTCTATGACGCGGTGAAGGACGTTCTGCTCTTCAAGCTGACCGACGGCAAGTACAAGACGCTGAACGAATACAAGACCGATAACGAGGAAAAGGCTTCCGGCAAGCTCTATTACACCTCGGATGCAAAGCGTCAGGCAGCATCCATCAGCCTGTACACGGAGCGCGGCATCGATGTGGCGGTCCTTGATTTCAGAGAACTCGATGCAGGCTTCATGAACTTTATGGAGTACTCCGGCAACTGCGGCGTGAAGTTCGCGCGCGTGGACGCGGATGTATCCGGCCTGACCGAGGAAGGCGAAGAGGGCAAGGATCTGGATGAAAACCAGCTGCAGGACCTTTTCCGCAAGGAACTGGGCAATGACAAGCTGCCCGTCAAACTGGCTGCGATGGCCAACACGGATCTCATCGCCATGGTGACGGAAGACGAACAGGGCCGCCGCATGCGTGAAGCCTATCGCATGATGAATATGCCTGAATCCTATACCCTGGTGCTCAACCGCCGCAATGCCACGGTGGCTGCGCTTGCAGGACGGGATCCTGAGGATGAAACGACCAAGCTCCTGTGCGAACAGATCTATGACCTGGCGCGCATGTCTGCAAAACCCCTTGAAGCGGAACAGATCACGGAGTTCCTGGCAAGATCCCAGAAGATTGTCAGCATGCTGGTGAAATAAGCCAATGAAAAATGAGCGGACACGCGGTCCGCTCATTTTTCATTGTTCTGAAGGGTGGATTCCAGATCGCCGATCACCCCGGAAAGCGCCTGCGCAAACTGTCCGATCTGCACGCCGTCGATGAAACGGTGATTGACTTCGACCGACATCCCCAGCATGATCCGGCCGTCCTGCTGGGTGTACCGTCCCCAGGCGATACGCGGAATGCTGTCATCGAGTGCACCCGGGGCAGATAAATCGCGCTCATTGGTCAGGCCGGTCAGGTCGATCCATGGAAGGCATGAGAAATAGATCAGTGCATCGGTTTCCCTGGACAGGTCGATAAAGACGTTCTGCTGCGCGCTGATCCGGCTCGCTTCCCTGCAGAAGGCATCGATTTCCGGCAGGTGATCCATGGTCACAATATAGAACTGCTCCTGGCCCCGGCGCATGTCGGTAAAGCTCGGGTCGCGCCGGTCGAGGAGGACAGGCACGCCTTCATGCATGGCGGTGCGGAAGGCCGCAATCCCATTGACGGCTTCCGTGCATGCCCAGATCATGCCTTTGTAGAATGAAAGGTCATGCGCTTTGACGTATCGGTAAAGACCGGTGACATCCTGCCTGAAGGAGACGGAAAAAAACGGATTGGACATGCCTGAGAAAAATTCATACACAGGACGCCGTTCCCACTGCTGGTATGGGATTGTCTTCATACATTTCGACCTCCGGAATTGCCGGGTGCGTGATCTGCCGGCAGATGATCCTGCTTTTCGGGGAGAGCAGTGAATTCATTCTACCACAAAACAGGCGCGCCGTGTCAGGCGGCCCGGCCGCTCAGAAGATCAGGCATGCGGGCAGGAATTTATGCAGTTGTGCAGTTTTCGCGATTATGCTACAATCCCCATGTATACATATGCATAATCAGCGAAGGGAGACATAGACATGGATTTTGTGAAAGCCCTGCTTGTATATATGACAGTGACCATGGCTCTGAATCTGCAGGCTGCGCCGACACCGGGCGTCCGTCCGGAGGCTACGCCTGCGCTGAATGTGACTGTGGTCGGGGAAACGGAAAACCTGACGGATGAACTGACAGCCCCGATTGTGGGAAGCATTGTGGCGACACTTGGTCCTCTTACGCCGACGCCGCTGCCGACCATTACACCCAACGCAGCCTACGGCACACTGCGCATGGGTGACCGCGGGGAAGAAGTCCGCAAACTGCAGACCCGCCTGAAAGAGCTGGGGTATCTGCAGGGCAATATTGACGGCGCATACGGATATCAGACGCGCAATGCAGTGATGCTCTTCCAGAGAAACAATTATCTTGACGCCGACGGCGCAGCAGGCAAGTCGACACTGACCCGCCTTTATGAGGATCCCGATGTGATCCCGAACCCGGCCGTGATTACGCCCACTCCTGCACCGACTGCAACGCCGGATGCGCAGGGACTGATCCCGATTCCGGAAGAACCGATGGGCGCCTGGCAGGAGGAACTCAAGGCGAAGGTCATGGTCAACGGGGAAATGCTGACTGTGCCTGACACCAATGCATCGCCCCGCGTATGGAAGCGCGGAGCGGATGTCATCCTGTCCCTGACGGATCTCCTCTCGGCGCTGAGCATTAAGGCAGACACATCCTGGGGCAATCAGCTGATGTTTGTCTGGCAGGATTATCAGGTGGAAGCCTATCTGACCCAGGAAGCCAAACTGGAACGCAGCGAGGATGCAGAAGGCTTTATCCAGGCCTATGATGTCGCTGTGGACGGGCGGCCTGTGACGGTGTATCAGGGTCAGCTGATGTATCAGGACGGACAGTGGTATGCTCTGACCGATTTCCTGAAAACAACATTGAATGCAGAGTGCCGCTGGGATGAAGAGGAAAAGACGCTGCTGATCGCAGTGCAGGAAAAAGCACTGGCAGATGCCGTCGATTAAAAAAATACAAAGCAAAACGGCTCGCTTCGGCGGGCCGTTTTCAATGGATGCGAGCGGGAGAATGCCCGCTTTTTTCTGTGGGATCAGTCAGGCAGGTCCATCAGATGACCGATTTCCTGCATGATTTCCCTCAGGTGCTGCACGTCGAGGTCGACACAGCCGGTTTCCAGGGAATGATTGGCTCCTTCATATTCAATCAGACGGATTCCCTTCTCCCGGCAGGCTCTGCGTATGGCTTCAGAATCCGGGGCCCAGGGATCCCTGGTGCCATGAAAGGCGAGGTTTGCGCTGGCCGAGCAGCGAAATGTCTCCTCCAGAGGTGTCAGGAGAACGGCTGCGGCAGTGAGCTGGCGCGCGTCCAGATAGGCACAGGCAATCTGTGTTCCGATGCTCTTTGCGATGAGAAGCACCTGATCATAGGCATCAAAGTCAATTCCGTCAAGCGCCGCAAAGGTCTGGGAGGTGGCTTTGGAGACAGCCAGCGCCAGTTGAGAGGGATCCTTTTTCGCGTTGGCAGGGAGATCGGTATAGTTCAGCCGCCGCACGGTATAACCGTGCTGCTCGGCAAGTTTTCCGGCATAGTAGAGCAGCGGCTTGTCACAGGTGTATCCAAGACCGGGAAAGAGAACCGCGAGACGGCGAAGGGGAGACCGGGACGGATCAGACATGGTAAGCCTCCTTGTGCTGATTGGAAAATCGAAGAGGAATCCGGCTTAAGCCCATAGCGCACAGAGTCTGAGCAGGATTTCCACATTTTTGACCATGGACTGAACGGGAACGTATTCAAAACGGCCGTGTGCGTTCTCATAGCCTGCGGACAGATTGGGACACGGCAGCCCGCGGAAGGAGAGGGCGGCACCGTCTGTACCGCCGCGGAAGGGTTCGCAGACCGGCGTCAGGCCGCAGTCGGAGATGGCCCTGCGGAGGTTCTCCGTGAGAGCGGGATGCAGGTCGAGGACTTCCTTCATGTTGCTGTACTGGTGCTGAATCCGGATGGAAACGCGATCCTGCCCGTATCTGGCCTGAAGGGTTTCCACACAGCTGCGCAGAAAATCCTCCCGGCGTGTAAATGCATTCCGGTCAAAGTCGCGGATGATCATCCGCACAGAGGCGTGCTCGCACAGGGCCTGGCAGGAGATCACATGGTAAAAGCCTTCCGTGCCCTCTGTGTACTGCGGCTTTTCACGCGCAGGGAGCATGCCGAGGAATTCTCCGGCAATGTCAGCCGCATTGATCATGATGCCCTTGGCAGTGCCGGTGTGGACGCTGCGCCCGGTGATGTCGATCTGGGCCTCAGAGGCGTAGAATGTTTCGTCCTCATAGTATCCGAGATGATCTCCGTCGAGCGTATAGGCAGCCTTCGCGCCGAAGCGCTCGAGGTCAAGTTCATGGGCCAGCCCGCTGACTTCCTCGTCCGGGGTGAAAGCCAGACAGAGCGGACCGTGCGGGGCATTCGGATGTGTACAGAAATACTCCGCCATGGTCATGATGGCTGCGATGGAGGCCTTGTCATCGCCGCCCAGAAGGGTGGTGCCGTCGGTGAGCACAAGATCCTGACCGACATACATCTGCAGGTTTGGATAATCGGAGACCTTCATGACAATGTGCTCTTTTTCATTGAGCACAATGTCCCCGCCGTCATAATTTTCCAGAACCCAGGGGCGGACATGTTCACCGCTTGCATCCGGGGCCGTGTCCATATGCGCAATCAAGCCCAGCGGTGTGCTGCCCTCAGCACCGGGGGATGCGGGAAGCCAGGCATACAGCACACAGGTCTTTTCATCCAGGAACACATGGTTCACACCGATGGATTCAAGCTCCCGTGCGAGTTCCCGCGCCAGATCAAACTGCCCGGGCGTGGTCGGCCAGGTCCCCTGATAGGGCTGGCTCTGTGTATTGATGCGTGCATAGCGCATCAGGCGTTCGCGGACTCTGTCCGCAGAGGGAAAATCTTTCACTGTCTGTTCCTCTTTTCCTGTCCTGATGGGATTCAGGCTCCTATCTATTTCTGCGTTCCACGCCGGGGTTCCTCCATAGACGGAAAAAAACGGAATGCGGGCGGTGCATTCCGTTGGAAGAAGGGATTACAGGACCATCTCACCGTTCACGTACAGATGGTAGCTGCCGGCTTCAATACAGGACAGGTCTCCCTCAAAGGATGTGATGTAACTGTCTCCGGTGAGGATCCACCGGCTTTCCTGATCCATGGTCAGGGCAATCCGGCCGCCTTCCTGTTCAGGGTTGATGGCGCCGGTATAGGTGGATGCGGTCAGGTGCAGGTCCAGGGAAGAAATGGAGTCGACATGAATGGTTCCCTCCAGCGTCTGGGAGGAAGCATTGAGCGTGCAGTTTCCGCCGTTCCGACCGTCCTTTCCCCAACGCCCCGCGGAGCAGATCAGCAGGGTGCCGTCCTCGGACAGGGTGAGGGAAGCAGCTTCAAGAGTGATCACACTGTCGGTGTTGGTGACATAGAACATGCTGCCGCTCTGGCAGGTCATGCTGCCGCCGCGCATGGTAAAGATACTGGTGCCCACCCCCGCATCGCCGGAAGCGCTCTGATAGAGGAGCACGTTTGCATGGACACTGTTAGACTTTGTGGACTGATCATTGCCGCTGAGCGTACAGTTTTCCAGGGTCACGCTGTTCTTGCCTTCAATGATGAC
>Ga0129307_1000783_pt1 | contig 43620 bp, 43 predicted proteins | sample P1105metagenome_FD_94437 | JGI IMG/M metagenome (GOLD analysis project Ga0129307, IMG submission 94437) | Capybara group fecal microbial communities from Wisconsin, USA - P1105 metagenome | ecosystem: Host-associated > Mammals > Digestive system > Large intestine > Fecal | place: USA: Wisconsin...
AAAGATTGTGCTGAAGATGCGCCGACAGATTTTTCGTCAGATTGTATAGAAATTTCGCAGGCATACTTACGTATGTCAAGGGATTTCTGTGCAAGATGACGGAAAATATGCAAGCAGATTCAGTGCAAAGCCGTCAGGTGTGCTTTGTGCGGTGTTGCCTTAAGGATGGCAAGCCGAAATTTTGTCGGATGCTGTTCAGGGGATCAGTATTATACAGTGAAAGGAGTACCAAATGGATAACGGTGCAAGTAGCTACCGCCGTTTCCTTGATGGTGATGATTATGGTATGGAGGAGCTGATCCGTGATTATAAGGACGGGCTTGTGCTGTACCTTAACAGTTATCTGAATGACTTCAGCTCTGCCGAGGACTGCGTACAGGACACATTCATCAAGCTGGCTGTAAAAAAGCCTAAGTATCGGGGCGGCAGTTCATTTAAAACATGGTTGTATACCATAGGGAGGAATACCGCTCTTTCTTACCTGCGAAAGCGGAAAAGGAAAAATGATATTCTGATAGATGAATGCAGAATGATAGCTGCGGAAGCTGATCTGGAAAGAGATTATCTTAAAGAAGAACGCAAGATCACCGTCAGAAAGGCTATCCGCAGACTGAAAACCGAATATCAGCAGGTACTGTATCTCACTTATTTCGAGGGATTCAGCTATGCCGAAGCTGCTGAGGTCATGAAAAAGTCAGGGAAGCAGATCGAGAATCTGCTCTATAATGCAAGGAAAGCGCTGAGATCAGAACTTGAAAAGGATGGGGACAGTTATGAAGAGCTATAAAGGATATAAGGAGATGACAAAGTGTGTGCTTGCGGCACGTGATGAGCATCTGAAAAAGAAACGTCACCGGCAGGCCGTGATCAGGCGATGTGTTCCTGCTGTATCATGCTTCTGTCTGGCCGCAATTATCGGTCTCGTATCCCGCAATAATATCGCTAAACCGCATGAGATCGTGAATATTCCGCAGATTTCAGAAGTTGTGACCGCAACAGGAAGCGAAGCTGTTTTCTCCCGTAAAAATGAAATGATCACAACGTATTACACTTCATCCGAATCTGCGCTGACAACTTCAGCTGCCCCATCTCAGCAGACAGCTTCCGAGACCACAGATACGGAAACAGAACCGACTGCAGTTCATTCTGATACATCAGCAGTTCATACCGCAATATACGGCGAGCCGCCTGAAACGACTGAAATCATCACTTCTCATGTAACTGAAACTGCGTCTTCTCCGGTCACACAGCAGACCACCGTTGTCGACGGAGATATCTCCGCAGGCACCGGTAATCAAAAATATCTGCACTGGGACGAAATGACGATCAATCAGCAGTATTTCATGGCGGAATTCAGAGACACCATGATATCCTATTCAACGTCCGAAAAGGAAGTTTCTGACGGCGATGTGGGCGAGTTCATAGGTGAAGCATATATGAGCGGCTATGACTGGTATGATCAGATCTACTATCACTGCGATGCAAAAGCATATAAGATCAAAGGAGATGATAATGGTGAAACTATTGCAGTTAAATTTACCGAAGACGAAAAATACTATCTGTACACCCTGAATCCTGTCAATAATAAAGATCAGCTTTCCGGCTGAAAAAGGAGTGAATTTTATGAAAAAAAGAAGAATAACAGCGGCTGTTACATCCGTTATATGTCTGCTGGGAGCATTTTCCGTTCCCACAGCAGTATGTGCATCCGAAAACAGAGACAAGGTATATGAAACTTCTCTTGTACTGCCCGAAGATATCGCCTATCCATTGGAGGCACTCAAAAGTTTTCTCTGGGACAGCGAAACTCAAAGACCAAGCATGGATGCCTTCACCGAACTGGACGAGAACAAAAAGATAATCATTGTTGCTGATAACGAGGACGTTCTGGCAATAGTCAAAGCTTTTGTAAAGGAAAAAGGACTTGACGAAAGCCTTATCGGTTACAGGATAGAAAGCTTTGAAAATATGGTTCCTTCCGGTATTGCAGATGATCATGTATATCTTCACTGGGATGAGATGACAATTGATCAGCAGTATTTCATGGCGGAATCAGGCGATCCTGTAATGACCTATTCAGCCGCAGAAAAAGAAGTTCCGGCTGATGATGTCGGAGATTATATCGGCAGATTCTATATGAGCGGATACGACTGGTATGAAGCGATATACTACCATTGCGAAACAGATGCATATAAGATCAAGGGAAATGATAATGCAGATAAAATTGCGGTCAGATTTGACGAAGGCGAAAAATACTATCTCTACACTCTGCAAACATATAACGCTGATGAAGAACAGCTTACGGGCGGCGGTATTATTGCAGGAGATGCCAACTGCGACAGCGAAGTAAATATGTCAGACTCAGTCCTCATCATGCAGTCACTTTCAAATCCCGACAAATATATGATATCCGAGCGTGGAAAGAAAAATGCCGACACAAATAATGACGGCATAACAAATGCAGACGCTCTTGTGATACAGAAGAAGCTTCTCGGACTCTGAGTGGGGCGTATATTCAACAATAATCAACGGACACCATCATAATTATTTCAGACAGACTGAAGGCCGGTTAATTCCGGCCTTTGTTTTTATGTCAGGGTCTGATCCTCATTCAGACAAAAAAGAAAGATCCTCCGAAAAACGAAGGATCTCTTTAGTGCGGATAACAGGAGTTGAACCTGCACCGGGTTGCCCCGACTAGCACCTGAAGCTAGCGCGTCTGCCTATTCCGCCATATCCGCATATTTCTCCGCAAGCTTTACCGCTCCGAAGTACCTTAATATTTTATCATATTTATTTGCATTTGTCAAGCGTTTTTCAAAAAAATTTTTCCGCTGAAAAAAAGGCCATGCACCTGAGCAGTACATGGTCATCTTTTTTTGCGGAATTTCGGCATTATCCTGTCTTTGTAAAGCTTATAGCTAAAGTCAAGGTTAACATCATAAAGCAGGAAAACTATATTTGCAAGCCCAAGTATGATGTATCCGCCGTATTTGCCAAGCTCCTTGAATTCATCCATTACCTCATCCATTCCGAACAGAAATACCGTTGTATAGAAATACGCCAGCACACATACATTGAATATGACGAACTTGACTATCCTCCTGATGAATGAAGGCTTTATCTTCTGTATCAACATCCTCAGTATGGGGTAGTGGCCGAAGAACATGATGAATATAAGCGCCGCTTCCTTATCAAATGTGATGAACAGCGAAAGAAGGCTGACCGACACATATGTAAGTAACGCCCAGCCCTTGTTTACCTCCAACGCTATTATCATAAGCAGAACTCCCGCAATCATCGGCAGGATCAGATAAAAGGCCGGCATTACTCCTGCAAGGAACATCACCACGAGGCACAGTGCTGAAACTATGCCTCCCAGTGCAACTCTGTAGCTGATATCTCTCATTGGCCGCCGTCCTTGTTATTGAGCTTGGCGTGCTGGATATTGTATACCACAGCCGAAAGCAGTCTGTGCGGCACAAACTGTGAACCAAATACGCTTAGCTTCACGCCAAGAGAAGGGATAGCAAAAAGCTTTCCTGCAAGGGCATTTTTCAGTGCGCACTCTGCCGCCATGTCAGCGCTTATGGGACGAACGCTGAATCTGACGCCTGCACGGTTATTGAAATCCGTAGCAACAGGTCCGGGGCATAACAGCGTTACCGTAACGTTTGACCGGTCACGTCTCAGCTCCTCGTATATGGCAAGTGTCAGTCTGACAACGTAATTCTTGGATGCATAGTATGACGACATAAGCGGCCCGCTCATAAAGCCTGCGGCAGATGCCACATTGAGGATGATTCCACGGTCCTTTTTCTTGAAATCACGGAGAAACAGCTTTGTGAGAATATGGAGAGCCGTTATATTGACGCCCAACATATTCAGTTCATCGTCAAGGTCGATGTCCTCACATTTGCCGAAAAGTCCGTATCCTGCATTGTTGACAAGCATATCCACATCCTTGTCCTTACAGAATTCATACACTCTGAACACGTCATCCTTTTTCGCAAGGTCGGCTGTGATTATCTCAGTACCGCTGCCAAGCTTAGACTGCATCTTTTTCAGTACTGCCTCGTTTCTGCCTGTGAGAATGAGTTCCCAGCCTTTCTTGCCGAGCTTTCTTGCAATGCTCATACCAATGCCAGAGGTCGCACCTGTTACCAAAGCTTTCATATCATAAACTCCTTTAACTTGATATTCCACTGAAAAATCCGGTATTACCTATATTCTCTATACCGAACAGTATCAGCGTCTGTTCATAATCCGAAACGTCAACATTATCGCTGAGCACACCTTTCATATGCTCGGGCGAGACAACTGTTATCCTGCTGAAATGCTGTGTCAGGAAAGGGATGAAGCAGTCAGCATAGCTGTCCTTTATCACAAGCAGCTTTCTCTGATTGTTCAGTGATGTCTCGATATCCAGCACAGGAACATCCTTGCCGAGGTACATCCTGTACATATCCGAAGTTTCCAGCATATCCATATCGTAAAGACTGCTCTCAACTGTATGCCCATCACCATCCGAAGCCATACAAGCCGTTACCTGCGCACCGTCGGGATATTCGTAAATATCCAGCAGATCTGGCATAATATCCTTGTAAAGTGTGCGGTTATAGAGGTTTCCCCTGAAATTATCGGACACATGGAGGACAGTGTATTTATCGTAGGTGGTAGGAAGGAATCCCAGCTTCTGAATGACTGTACGGTATACACAGTATGCCCCGTAACTCGTCCATTTAGTATCGCTGCGGTAATAAATATAATTATCCCTGAGCATTCTGAGGATATTGTAGGCATCTATCTTTCTCACGCTTCCGCTGAGAGAATCATAGAATCCCGATATCTGCTGTGCTTCCGAATCACCGTGAAGATGATAGGGGAGTTCATCATCGTAGACTCCCGATGACGACGGCACTGCGGCTATATAGACTGTTCCGTCATATCCTGCCGCAAAATCGTTTATCCTCTCCGCAGCTGACGGATCGGGAATACGGTCGGATATCCCGCAGTTAAGCAGCCTGTCCTCACCGATATATACGCCGTTCACAATTCTCTCACCGATTCGTGGCTGTATATCCGATTCAAAGCTCAGCCATTTGCTTCTCAGCATAAAATGATCGGTGAAATGCTTCTCGGCCTGCTCCGGGAAGCTTCCGTCAAACATAGCGGAAAGGCTTGCCTTCGGGAATTCCGTCAGCGTTCTTGCCTCATCCGCCGATTCTTTTTTCCCACGTGAGAGAAACGTTCCGAACGCCATAACAGCCGCAAAACCGAGAACAGCAGCCGCAGTTATTTTTTTATAACGATCCATGAGTTTCCCTCCTTACAGTTTTATGAACAGCTGATCTGATCTTCCGCCTGATGCCATCAGCGCAGTACAAAGTACAAGCATCACCAGAACAGCAGCAGGTATCACCAACGACAGCTTTTCGGCCGCTTTCAGCTTTTTCACCTTGCCGGCCAGCTTTTTTGAGATGCCGCTTGAGAAGAATGCCGCAGCGATAAGCAGCAGTGTGTACTCCTTCAGCATATACAGTGACGACGAGTCGGCAAGTCCGTCCATACCGATAAGTGAACCGATCTCACGGAAAAATCCGTGCAGGCTTTCCTGTGAGAATATAAGTGCGCTCATTCCCGATATTATCAGGGTGTAGACCACTCCCGTTATCCTGAGAGTATTTCTGCTCCTTAACCTGTTCTCTATGAGTATTGCCGCACCGAGGAAGATACCCGCAGCGACACCGCTGAGGTCAAACGTATACCAGAAGCCGGTGAGCGCCCATGCGAACAGGAATACCACTCCCCTTGCGAAGCCGCTTTTTGCGGATATGGTCAGCGGCCAGAGTATATATCTTTTGAACCACATCACAACGGGTGTATTCCATCTCATTGCGTAATAGTTTATCCTCTTGCTGAATATGGGATATCTGAAACATTCGGGGAAGCGATAGCCGAAGCACAACGACGTACCTGCCCCCATGTCAGCAAGTCCCGACATTTCAAAGTAGATGCCCAGCAGATACGCCGCTATTCCAAGAATTGCGCTGACAGCAGGCACCTTTGTGTCATCCGAAGCGTAAACGGCAGTATACAGCATGAAAAGCGTATCCGCAAGAATGACCTTCTTTGCCAGTCCCTTTACGAAAACAGCCAGTCCCTTTCCAACCTGAGCGGCACCTGTCTGCGGATGTGCCATAACCTTGCGGAAAGTGCTGTACCGCATAACGGGACCGATAAACAGCCTCGGGAAAAACATGATGTACAAAGCGTACCTGATAATATTCTTTTCCGCCTTCTCATTGCCCTTGTAAACGTCCACCAGCGTACCGATCGCCGAAAGTGTGAACAGTGATATGCCGACAGCGTAAATTCCCTCGGGCGCACGTATCATCCCTGCAAACCAGCTCATATACGGTGCTCTGAACGAAAACAGCACGGTGATATCCAGTATGACAGTCGAAGCCATTGCAACTTCTGCTATGCTCTTCTTTCTTTTCAGATACTCTGTTATCCTGCACATGGTATAGTTGAGCAGCACATATACTGCCATGAAGATCAGATAGTACAGGCTGAAAGAAGCGCAGAAAACTCCGCTCAGCACCAGCAGTACAGCTTCACGGTGCTTTTTCGGAACAGCATAAAATATCAGCAGTGCCAGCGGAAGGAAGCCGTAAATATACAGCAGACTGCTATATATCATCTGATCCCTCCTTCACCTTTGCCACAGCTTCGGCAAGTTCATCGCTGTTCATCATGGTACACAGCACCTCCACCAGTGCCGATGCCGAAAGCAGTCTTGGAAGCCCCAGGCTGACCTGTAGCTTTTCCCTCAGTTCACGGCTGTTGCTGCCGCCGCTGAGTCCCAGTTCATACAGCGTAAGCTTTGTGATATCCGACCTTTTCTCGCTGTGCGAAGCGGTTATGCCTGCCTTTTCAAAAGCCGCCATGATAAGCTTGGAGTTCACTCCCTCAACGCCCAGCTTGCCCTCAGCAGAAGGTTTTGTCTTGCGCTTTTCCTTGCCGAAGATATCGGGGATGTACACATTCCTGATATTCCCCTCACCTACTGCGCCTTTGATGTATCCACGTATCTTTCTGCCTGCGCTGTCGGAATCGGTGAGAATGATGATCCCCGTTTTCTTTGCGTAATAGCGGATCAGTTCCAGCTTTTCGTTATCCTTGAATATGCTGAAGCCGTTTGTCACTATTATAACAGCATCTACCAGTGATGAGAGCTTTATCTTGTCGTATTTGCCCTCAACTATTATAGCTTCATCTATTTTTATCATTTAGTCCTCCGCCGATCGTCGGAAATGAGCATAGCTGTCACCATCTGCTCCAGCACTATCTTCTCATTTCCGCCTGATGAATTCAGCTTTATGTTAGTGTCTCTCAGTATCTTTATGCATTTCCTCAGCCTTTCAAGGCTCATGGATGCACCGCCCTTGTAAAGCTTGTCGATGGCGAATCCTCGGCTGTAATATGCGAAATCCTGCTTTACAGCGTCAGCGTGTTTACCGCATCTTCTTGCCGCCTGAACACGGTACATATCGAGGAATGCAGACGTTATAGCCGCAAGGACCGCACCTCGGTTATCCTTGTCAGCCATCAGTTCGTCCATGGCTTCAAAGGCAGTTTTCCTGTCGGAAGCCGCAACTGCACTTGCCAGATTATAGGCGGTAACACCGCTTTCGTGGTGTACCATGTCACCTATCAGCTCAGAGGTTATCTCCTTGCTGCCGGCATAGGAACAGAGCTTGTCTATCTCATTCTTGATGGTAAGGGTATCGCACTGACACAGCTCAGCCAGTTCACGGGCCGCATTTATGGAGATAAAGCCTCCCCTTGCCGATACAGCCGAGGCGATATCCTTAGCCATATCCTGAGCCGTCTTTACGGGGCATTCCACAGCTGTGCCGTGCTTTGCGGCAAAATCCGCCAGCTTCTTGTTTTTGTCCTTGATGACGTTCTGTTTCGCCTTGTAATCGTACTTTATGGCTATCTCAAAGCCTGTGACGTTGAATATCACCACCGTCTGCGGAGGCACATCCTTTATGGCTTCCAGCAGCTTTTTAGTGATATCGTCTGCCCTGAGACCTGCCATATTCTCACGGGGGCGCTCACAGTTGTAGTCATTGATGAGGATGCAGTTGTAATCCGACATCATGGGCATCATCTGCACCATGTCGTACAGCTCGGAAAAGTCCAGATAACGTCCCTCAAGGCGTGTCAGGGCGAATTCCTCATTATCACCGACAGCCGCCTTTATTATCTGCTTCGTCAGCTTATCCACCTCGGGGATATTCTGTCCGTAGATGTAGTAAATATTATCCAGCTCACCTTTTCTGAGCTTTGCCGTTAGGCCTTTTGGGTCAGTCTGAGGCATTATAAACTCCTTATACTGCTGCCGTTTTCCGACAGTATCATTTCAAAACAATTGTTATGTTCATCCAGCACGATATCCTTCACTCCCGAAGGAACTGCTATGCTTTCGGCCCTGCTGCCGCAGCGTATTGTATAACTGCTTGTTTCGGGGATATCAGCCTGCGAGGTCAGGAATACAACATCCTCACCCATTCCGCTGACAGTAAGTACACCGCTGCGGTAGGTTATGGTGTATTCGTCCCTTTCGATGGAAAAGCCGTCCTTGCCGAAGAAATACACTCCGCCGTCCCGTACTTCATTACCGTCTGCCATGAACATTTTCCCGGATATGCCGATGAACTCAAATTCCTCCAGATAGGACAGCCAGCGCTCCTCCGCCTTATTCGTCAGCACCAGATGTGACACGTTGTCGTAACCGTTAACGGTAAGGTAGCGCTGAACATACCGTGGATTCTTGTAATGTCCCGTCAGGTCGATAACATCAGCCATGCCGTGATATGTGACCACAGCTGCGGCATTCTTTCCCTTGCCCACGACCGCAACTGTCAGTTCATTCCTGTGAATGTGCATAAGCGAAGCTGCGGTAATGCCGTACACTGCCGCCGCCAAAGCTGCTGAAACCGCCACGGCTTTACGGGAATGTGCAATGAAGTAAACTCCAAGCACGGCAAATCCGAGAAAAATGAGCAGCTGCGCCGTAAAGTCAGAGCCGTGGGGCAGATGGAAAAGCCGTACATCGGCAAGTCTGCGGCTTACGGCAATGACGAAGCCTGTCAGTATCTTTGCGGGATAGAGTATGGGAAGCACTCCGCCTGTGATGACGAATATGAGACCGTTTACCATTGATATGGTGCACAGCGGCACAAGCAGAACATTTGCCGCCGGCGATATCATCGAGGTCTCGTCGAAGAATATCATGCTTATGGGAAAAACGGATACCGAAGTGCAGAGGGCTGTCATCAGGTCCTTTGCGATGATCTGCAGTATGGTTTCGTACTTCATGTTCTTTGTCATGAACGGAGCAAATACGGCTATCCCGAATGTGCCCGACACCGACAGCAGAAAGCCTGCATCGAATATGGCGTAGGGCTGTGCTGTCAGTATTATCAGGGACGCTATGGCCAGCGAATTTAGGGAATTATTCTGTCTGTGTATGAGCCTTGCGCCGTGAAAAAGGTCCATCATTATTGCAGCACGTATGGCGGAAACGGGATAATTCGCCATAGCCACAAATGATATCAGCATCACGTTCATTATACCGTAGGAAATGAATCTGTTCACGTTTGCATTCCTCAGTACACTCATGAGCAGAATGGCGATAATAGACACGTGAAGTCCCGAAACCGCAAGGATATGACCGATTCCGCTGCGGTAGAGCGAGGTCTTTATCTCGCTGTCAAGTTCACGCTTCTCGCCGAAAATCATGCCTGCGAGAAAGCCTCCCGCATCCTCATCGGTCTCAGCTTTCAGCCTTTCGGTCATATAGCTCCGGAAATCTGCAAGCTTGTTTCTGATTAAGCGGGTATGTGTGTGAGTTATGCGGACATTCTCAGCGGAAGCCGCCGAAAGGAATATGCCGTCCGCCTTGTAGTATAACTCGCTGTTGAAGATGTAGTCGTTGCTTGGTTTACGGAAAGTACATTTTTCTATACTTACAGTATCACCATAACGTGCATCGGGATCGTATCCGAAATATGTTATCTTCGCATCAGTCACACCGTTTATGCGGCCTTTCAGCACATAGCCTGCCCTGTTGCCGTCATATCGGGTTATTTCAGTAATGCTTCCTGCGAAGCTGCCATCTGTCCCGTCATATGCCACTACAGGCTTATAGCTCACAGCTGTATACGCTGAGTACAATGCTATACCAACAGTAAAAGCAATTCCCAGCAGCAGTGAGTCGGTCCGTTTCCAGCCACGTTTTCCGCCGAAGATCAGCACCATTGCCACAGCCGCCGCACCTATCAGCCACGCACGTACATCGTTAAAAAAGGAAGCGAAGAATGATCCCGACATATATGCTGCTGCCGCTCCGATCATTTTTCGCTTCATATTATTGACCTTATTTGAAGAAGAGCGGTAATTTCTCGAGGAAGATAATATCGTCTCTGTCGGCTGCGTCGCCCTCTGCAAGGACTGCTGCCTCTCCTGCTATATTGCCGCCTGCTGCCTCTGTAAGTGTCTCAAGCGCCTTGAGAGATTCTCCTGTGCTGATAACATCGTCAACGATAAGGACTTTCTTTCCTTTCAGCATTGCGGCCTTGTCTGCTGCCAGATAAAGCTTCTGAACATCTGCTGTTGTGATGGACTTGACCTCAACTTCAACAGGGTCGGTCATGTACAGCTTGACGGACTTTCTTGCTACAACGTAGCTTTTGCCGCTCTGTCTTGCCATTTCATAAGCAAGGGGGATTCCCTTTGACTCGGCTGTGATGATGATATCGAAGTCAGGGCACTTCTTCAGAAGTTCCTCAGCCGACTTTACAGTCACCTCAACATCCGAGAACATAACGAATGCAGCAATATCAAGCTTATCACTTACAGGACAGATAGGGAGTTCCCTTTCCAGACCTGCGATGGTCATTTTATAGGTATTTGCCATGGCCTCCTCCTTATTCGGTCCTGCCCAGTGACTCAGGGCGCCAGCCCATTTTTACGCCGCCGAGAAGGTGGAAGTGGAGGTGCTTTACTGTCTGGCCTGCATCGTCGCCGCAGTTGTTGATGATACGGTAGCTTTCACAGCCCTGTTCCTTTGCTATCTTTCCTGCTGCCTCGAATACCTTGGCAACCAGTGATGAATTTTCTGCGTTTATGTCATTTGCACTTGCGATGTGTGCCTTTGGTATGATGAGAATATGCATAGGTGCAATGGGAGCGATGTCCTTGAATGCGTAAACATACTCGTCCTCATATACCTTTGTGCTTGGTATTTCTCCGTCGATTATCTTGCAGAATAAGCAGTCCATATTTTTACTCCTTTTCAAAAATTCATAATATGCGGCGCAGCCGCCTATCACCAGATTCCAGAGAGGTGTAGACCTCTCTGGTGGGGGTGAATGAGGGGGCAAAGCCCCCTGACAAAGCAGTAAAGCAAGCGAAGCAATGCTTTACGGACGGTTTAGTAATAATGTCGGTCAAGCCGAGGGAAGTTCTTGATAACCAGCCGTGAGACATCGCTTCGCTTGTCTCACTACTTCTCAGGGAGGGCTCTGCACTCCCTCGCACACCCACCTGCCAAAGGGGAGTACATCCCCTTTGGAATCCCGATGTGCGGCTTCGCCGCTTTTTTTATTTTGTAGTTTTTACTATTTCTTCAAATTTAGCCAGTGCTTCGTCTACCTTAGAAATATCGCCTGCACCTGCCATAGCGCCGTCGGGCTTTCCGCCGCCCTTACCGCCTGTTACAGCTGAAACCTCACGAACGATCTTGCCTGCGTTTCCGCCCTTAGCAACGGCATCCTTTGTGCATACGCAGTAGAATGTGCCCTTTTCGCCGTTTACTGCTGCAAACAGAGCAATTATAGCTTCGTCCTTGTCCTTTACGCTGTCGCCCAGCTTTCTGAGAGCATCGGGAGCAGTTCCGTCCATACGAGCGGAAACCAGCTTGATTCCGTCAACTACCTTTGCATTGTCGAACAGTGCAGCTGTCTTTGCGTTTGCCATCTTCTGATTGAGGCTCTCAAGCTGCTTGTCCTTTTCCTTTGACTCTGCAAACAGTGCAGCACACTTCTCAGGGAGCTCGTTAACATTTGCAAGCTTGATAGCCTTTGCTGACTTAGCAATAGTCTCCTTGAATTCGTTGAGAAGTCCGATAACGCCCAGACCTGTTACAGCCTCGATACGCCTTACGCCTGCGGCTACAGAGCTTTCTGAAACGATCTTGAACAGACCGATCTGCGCTGTATTTGAGATATGTGTACCGCCGCAGAATTCAACTGACTTGTCAGCAGTTACTACACGAACGGTATCGCCGTACTTTTCACCGAACAGAGCCATAGCGCCCAGCTTTCTTGCCTCGTCTATAGGCATTTCCTGCATTGTTACAGGGAGTGCAGCCATGATCTCGCTGTTTACTATCTCCTCGACCTTTGCGATCTCCTCATCAGTCATAGCGCTGAAGTGGTTGAAATCGAAACGGCAAGCCTTTTCGTTTACAAGCTGACCTGCCTGATGAACGTGATCGCCGAGTACCTGACGGAGTGCATACTGAAGAAGATGTGCAGTTGTATGGTTTCTCATGATAGCCATTCTGCGGTCCTTCTCGATCTGAGCAGTTACATTGTCGCCCTTGCGGATGATTCCCTGCTCGATGGATGCGATGTGGAGGAAGTGACCCTCTGACTTGATAGTATCTGCAACAGATGCGATGTTTGCGCCATTGATGAGTACACCTGTATCGCCTACCTGTCCGCCGCTCTCAGCGTAGAAAGGAGTTACGTCAAGAACGATAACAACGTCGTCGCCCTCAGTTGCCTGTTCAACTTCCTGACCGTCCTTGTAGATAGCAAGGACCTCTGCTCTGTCAGCTTCAAAGTCGGTGTAGCCTGTGAAGATAGTTGCAGGAGCGTCGATCTTGATGCTGTTGTCAGCCCATGATGAACCGGCCTTTGCAGCGTGGTCAGCCTTAGCTCTTGCTCTCTGCTCCTTTGCAAGCTCGGTGAAGCGGTCACGGTCAACGGTAAATCCCTGTTCCTCGCACATTTCAACTGTAAGGTCTATCGGGAAGCCGTAAGTATCGGAAAGCTTGAATGCGTCGTCGCCTGAGAGAACAGTCTTGCCCTCAGCCTTGAGAGTGTTTGTGAAGCCTGTGAGAAGTTCTGTACCCTTGTCGATAGTCTTAGCGAATGCTTCTTCCTCGACACCGATGATCTTCTTGATGTAGTCACGCTTTTCAGCAAGCTCAGGATATGCGCCTGCATTCTCGTTGATAACAGTATCGCAAACCTCTGTAAGGAAAGGTCTCTTTACGCCTAAGAGTCTGCCGTGACGGGCAGCTCTTCTCAGCAGACGGCGGAGAACATAGCCTCTGCCCTCGTTTGAAGGAAGGATACCGTCGCCGACCATAAGAGTTGTGCTTCTGATGTGATCGGTGATAACACGGAGAGAAACGTCTGTCTTAGCGTCCTTCTTGTACTCAACACCTGCAATGGATGAGATGTGCTTCATGATATTCTGAACGGTGTCAACTTCAAAGATGTTGTCAACGCCCTGCATTACGCAAGCAAGTCTCTCAAGACCCATACCTGTGTCGATGTTCTTGTTCTTCATTTCTTCGTAGTGGCCGTTTCCGTCGCTGTCGAACTGGCTGAATACCAGATTCCAGATCTCGATAACTCTGTCGCAGTCACTTGCCTGTTCAAAGTTCTCGAAGGGGCCGTAAGCCTCGCCACGGTCGAAGTGAATCTCGGAACATGGGCCGCATGGACCTGAACCGTGTTCCCAGAAGTTGTCCTTCTTGCCGAGACGGATTATTCTGTTGTGAGGAATGCCGATCTTGTTTTCCCAGATCTGCTCAGCCTCATCGTCGCTTTCAAATATAGTTATCCACAGCTTTTCTGCCGGTATCTCCAGTGTCTTTGTGAGAAACTCCCATGCCCACTCGATAGCCTCAGTCTTGAAGTAATCGCCGAATGAGAAGTTGCCCAGCATTTCAAAATATGTACCGTGACGTGCAGTCTTGCCAACGCTCTCAATATCGGGAGTACGGATACACTTCTGGCAGGTAGTCACTCTCTTGTTGGGAGGGGTAGCCTGTCCGAGGAAGAACTTCTTCAGAGGTGCCATACCTGAGTTGATAAGAAGAAGGCTCTTGTCGCCCTGAGGAACGAGAGAAGCGCTTGCCATACGGGTATGGTTCTTGCTCTCGAAGAATGATAAATACTTTTCACGTAGATCGTTAAGACCTGTCCACTGCATAAAAAAATCTCCTTTTGTTTAATTCGGAATTCGGAGTTCGGAATTCGGAATTATTGTATTCGCTTGCACTCACATAATTAAATATATGCAAGACTTTAAGGTTATAGATAAATACTGTCTTATCAGCGATGCTGATACCTTTCAATTCTGAATTCCGCATTCCGAATTCCGAATTGATATTGGTGCGCCGTGCAGGGATCGAACCTGCGGCCTGTGTGTTAAAAGCAAGGATTGCTGTTACCGTCTTAATACAAGACGGAATTTTCACTGCTCTACCAACTGAGCTAACGGCGCATTTTTTTAATTCGGAATTCGGAGTTCGGAATTCAGAATTATTGTATTCGCTTGCGCTCACATAATTAAATATATGTAAGACTTTAAGGTTATAGATAAATACTGTCTTATCAGCGAATGCTGATACCTTTCAAATCCGAATTCCGCATTCCGAATTCCGAATTAAATAAAAAGGCCCCGCCGCCATAAATGGGACGAAGGCTCTCGTGGTACCACCCAAATTCAAAAGGGGAACTCCCCTTTCCTCGGCTATCCTTAACGCAGAAATACGCTCCGCTTTCGCAGAGAGGCTCAGGGGTAGCACCTGTCTGTGATACGAAAGCTCACACCGGCCGCTTTCTCTCTGAGGTATCACGCATACAGTCAGTCCCGTCACTGCCATACATTAGTATTATAACGCTGTTTCCGTGAAAAGTCAATGGTTTACAGATATTTTTCAGAAATTTTTGAAAAATCCCTTGACAAAATTATATTTTTATGATATCATAATGATATCAAATACACACATCAATACATCACGAAAGGAAATACTACCATGAAAGAAAAAATTTTATCAACAAGAAAAAACGGTGCAGCTGCTCTGCTGCTCATCACACTTCTCTATCTCGCCGCCGCCCCAATCACAGTGATCAGCTTCGCAGGCGGAATACCGCTGCTCGGTGTTCTCGGCGTAATATGGCTCTGTATCGGCTGGATACCTTACTGCGGTCTTAAAATATTAAAGCCGCAGGAAGCTCTCGTTCTCACACTTTTCGGCAAGTACAAGGGCACTCTCAAGGGCGACGGTTTCTACTGGGTAAATCCGTTCTGCACAGCCGTTAACCCTGCCGCTTCCACTAAGCTTCGTCAGAGCGGTGATGTTGGCGATTCACCTATCCCTTCAGTTCAGGCAGCAGCTGTACGTGCACAGGCAAATGCTGCTTACCCCTCAAAGAAGATATCCCTTAAAATAATGACACTCAACAACAACCGCCAGAAGATAAACGACTGTCTCGGTAATCCTGTTGAGATAGGCATTGCCGTTATCTGGAAAGTTACCGATACTGCTAAGGCGGTTTTCGATGTTGACAACTACAAGGAATACCTCTCGCTCCAGTGCGATACTGCCCTGAGAAATATCGTTCGTCTTTATCCTTACGACGTTGCTCCTAACGTTGATACCACAGGCGACGGTATAGCTGACGAAGGAAGCCTTCGTGGTTCAAGCGAAGTTGTAGCCGCACGTATCCGTGACGAGATACAGGCAAAGGTTCAGAATGCAGGTCTTGAGATCATCGAAGCACGTATCACTTACCTTGCATATGCTCCCGAAATTGCCGCAGTAATGCTCCAGAGACAGCAGGCATCCGCTATCATCGATGCAAGAAAGATGATCGTTGACGGCGCAGTAGGCATGGTTGAAATGGCTCTGGAAAGACTCAGCGAAAACGAAGTAGTTGAGCTTGACGAGGAGCGCAAGGCTGCTATGGTATCAAATCTGCTTGTTGTGCTTTGCGGAAACCACGACGCACAGCCTATTGTAAACTCAGGAAGTCTATATTGATATGGCGGCAAAGAAACAAGTACCGCTCAGATTATCGGAAAAGCTGTATAACGATATCGCCGCATGGGCGGAAGATGACTTCCGTTCGGTCAACGGTCAGATAGAGTATCTGCTGACCGAATGTGTAAAACAGCGCAAGAAAAACGGGAAGTATGTATCTGATGAGATCGACGCTCCATTGGACGTTGATGTTAATGATTTCGGGAAATAAAAAACAAAAAAAGAAAAAAGCGCCGAAGGCGCCAAACACCGGGATTCCAAAGGGAATGTACTTCCCTTTGGCGGAGGGTGAGCGAGGGAGGCAGAGCCTCCCTGAAAAAGTAGTAAAGCAAGCGAAGCAATGCTTTACGGACGATTCAGTACAAGTAACGGTCAAGCCGGATTTAGTGGAGGTCACTATCATCGGCTTGACCGTTATTTTTTTCGGAACAGCCGAACAGCGTAGCTTTGCTCGCTGTTCTACTTTCTCAGGGGGACTCTGTCCCCCTCGTTCACCCCCTGCCAAATGGAAGTACACTCCGAACGGTCGCCCGTCACCTCTGTCAGCTTTGCTGACATCTCCCCACACTGTGGGGAGTCACCCTTTGGAATCCCGGTGTTTGGCGCCTTCGGCGCTTTTTTATTTTTCCTTTTTTATTATTTCTTCCGCTATCCTCCTGAAGATCGGCGCCGCTGCATCATTTCCGTATCCCCCGTCCTCGATCAGCACCGTCACCGCATACCTCGGCTTCCTCGACGGGAAAAATCCCGTTATCCACGCATTGCAAAGCTCCTCCCCTTTTTCATCGAACCGCCCTGTCTGCGCTGTGGATGTCTTCGCTCCCACTGACACTTTTTTGCTCCTTGCATTGGAGTTTTTGTTGTCCCTGACCGCACTCACCATCATCTTCCTCAGCTGCTTGGCGGTATCCTCGCTCATCACCTTTGAAAGCCTCACAGCCTTCTCCCCGGATACGAACTCTCCGTCTGCGGTAAGTCCACGTATAAGCCTCATCATCGGCATTTCTCCGCCATTGGCAATGGCGCAGCAAAGCCCCGTTATCTGAAGCGGAGTTGCTGTCAGCCTGCCCTGTCCGAATGAATAGTTGGCAAGTTCCGCCGGAACGGAAAGTTCGTCCGCTGTGGGAAGAACTCCTGCCGAGCCGATAATACCTGCACACAGCAAAGTTTCACGGCCGAAGCCGATATCATTTGCCCTCTGACGAAGTTTCGCTGTATCAAGGCATCTTGCAAGGTCGATGAAGTAGGTGTTGCAGGAATTCGTCATAGCCTTTCCGATGTCCTGCAAGCCGTGACCGTCCGCCTTGTGGCAGTTGAAGATCTGTCCGCCGATGTCGATATTTCCGCCGCATTCATACATCATGCCGCCCATCCCCTCTTCAATCGCTTCTGCGGCTGTCACAAGCTTGAAGACCGAACCGACACTGTATGAATAAAGACAGCGGTTTATCAGCGGACTGTCATCGCTTTCAAGTGCATCTCCGATATCCGTACAGCTATACTGCGGAAAGCTTGCCATTGCCAGTATATCGCCGTTTGTTATATCCGCCGCAACTATCGCTCCCTTACTGATGTCCTTGCCGCATTCCTCGCAGATACGCTGTATATCACTGTCAACAGTAAGCACCACTCCCACCTGTGAAGCAGTACTGCGTGTCACTTTTTTGCCGTCGCCTATCATCACATTCCCGAAGCCGTCCATAGTATACTTCACGCTGTTTTCGCCGTTTTCATTCCTGAGAATACTGTCGTAGGCGTACTCTATGCCGTCTGCGCCCGTCCCATCCGAGAGATATCCCACGATATGACAGGCCGACTGCGTATCCGAATATCTGACGGGTATCTCAAACACCGTCAGTCCGTCGCTTTCGGGAGTGCCTTTGACGCATTCAAAAGTAAACGGCTCGCCTTTTCCGCACTGTTCAAGGAAATACGCCCTGTCCACGGCGTATCCGGCAGTTTCAGCGATATCAACAGCCGAGGGCACGACTGCCGCAATGTACTTGCTCTCAGCATTTACAATAGGACGCATCTCCCTGTCATAGATAGTCCCCTGACTGTCGTCAGCACTTATTGTAAACTCTGCATTTTTCTCAGCCGCACGGACATTAGTCTGCTTCACCGACAAAGCGTAGTAATCCGCAGAAAGCAAAATGAACATGATGAAAAACACCGCTGTTACCGCAATAATTCTGTGTTCGCCTATTTTCCTTATCACAAAAAATCACCTCACAGGTCAGTATTGACTTGTGAGGTGAGATTTATTCCAGCACCAGTGTAAACGGTCCGTCGTTGAGAAGCTCCACTTTCATATCAGCGCCGAAAGATCCCGTTTCCACGTTTTTACCCTTACTGCGCAGGTACTCCACGAAATACTCGTAAAGCCGCTCTGCTTCCCCGGGCTTTGCCGCCTGTATGAAATTGGGACGGTTTCCCTTGCGGCAGTCCGCATAAAGCGTGAACTGCGGAACTACCAGTATCGACCCTCCCACGCTGTCGAGGTCAAGATTTATCTTGTCGTTTTCATCAGAAAAGATCCTCAGTCCCGATATCTTGTCCGCCAGTCTGCGGCACTCCTCCTCGGTATCATCGTGACCCACTCCGAAAAGAAGCAGGAATCCCTTGCCGATGCTTCCCACTGTATTTCCGTCCACTTTTACAGATGCGGACGTTACTCTCTGAAGAACTATCCTCATTGATTACCTACTTTCTGACTATATCCATGCCGAATGGTTCAAGCTCAAGATTCTCCTTGTTCTTTGAATCAAAAAGGCTGTACATCTCCTTCGGCAGAGGCATACTTACTTTTCTGCCGGAGTTGTTGAAGAAGAAAATGTATTCGTCAAGTCCGTTTGTCCTTGTTGTTACCTCGATACCCTCAGGCAGTCCTTTCAGCTTCGGAATGCCTGTCTGCATCATAACATTGCCTGCAAGAGTTTCATAGAATTCCTCATCGCAGACCGTTCCAACGTAATAAGCCACACCGCTGCAATATCTGTTCATGGTAACAGCAGGGCTTCCGTTGTAGAAATCGTCGTTATACACCGCATAGGCTTTGGCTGTAGTCAGTGTCAGGATATCACACCACTGATAGCATGGATAGATATTGCCTGCGTAGTCCTTGACTGAGCGCTCGCCTGTGCCGATAGGGTCGTATTCCCTTACTTCCGCACCTATAAGCTCCTTGTACACAGTAGGGAGAGGCTCCATGATGCAGTTGTTGTTCTGATCCTTCACACCGCTTCTGTTGGTCATTATCAGCGTACCGCCGCTGACTACGTAGCGGTAGAGATTTTCCGACGCCTTCTTCTCATAGATGTAAAGGGACGGCGCCGCAACTATCTTATATTTTGAAAGGTCGGCTGTGGGCGGAACTATGTCCACGTTTGCACCGTAGCCGGAAAATGCCTTATGGAAAGCCTTGAGCTGTGCCATATAACTGAATCCCTTGGACTGAAGCTGAGTCCTGAGAGCACGTTCGCTGTCGGGAGAATAAACAATGGCTATATCCGAAACAAGCTCAGTTGTATCGATAACATTCAGCTTCTGCGCTTCTCTGCAAAGATCGGTGAACTCGATAAACCGCTGTGTGGGCTGATTGCTGTGACCGATAAGGCCGTGGCGGAACATATCTGTGCCGCTGAGGGGAGTTCTCCAGCGGTAGTGTAGGATATTATCCGCACCGTGAGCAAGCGCCTGAAATGCATAGCCTTTTATCATTCCGGGCTTCGGGGCAGGCTGCATATGCCCTTTTTTTGTAGTTGCACCGCCTATCTGCTCCATTACCCAGAAGTTATTGCCCTTGATGCCACGCATCATATCGAGATAGAATGCATTTGAGCCAACCGCCTCACCGTCTTCGTAAAGAGATGTGACAGGGTAGTTGTCGAATGATGCGAAATCCAGCAGGGCGTACAGCTTGTAGATATCGGGAGAATTCTTTCCAAGGGAGGTATCGGTAGTGACCTTTGCCTTGGGGGCGTTCTTCTTTATTGTCATGGTGATGTCCCTGACAAGCTCCACCACACTCTCGGATGCAAACCGTCTGTACTCCAGTTCCAGAGAAGGATCCCTCAGCTCATCGGGAAGAAGTGCCGGAGGACGAAGCTGCGATATATCGGTATATCTGCCGCCGTAAAGATTTCTTCCCAGGGCATTGCTTATCCCGTCCATGCTCTCGTATTTATCCATGAGCCATACCCTGAACTTATTGACACAGGCACCGCAGCAGCACTGATAAGCCTCAGTGTCGTGGTCGACCTGCCATGCAGTCACAGAGGGATGAGCTCCGTATCTGCGTGAGAGCACCTCAGCAAGCTGGCGGGCGTGTTCCCTGTACATAGGCGCATTTATGCAATGCTTTGCGATGGCACCGCTGACAGGTCTTCTGCCGTCTGTGTCAGTCCTCATAGCATCGGGATATCTCTCTGTCAGCCACATGGGAGGGCAGTCAGTGGGAACACACAGAACTATCTCCATATTGTATTTAGCAAACTCGGATATGACCTGATCCAGCCACATCACATCGAATTTTCCCTCAGCAGGTTCGAGCCATGTCCATGCACGGCTGCCTATACGAACCGTCTTAACGCCGCTTTTCGCCATCATTTCAGCGTCACGGCTCCACATTTTACTATCCCACTGTTCGGGATAATAATCAACTCCGATCTTCATCTTTTTCCTCCGCTATAATTCGTACCCGAGAAGCTGGCAGTTGCCCATGAACCAGTTCGAGTATTCTTCATTTGTCATATCATTGAAATATGTTTCTATAACTCGGCATATACCGCCGTGGCATACGATAAGCACCGTCTTGCTGCTGTATTTTTTCTTTATGTCGTCCAGTACGGAGTATACACGGTGACTCAGCTGTAAAAGGGATTCGCCTGTTTTTCCCATTCTAACGCCGAAATTCACCTTATTTTCGGCAAAACCCTCTGTAAATCGTGACTTTCCCTCATATTCACCGTAGTCCCATTCTCTAAGTCTTTCGTCGGTGATGATGTCAAGTCCGCATCTGTCAGCCACAGCCTTTGCAGTTGTCATCGCCCGCTTCATGGGAGAGGAGATGATAATGTCGATATCTCCCAGTTTAGCCGCATTTTCCGCAAGTTCCCGTGCCTGCGCCATGCCTGTATCATTAAGGGGCAGATCAGTCACTCCCAGGATCATCTCGTCCTTATTGTAATCGGTCTGACCGTGTCGTGTTACGTATATCTTCAAATCGCAGCCCCTTTCAGCCTAACTCATATGCTTTTTCTATCTCAGCCCTTGCATTATCCAGCATAAGTGCGCTCGGACTGTCGCCGCCCATGATACGTGCCACTTCCGCAACTCTGCCGTCCATATCCAGCTGTGTGACATGGGTCTCGGTGCGGTCGCCCACTATGGACTTCTCTATCATCAGGTGATTGTCAGCCATTACTGCTATCTGTGATAGATGAGTAACACAGATGACCTGTCTGACCCTGCCTATCTCACGGAGCTTTATGCCGATTTTCTGAGCAGCCTTGCCGCTTACGCCGGTATCTATCTCGTCGAATATCATAGTGGGGATGCTGTCCTTGTCTGCGATAACACTTTTCAGTGCCAGCATGATACGTGAAAGCTCACCGCCTGATGCTATTTTTGAGATAGGCTTAGGCTCCTCGCCCTTGTTTGCGGATATGAGGAATTCCACCGTGTCCATGCCGTTTACCGTCAGCTTGCCCTTTTCGTGGCGGACAGCTATGACTACTCCCGACATATTGAGGAATTCCAGTTCAGCCGTTACCTGCTGTGCAAAGCGCTCTCCCAGTGTCTCACGGTAGTCGTAGAGTGCCTTTGCCTGTTCAGTGACCGTATGAAGAAGCTGTTCACGCTTTTCGCTGAGGGACTTTATCTCGTCCCCTGAGCTTTCATACTGCATTATCTCCTTGCAGGCTTCATCATAAAGCTTTATGAGCCCGTCACAGTCAGTGGCATACTTTCTTTTCAGCTTGTTTATGGCACCAAGGCGGTCACCAAGGTAGTCCAGACGCTGACCGTCAAGCTCTATTCTGTCAGCTACAGCTTCAAGTTCGGAAGCGATATCGGAAAGCTCTATCTCAGCCGCCGACAGCCTTTCATACAGCTCCGCAAGCTTTCGGTTATCGTCGGTAAACCCTGCTATTTCGGTCTCAGCGGAAACTATCATATCGTTAGCCGCATCCTCGCCTGTGATAGCGGATACTGCATTTTTCACGGCGATTATGGCGTTCTCGGAATTTTTAGCTGTGGTGTACTCCTTTTCGAGGGTCTCGTCCTCACCTGCCGTCAGTTCAAGTTCGCCTATATCATCGATTATCTCGCTCAGTTCACGTTTGCGGAGTGCGCCTGCCTGCTCACGCTTTTTCAGTTCGCCCAGCTTTCTCGCTGTCTGCTGAAGTTCACGGAAAGTCACACGATACTGCTCCAGAAGGGTATCATCTCCGCCGAAATCATCCAGTATCTGCAAATGCTTTTCGCTGTCGAGAAGTATCTGGTTGTCGTGCTGACCGTGGATATTGATGAGCATACTTCCTATTTCTTTGAGAAGTGAAGCTGAAGCGGTGCGGCTGTTTATCCTTGCCACGCTTCCGCCGTCGGCGCTTATCTCACGGGTAACGGTTATCTCCTCGTTATCGTGGGAAATGCCGAGTTCGTCCAGCTTGCCGCAGACCTCCTCAGAAAGCTCGGTGAAAAGTGCGGTGATAACGGCTTTGTCGCAGCCTGTACGGACGATATCCTTTGAACAGCGCTGACCAAGTACAGCGTTGATGCCGTTTATGAGTATGGACTTACCTGCGCCTGTTTCACCTGTGAATATATTCAGCTTTTTTTCAAGAGGGATGACAGCCTCTCTGATAACTGCAAGATTGCGGATGTAGATCTCTTTTAACATATAAACTGCCTTACCTCCTCGGGAAAAGCTCGCTCCTGAATTTCTTTGAAAGCTTCTTTGCGTCGTCCTCTGTTCTGACTAAAATGAAAATTGTATCATCGCCTGCGATAGTTCCCACAACGCCCTGATGGTTGACGGAATCTATAGCGGCACAGGTTCCCTGAGCCATACCTGCACGGCATTTCAGCACGATGGTATTCATGGCGTAGTCAACGGATATGACCGCTTCTTCAAAGAGACTTTTCTCCTCTGCGGCTGCGGCAGGGAGAGCGTATCTGAATTCGCCGTTCTCGTCACGCTGCTTCACCAGATTCAACTGCTGTATATCCCTTGAGAGGGTAGCCTGTGTAGCCTTTATCCCGTGTTCGGCCAGAAGCTCGATGAGAAGCTCCTGAGTTCCCACAGCCTGTTCTGAAATTATCTCAAGTATAAGTTCATGTCTGCGATTTTTCATTTGGGTATCTCCTACTTTATTGGCTTGCACATCTTCGTGCAAAGCGACTCATGGAAGGAATTTCCGATAATATCAATGAATTTGATATTTTTCTTTCCCCTGTGTATCTCAATTGAATCCGATTCATGAAGGTCGGCAAAGTGTTCGCCGTCCACATTTATGACCATGCACTCACCTTTTGAAATGGGAGTGGTATTCTTCATGCGCAGCCTTCTGCCTGCCGCAAAAAGTGTAGCTCTCGAAAAGAGAGAATGTGGACAGATAAGCGTCATTTCGATACATTCAAGGTCAGGCTCGATTATGGGGCCGCCTGCTGAGAGAGCATAGGCAGTCGAGCCTGAGGGAGTGCTGAACAGAACGCCATCCGCACGGTATCTTCCCACAAGGTAATCCTCCGAATACACTTCAAAGTCACATATCCTGAAGCTTGCAGAGCGACCCTGAACCTCATTGAGAGCGGTCCGTTCGATATCGCCTTCGGGAGTATGACAGACCACATCAAGAGTCATACGCTCTGAGACCTCGTAGTCCCCTGTTTTAAGCTTTTTCAGCTTGTCGAGCTGATCGGATTCCAGACCTGCCATAAAACCGAGAGTTCCTGTATTTATGCCAAGCAGCTTCGTATCCTTGCCCAGCAGGAATTTAGCGCAGCGCAGTATCGTACCGTCGCCGCCGATGGCAAGCACCACATCTGCGGTATCGGCAGATATGCTCATATCCTCGAAAATCACATGAGGCTTGTCAGCAAAATCGCTTCTGAAATCCTCGCTGACAGCGACCTCTATGCCAGCCTCCGCCAGCACATCACAGGCTTCACGGGCACAGCTGAGAGCATTTCTTTTCTGAAAATTAGGGTATAACGCTGCTTTCATAACGATCTCCTTAAAGCTTGATAAAGGAGCTGTCCGTCAGCTCCCTGAAATCATGGTAAACAGGTGTTCCGCTGCCTTTGCAGAGTTTCACCAGATATTCTATATTTCCGCTTCCGCCCTTGATGGGAGAATAGGTGTACTTCTCGCACACAAATCCGAGCGATGTGGCAAAAGCGTCTATCTCCTCAAGAACACGGATATGCACCTTTCTGTCCTTGACTATGCCGTGTTTGCCGATGTCCTTCCTGCCTGCCTCGAACTGCGGTTTTATGAGCACAGCGCCGCATCCGCCTTCCTTCATGAGTTCGTATATCTTCGGCAGTATCTTCGTAAGGGAGATGAATGAAACATCCGCACATATAAAGTCCGCCTGTCCGCCAAGATCATCGGCGGTAATATTTCTTATGTCAGTGCCTTCAAGGTTCACCACCCGATCGTCATTCCTGAGCGATTCCGCAAGCTGATCGTGTCCCACATCAACAGCGAACACCCTTGCTGCACCGTTTTTCAGCATAAGATCGGTGAATCCGCCTGTGGATGCACCGATGTCGAGACAGACCTTTCCGCCGAAGTCAAGGCCGAATTCCTCCGCTGCCTTTTCCAGTTTCAAGGCACCTCTGCCCACATATTTCTCAGTATCGCAGGATTCGATGACATCGCTCTCCGTTACATTATCGGAGGCCTTCTTCGCAGTTATACCGTTGACGGTAACACTGCCTGCGGAGATCATTTCCTTTGCAGTCTGCCTGCTCCTTGCGATACCTCTCGCAACCATTTCAGCGTCAAGTCTTGCCATTTGTGCTGCTCCTGCTGCGGATGAACTCCGCCATCCTTGTGCTTGTCAGACCAAGCTTATCGAGACACGACTGAGCCGAAGCCTGCTTGACGAAGCCGTTTGCACATACTCTGCTGTAGTCGCCGATGTAAGATATCTCAGCCAGCATATCTCCCACTTTCTCGGAAATACTGCCGCATCCCGACGACTCCTCAAAGAAGACTATATGCCTGTATTTCTTCATCTCTTCCACAAGCCCCTTATCGAGAGGGAATATCTTTGTCAGCTTCAGGATGTCACAGCTGATACCTTCTTTTTTCAGTATATCCTGAGCCTCATATGCTTCATTGCAAAGTCTGCCGTAAGTAATGATAAGGGTATCGCTTCCGCCCTCTCTCATGAAAAGGTACTCAGTTCCGAGGCGTGACAGCAGCTGCCTTGACTTCTCAGAGCCACGGGGATATCTGATGGCACAAAGCCCCTTGTCTGCGTATATTGCCTTTTTCATGCACATTCGCAGTTCTTCGTAACACGAGGGAGAATATATGACTGTATTCGGGATAGATGTAAGCATGGGCACATCGAAAAGTCCCTGATGTGTCTCGCCGTCCTCACCGACGATGCCTGCACGGTCAACGCCCAGTATCACATGAAGCTTTCCTATAGCCACATCGTGTATCAGCTGGTCATAGGCTCTTTGCAGGAAAGTGGAATATACTGCGAAAACCGGTATCATTCCCATGGAAGCCAGTCCGCCCGCAAAGGTAACGGCGTGCTGCTCGGCTATACCCACATCGTAGAATCTGTCAGGGTAAGCCGCACGGAAATACTGCAAACCAGTGCCGTACTTCATAGCCGCAGTAATTGCACATATCCTGCTGTCGGTCTGAGCGATCTTCACAAGCTCCTTGCCGAAAACCGTTGAATAGCTGTCCTCGGCGGATACTTCGGGGTTACCTGTGGCTATGTCAAAGCGTGAGATACCGTGATACTCTCCCGGATTCTGCTCAGCAGGAGCGTAGCCCTTGCCCTTGACTGTGTTCACATGGATGAACACGGGACGGTGGTAATGCTTGGCTGTATGGATAACATCCTCCAGCTCGGAAAGGCTGTGACCGTTGACAGGTCCGAGGTAGATAAATCCCATATCCTCGAACATCGTGCTGTTTTCAAGGATATTTGACTTTACGGAATCCTTGACGTTTTTGAGTCCCTTCTGGACGCTGTTTCCGACTATCGGGATCTTTTTGAGGCCTTTCTTCACGGCCTCCTTTGTATTGTAGTACTTCTCTGTGCTGCGGAGAGTTCTCAGGTATTTCGATACCGCACCGACACTTTTGGATATGGACATATTGTTATCGTTGAGGATAACTATAAGGTTGCTCCGGCGGTCTTTTCCGCAGTTATTCATTGCCTCGTAGAACATACCGCCTGTCATTGCTCCGTCACCGATAACTGCAACGGCATAGTTGTCCTTGCCCTGAAGCTTCATGGCTTCTGCGATACCGCAGGCAACAGATACAGACGTACTGCTGTGACCGCTGATAAAACTGTCATGTACCGATTCCTCGGGCTTCGGGAAGCCTGATATGCCATTCTCCTGACGCAGAGTGGCAAAGCTGTCAAGTCTGCCTGTGAGTATCTTATGGGTGTAGGCCTGATGCCCCACATCCCAGATTATCTTATCCTCGGGCGAATTGAAATTACGGTGGATAGCCATTGTAAGCTCAACTGCTCCGAGATTTGAAGCAAGATGTCCGCCTGTTTTGGAAACAGTAGATATAAGTATGCCCCTTATCTCTTTGCACAGGGAACTACACTGTGACAGGGTAAGATTTTTCAGATCTCCCGGCAGTTCCAGTTCCCTCAAAGACACTTTTTCGGGTCTGTTTGTATTTTCCTTCATTTTCCGCAATGCAGAGCGCAGCTCCGCATCTCCTTTATATTAATTTTTTCTCTTCAGAAGCATCTCTGTAAGCTGTCTGAGGAAGCTGTTATCTTCAAATCTTTCAAGGCAGCGCATTGCCTCATCGGTAATATTTCCTGCGATTTCCTGAGCCTTTTCAACTCCGTAAAGAGTAACGAAAGTAGTCTTGTTCTCCTCCTCGTCGCTTCCCACAGGCTTGCCCAGTTCTTCGGTAGTGCTTGTAACATCGAGGATATCGTCGATTATCTGGAAAGCAAGTCCCAGCTTGTAGCCGTATTCTTTGGCAGCTTCAATTATCGTGTTGTCAGTGCAGCCTGCGCAGATACAGCCCATGATGCATGAGACAGAGATCAGTTCGCCTGTCTTATGGCGGTACATATTTCTCAGGTTAGCCTCATCCACATCATTTCTCTGCTCATTCTGCATATCTATGACCTGTCCGCCTATCATGCCGTTTTTGCCGACAGCACGGGCAAGTTCGGAAATTATCCTTATCTTCTGCTCAGGGGAAAGCTTCTCATCGTCGGCAATAAGACCGAATGGCAGCACGGAGAGTGCATCTCCTGCAAGAATAGCCATAGCTTCACCATGAGCCTTATGGCATGAGAGCCTTCCACGTCTGTAGTCGTCATCATCCATAGCAGGGAGATCATCGTGGATAAGGGAGAATGTGTGTATCATCTCTATAGCCGCAGCAGGTGCAGCAGCATTGCCGGTATCGCCGCCGAGAGCATTGCAGAAAGCGTACACAAGTACGGGACGGATCCTTTTTCCGCCTGCTTCGAGGGAATAATTCATTGCTTCAATAAGATCTTTCTGTGCCTCTGTCTCGGGAGAATGTGCATTGTACTTTCTCAGGTTATCCTCAACAAGGCTGATGTATTCCGAAAACTTTTCCTTAAAATCACTCATATCATTTTTCCGACGGCGCTGTACCGTCATCCTCCGTTATTTTGATCTGAGCCTCGTCAAGCTGCTTTCTGCATAATGCCGCAGCCTTAACGCCTTCGCCGTAAAGCTCCACAGCCTTTTCAAGGGGAATATCGCCCTTTTCCAGCTCTGAAACTATTCTGCTCAGTTTTGTCATATTATCTTCAAAGGTTACTTTCTCTTCCATTATATACCACCGTTCTGTTTTTCCTCATGGATTTCCTTTATCTCAGCAGATGCCGTACCTTTGCCGAAGCGGATATCAACAGTATCTCCCACGGAAATACCGTCAGTGCTGCTGAGAAGTCTGTCTCCGCTGTATACCAGCGAATAGCCACGGGACAGCACTTTGAGCGGACTGAGACTTTCAAGCCGTCCGATACGCTCGGAAAGCTGTGAGGAAAGCCTTTCCATGTAGCGCTGAAAAGCCGCAGAATTGCGCTTTTCCAGTGCGCTGAGCCGCTCGCCGGAAAGCTTCATCCTGTTCTCCGGGGACTGTGCGGCAAGCTTTGCGTTCAGCAAAGTAAATCTGTCAACCGCCCTGTCAAATGCCGCAAATGCACTTCTCTCCGCACGGCGCTGAAGCATATCAATTTTCTCGTAAAATGTACTTATATCGGGAGCCGCCAGTTCTGCCGCAGCCGACGGAGTAGGTGCTCTCAGGTCAGCCGCCATATCAGCGATGGAAATATCCGTTTCGTGTCCCACCGCAGAAATAACGGGAACTTTGCAGTTGTAAACCGCATAGGCGACCTTTTCGGTGTTGAATGCGCTCAGGTCCTCGGATGAACCTCCGCCACGTCCCACTATGATGACATCACAGCCTGCGGCCTCCGCTCTGAGAATGCCCTGACATATGGAATCGGGAGCGCCTTCGCCCTGCACAAGTGCGTTTACGGCATAGACCTCGCAGAGAGGATAGCGGCGTGAAAGCACGTTTATGATGTCCCTGACAGCAGCACCGCTGAGAGATGTGACTGCGCCTATTTTCTTCGGCATATAGGGAACGGGGCGTTTATGCTCCGGAGCGAATATCCCCTCCTTTGCCAGCTTCTTTTTAAGCTGTTCAAGTGCAACTCCTGCCGCACCTGCGCCTTCGGGGAGGATATCGTTCACGTAAAGCTGATATGCACCGTCACGCTCGAACACATTTATGCTTCCTCTGCAAATGACAGACATACCGTCCTCGGGCGCAAATCTGAGCCTTGCCGCCGCAGAAGCGAACATAACGCATTTGACGGCGCTTTCACTGTCCTTGAGAGTAAAGTACATATGACCGCTTTTCCAGTGCAGAGTAAAGTTGGATATCTCACCCTTGACCATTACTCCCTGTAGATTGCGGTCTCCTTTGAGTATAGAACCGATATATTTGTTTATCTGTGTAACTGTAATTACAGGCATTTACTTTTCTCCTGTGTATTTAAGATATCCGTAGATAGCCACTCCCGAAGCATTATCACATGAGAATTGCGGCTCGGCAAAGCTTGCGTCATTATAAAGGGAAATTATGCGGTCACGGATAAGCTTGTCCGACATTACTCCTCCTGCAAAAACAAGTGGGAGTCTGCCGTACTTTTCGATAGCCTTGTCAGTCATGGCAGTCACTGTCACGCATATGGTATCAAGGCAGAATTTAGCTATATTCTCAGGCTTTTCACCCTTATTCAGCATATCCCTGCACTTGTTCTCCACACCCGAAAGGCAGCAGCTGCTGTCCTTCAGAACAGCCTTGACCTTGCAGGACTTGTCAGCCTTCATTGCCAGCTTTTCAAGTTCGGGGCCGCAGGGAAAACGGAGCCCCAGCATAACGCCTGTACGGTCCACCACCTGACCGGCTTTCAGGTCAAGGGACGTACCGACTTCCGTGATCTTTATAATGTCCTCAGCATCGGGCTCGCAGTACAGGCAATCGGTAGTGCCTCCGCTTACATGGAAAGCAATAAAGGGCTCATTCACCAGTTCCATCCTGTCTGCGGAATACAGCGCAGCGAGGATGTGGCCCACCTGATGGGAAGTGCGGAACAGCGGTATATCGTTCACTGCCGAGAGTGAGCGTCCGAATCCTTCGCCGCAGAGAAAGCAGGGCATATAGGAGCCTTCAACATTTCTCGGACGTACAGACGCAGAAACGGCGGCAGGCTTCATGCTGCCGTGTTTACTGCGGAGTTCCTCTATCATGTCGGGGAGCTGCTTTGTATGATGAAAAACAGCGTCGCTCTGCCTCAGTCCCAGTTCACCCTGTTTTACGGGGAGAAGCCTTTTCACCTGAACTATCCTGTTCTCTTCGCTTATGTAGAGAGCGGCAGATGTGGTGTAATTACTGGTATCTACTCCGAGAAATTCAGGCATTGTCCGACTCTTTCTGCTTCTGATCCCTTGAAAATGCGCCAAGTACGCCGTTTATGAACTTGGAATCCTCATTGTAGGAATATGTGTTAGCCAGATTGATGGCTTCACTGATAGCCGCATTCATAGGTGTATTGTCATCGTAGAGCGACTCGTAAATAGCTATTCTCAGTATAGCTATATTGAGCTTTGATATTCTTGAAAGTGACCTTGACTTGCTGTAGCCTGCGATGATGCTGTCCAGTTCCTCAGCGTGTGCAAGTGTGCCCTCAACTATCTTCTTCACCTCATCGTTTACGATTATCTCATCGATCTCCTCAGCGATATCGTAAAGCTCGGTTATATCATCATCACGCAGAAGCTGTTCAAAAACCAGCTTGAATGCGCTGTCTCTTATTTCACGTCTTGACATTTTCTACTCCTTTATCTTATTCAAAAGCAACTCCGCCCACAGTCACATTGACTCTTGCAACGGGAACGCCTGTCATATTCTGAACATTTTCCTTAACAGCGGTCTGGACCTCCTGAGCAACGTTTACAGCCTTTACACCGTTTTTTACGACTATACTCATATCGATCGCAGCTACATCGCCTATCATGCTGATCTTTATAGGACCGTTATTTCTGAGTTTGCTCATCTTGCCGACTTCACCTGCCAGCTTAGCCACGCCCTTAACATCGAGAGCAGCAAGACGGGCAACGGTAATGATTACGTCGTCGGATACTTTCAGTTTGCTTGATGCAGATTTTTTGATATCTTCAGCTTCCATATTTTTGACCTCCGTTCGGAATTGCTTTTTGGTTTATCATTTAAGCCAGGATAAACCCTCACTTATATATTATACCAGAAAATTTCCGATTGTACAACTATTTTACCTCAAAAATTCTTATATTTTCAGCAGAAACATCTGACTGGCCGAGAATTATGTCCTTTATGGAAGCTGCCTGTGCCTTGTCAAGGCCTTCTGTCTTCACGACGACCTTTGCAGATTCGCCGTCAAGGTATGCAACGCAGTCCTGAAATCCCTGAGCTTTTACCAGAGATTCGATAGTTCCCTCGCTTTCGATCAGCTTTGAGACCTCAACTGCATCCAGCGCCTTAGCCACCTGTTCATCCTCAGTCACATCGCCTCCGCCGATCATAGCCTGCAATGTCTGAATAGCCTCGTCACGGTTATTCATCTTGTCAAGTCTTGCCTGAGCGAAATAATCGTCAGCGGCAGGCTTTGCTTCGGCATTTACAAATTCAGTCTCGCCGTAGTTCATTTCCTCTGCCTCGTCCGAAACAGAAACTATCTTGTCAGGCTCCTTTATTTCGGGGGCAGTTGTGTAGTTTATGTACACCGCAACCGCCAGCATAAGAGTGAGACAGCTCATGATTATCTGCTTTTTTCCGATTATCATTGATGGTTTCTTCATAATAATTCTCCTTATCCAAGTTTTGTTACATATACTTTCCCTGTCGGGATATCAAGTGCAGCCGAAGCCGCTTTGTGCAGTCGTTCCTGTACCGCAGCGCTGTCGCAGCCCGAAGCCGCAATAACTGCGCTGCATATTTCGGGAGTCCGCACTGTCTCCACAAGAGCCTTTTTCTCGCTGCCGCTGCCTGTCATAACATATTTCTCTTCCTCCTCCACACGGCCATCCGACCTTGAATGCTTTCCCTCGGAAGCGTAGATATACCGCTCATTGCTGCCCACCGAAAGATAGACCTTCACCTCCCCTGCACCGTCTATCCTGCTGAGGAAGGATGCAAGCCTTTTCTCGGTATCCGTGCAGTATGTTTCTGCTTCCGAAAGGATATCTCCCGAAGCCGTCACAGTCTCCTCCCCGCTTTTTTCGGGCAGCAGCGATGATATCATTATCAGCAGCAGCCCTGCCGTCCCCAGTACAGCTATTGCTGACGAAAACTTCTTTCTCCCTGTCATTCCTTTCAGCTTATCAAGGATATCCATTTACTACCTCCGTTGTCCCGCCAAGACAGCTTTTCACAATGTCCGCCGCCTTTTCAAAGTCATCAGCCTCAACAATGACTTTACTAATTATTATGCTGCCGTCCTCTGAAATATTAACCTCCGCCGTAACTTTTTCGCATATCGTCCCCGAAGCCGTGATATGCTCAGTCAGCACCTGCGAAATATTCTCCGAAGCCTGCCTTGTAAGCTCAGATTCGTACTCATCCCGTGAAAAACTGTACTCAGCAATTTCATAATCACTGAGCTCAGGAAGTTCAAAGCTGAATTTGCCGTTTACAAATGGCGAGATGAGTATGACTGCAAATATCATTTTCAGTATCACCTCCGCTTTACGGCAAAGTGCCGAATCTGAAACTAAATACCTGACGCCGTATATGCCTGCCGACACAAAGCAAAGTGCCGCTGCTATTCCCTTTATGTTTTCCATGATCAGTCACCGCAGCAATTGAGGAGAATCCCGGTACACAGAATGAAGATGACCGAATAGCAGACCAGTACGCTCTGTATGACAGCAAGTCCGCTGTCAAGGGCATCCAGAAGCTTTGTCATACTGTTAACCGAAAAAAGCTCTGCCGCTGCCGAGGATATCCACATGGCCAGCCTGAAAGCCGCTATTTCTATGACAGGCGGAAGCATGATAACTATAATAGCCGATGCCCCCACTGCTCCCACCGAACTGCGTATCACATCAAAGCTTCCACGGACTGTAGAATATGCGTCTGCAACCGCTCCGCCAACTATAGGAACAGCTCCCGAAATCGCCAGTTTTACTGCCTTTGAAGCTGCGCCGTCCGCTTTAGATGCGATAGTGCATTTCATTGTAACAACTCCCGTAAACAAAGTCATAGCCGAAGTCATAAACCAAAGCACCGCCTTTTTGATAAGTCCCACCAGCTTTTCAAGGGCGGAATCCGCAAATACGCTGCCCGAAACTGCAAGGGCAGTTATTGCTCCCACCAGCGGAATAAGCACGTTTTCCGTTACACGAACTATGAATTCCGAAGCCGCAAGGATGAAAATATTGTACGCTCCTGCCGAAGCAAGGCTGCCAACTGCGGCAGTCAGGCCTGCAAATACAGGCACGAACACCGAAATGAAGCCGCCTGTCCTGTTTACTGCGGAAAAAGCATCATCGTAAACTCCCATGACCTCGGGGATAAGCACCGCCGCCGCAGCAAGAACAGAGATAATACCGAGATTCGTTTCTCTCACCGACGTACTGATAACAGCTGAAAGAACTATTACTGTCAACATGACCGCAAGAACTTTCATCGGAGCTTTCACTCGCTCTGCCAGCTTGTCCCTGACAGTTCCGGCTATAGCAGTCAGATCGAAGTCAGCGGCATCAGCAGTCGATATTTCCGCATCCTCAGCTGACAGAGCATCATCAAGTGCCGACCATATCGCAGTATCTTCAGCACGTGCAGTCACAGGTATCAGAAGAATAATTACTGCTGTCAGAGTCCACAGAAACAGAGCCGCTTTTTTCAGCATCACAGCACCTCCTTTATCATATCCACTACAGCCCGAAGCAGCGGCATACTCATGTATGTCAGCGCCATTTTTCCCCATAGCAACGCTGCAGCCGCCATTGCTGATTCTCCGCTGTCAATGCAGATATTTCTCGTTATATCCGTTACAATGCATATTGCCGCCGATTTGAATATCAAAGCGGTATATCCCTCATCCAGTCCTGCCGCCGCAAAAAGCTCGCCAAGCTCAGAAATTACCGAGCCCAGCATTTCGGCAGCTCCTACAATTACCGCACAGCATACAAAAATTGTGAGCAGCAGTGATTGTTCTCTGCAATACTGCCTGAGCAGAACCGCCACGACCGCAGCACAAATGCAGAAAACTGCCACCTGAAAGCAATTTTCTACCATAGGCCGAACACCGTCTTGACTGTGTTGAACAAGTCGCCTATCTCCTCCACTATCAGCACCAGAACAACGATAAGCCCGGCCAGCGTTGTCATCATCGCCTGTTCTTCACGCTCCGCCCGTTTCAGCACCAGATTCAGCACCGCCACGATTATTCCCGTGCCTGCGATCTTAAAGATGAGATCTATATCCATTTGCCGCACCTTTCCTAAATAATTGCTATTCCTGCCATCAGTCCGAACAATATCCCTGCCGCCCTGTAAAGCCTTCCGTATTTTGCGTATTCAGCGGATCGGCGTTCCCTCAGTTCAGCAGCAAGTTCAGTCAGACTGCTTAGCATTGCCATCTGACCGTCATAATCGGATGTACCCAGTTCTTTGCAGTAACGTATAAGCAGAGTTTTCGCTTCGCTGTCAGTCACCGAATTTTCAACACTTCTTAACAGTAACTCGTTGATATCCGCATCCGGTGAAAGATCCACGGGGATCTCCGAAAATATTACCGATTCCGCTTTCAGCTCGCCAATGATCTCCCATGTGTCGCATCCGCAGCGTATGAGACTGCTCGTCCTTCTTATTATAATAAGGATTTCATCGCATATCGTCAGCTTTCCCCTGTAACTGTCCGACCGTGACATTCCCCATAGAAATCCGCATATCACTATAAGGCTCGCTCCCGCAAATCTTATAAACATTTTTCATGCTCCTTATCTCTCTTACTCCCCGTCCGCTGCTGTGAAGAAATGCTGCTTTTTCAAATGCGCCTATATTCAACAGCGTCCTTACAACGCTCCTTCTGAGGAGTTCTTCCACGCTGTCAGCGTGAATAGTCGCAATAAATTTCACACCACAGCCGATCCCTTCACGTATAGCCTCGGCGTCACTGCTATCAGCAATTTCATCGCAGAAAATATACCCGGGCGAAAGTGTCCTGACTGCGCTGATAATGCCGTCGTGCCGGCTTTTTCCTGTGATTATATCAGTCAGCATCCCCACATCGTTAGCAGGCTTTCCCTTTATGACAGCTGCAATTTCGTTCCTGCTGTCGATAAGCGTACATTTTACCGCATTCCCGTACAGCCTGCACAAGTCCCTGAGGATCGTCGTCTTTCCTGAATTGACAGCACCGCAGATGATCAGACTCCGCCCACAGGTACTGCTGAACAATTCCTCGCCGCAACCGATCACCTGACGGGCTATGCGGAAATTCATGGAGCTTATATCCTTCAGCTTTCCTCCTTCTGAAAAATTACCGCTTATTCCGACTCTTACACCATTTTCGAGAACAAAACATCCTTCGGTTAATTCCTTTTCATGACTGTAGACAGAATAGCGGCTGAGCCTTGAAAGGATATTTTTCAGCTGCTCAGTTGTCACCATGATTGAGCCGCTGTTGAATTTTGCTGAAAGGCTGCCATCCCTGCAAAGGAATCTACATCCGTTCCTGTCACACACTGCCGCTCCTCTGCCGTTGTAAAGTCTGATCTCAGAAGCTTCGGATACTGCTTTTTCTGCTTTCATAAGAGGAACTCTTATATCCTCGGTCATATAGCTGCAAATAGTCATAATGCTTGTACATTTCATGCCCTGTTCACCTCCTATGTTCAATTCTATTCGCAGGCTATCCGCTTTATGACAAAAAAAGGACGCCGAAGCGTCCATAAAAAACAGCACACCGAAGTGTGCTGTAATTTTTTGAATTATTCCTTTACACCACCAAGAGCAACACCAGCGATGATGAATCTTGAAAGGAGTATGTAAATGATTACAATAGGAAGAATTGAAAGTGCAATTGCCAGATATACTGCACCATAATCAGTGAACTTATCTGAAGCCTGCATAGCAGAAATCATCATTGGGAGAGTCTTCTGCTTGAAGTTAGAGCTGATAAGGATCATGTTAGGTGTATAGAAGTTGTTCCAGCTTGCGATGAAAGCAAAGATTGACTGTACAGCGATAGCCGGCTTCATCATAGGAATTGCAATTGAGATGAATGTTCTGAACTCAGAGCATCCGTCGATACGTGCAGCCTCAACGATCTCAAGTGGGAATGAGGACTTCATGTAAGAACGCATGAAGTAAACAATAGCAGGAGCAGCGATCGCAGGGATTATAAGAGGCCAGTAAGTATCTGTCAGTTTCAGTTTCAGCATGAATGCTACGAAACCTGCAGAAGTAACCTGCATAGGTACCATCATTACAAGGAGAATAATTGTGTAAGAAATTTCCTTGAGTTTGAAGTCGTAAACATGGATGCCGTAAGCTGTCATAGCTGAGAAGAAAACGTTCAGGAATGTAGCACAAACTGTGATAATAAAGCTGTTCTTATAACCGATGAAAGCATTAAAGATAGTCAGATAGTTAGTATCCTTGAATACCTTATCGATGTTCTTGCCGAGATTTGTGCCCGGTAAGAAAGAGATACCGTTAGCGATCTCAGTAGAACTTCTTGTAGCATTGATGATAAGAATGTAAATAGGAAGCAGACAGATTATTGTCAGAATAATGAACCAGATCGTCAGTATAGTGGACTTTAATCTGAGCTTAGCAGTATAGTTGTCCTTAGCATCACCATATGTTTTGCTCATTTTACTCATACACCATAACCTCCAAACTGCTTAGAAGCAAACTTCTCACGCTTTGCATTCTTCTTCATCATCTTCTTCTTAGCGATTGCATCCTTGTCTCTTGTCATGTAGAATGCGATACAGCCGAGGATGAGAGTAATGAAGAACAGAATAACAGATGCAGCACCTGCGTATCCCATCTTAGGATCGACCTGATCGTGGAAATACTCATAAATGTATACAGCAACTGTCTTGAGGTTATTGCTTACCTTATTAGGATCCTTATGATAGAGATAAGGAATATCGAACATCTGGAGACCACCGATCATAGATGTTACAAGAGTGTAAGCGAGGATCGGGCTCAGAAGAGGAAGAGTGATCTTCCAGAAAGTCTGCATACCTGTAGCACCGTCGATGCTTGCAGCCTCGAACAGTGATGGGTTGATACCCTGGATACCTGACATGAGCATGATCATAGTATTACCGAACCACATCCATGTCTGGATAAACATAACTACACCACGGGACTGCCACATACCCGTAATGAACTTGATAGTGTCATACTTTTCAGAAACGGGATCCTGATCTACGATACCCATCTTGTGTAAGAGAAGGTTGAGAGCACCAGGGCCGTTTTCTGCTTCACCACAGAGCTGAAGGAAAAGAACAGCAACTGAAGCGGCAGTAATAATGTTAGGAAGGTACATAACTACCTTGAAGAAGCCCTTTCCCGGGATCTTAGTATTTGCTTCTGTGAACCATACAGCAAGTGTAAGAGACAGGATGAGCTGAGGGATAAAGTTACCAACCCACAGTATTATTGTATTTTTGAATGACATGAAAAAAGTTTTGCTGACGTTCTTGGCAGTACGATTACCGACAGCAAAAAGAATAGTCTTATAGTTGTCAAGGCCGATGAAGTGTGAATCCTTGTTATCCTGGAAAGAAAGGATAAAGGTATTGATCAGTGGCCATAACTGGAAAAAGAAATAAACGAGAAAGAACGGCAGAATGAACAGATAGCCATATTTAGCATAGCTGATTGATTTTATTCGCCTCTGTGCAGCTGATGCCATACACAAAACCCTCCATGTAGAATAATTTTGATAAATATGCGCCTACGGAATACAGCTGTATTCCGTAGGCAACATCTTAGAATCTTAATTTAGACTCTGGAATTATTCATCCCAATCGAGTGATGTGATGTCCTCAGATACGAGATCCTTGAATGCTTCAACTGTCTCTTCCCATGTAGCGCCACCGTCGAGGAAGTTCTCCTTAACAGCGTTGATGAAGTCAGTCTTAACTGTTGCATCGTACTCTGTGATAAGGCCGTTGAAGTTGATTCCCTTAGCGTTCTCAGCGAGTGCAGCGTAGAAGTTCTGGCCGCCCATGTTGTCTGTGATCTTCTGGTTGAATACAGTGTCAGAAGAAATGAGGTCATCCATAACCTTGCTGTTGTTTACATACTCAGGCTTAGATGTTGCGTATGCAGCCATCTGAGCTTCGTCTGATGTAGCAGATACGATAAAGTCACGAGCCTCTTCACCGTTATCAGTCTTAGGATTAACAACGATCCAAGTACCGCCCCAGTAGAATGGCTGAGGACCCTCACAAACAGCCCACTTGCCGTATGTAGCGCCGCCTTCGCCGCCTGCAGCATCGAGAGCGAATCCGCCGAAGCCCCAAGTTGATACGAAGTAACCCATGCAAGTATCGTTTGTACCAGCTGCTGTCCACTCATCTGACCACTGGCTGTTCTTTGTGATACCGCCGCAATCCCAGAGTTCCTTAGCTGTGTTAGCGAAGTCCTCACAGAAGTCATCGATCTGGAGCTTGTTGTCAACTACCCAAGGAGTTGTACGTCCGCAAGCGTAAGCCTGCCACATACCGCCGAGTGTATCAGCGAGAGCTGTCTTACCGCCTGAAGCCTCAGAAACTTCCTTAGCAGCAGCAACGAACTTATCCCAGTCGCCGATCTTTTCCTGCATAGCCTCAGGATCCTCAACGCCGAGGAAGTCCTTAGCGAGGTCAGATCTGTAGTAGAATCCGCCTGCTGCAGCCTGCCATGAAACGCCCTTACGAACGCCGTTCTTGTCCTTACCGATCTCATCTGTGTAAGAATAGATGTTAGCGAAATCGCTGTCGCCAAGACCGAGCTTGTCGAGAGCAAGTGTCTTCTCATCGTCGTTGATGTACTTGAGAGCCCAGTCAGCTTCACAGAAGTAAACATCGAGGTCGTCGCCGCTCTTGAAGAGGTTGTCGTACTTCTCAGAAGCTTCGCCGCCGCCTACACCGAAGTTGATGAAGTTGATGCTTGAATCTGCTGAGTTGTCAGCAACTGCTGCAGCGTCAAGACCCTTCCACTGTGCGATGAGGTAAGGTACGTCATCTGCGTTCCAAGCAGCAACTGTGAATGTGTCTCCGCCTGTGCCTACAGAAGCGTCGAGCTCACCGGTGCCCTCTACTGGAGCTGATTCTTCCTCAGAAGACTCCTCTGCAGATGTCTCTTCCTCAGATGACTCCTCAGCTGAAGACTCAGCCTGTGAAGAAGATGAAGAAGACTCTGTTGTGCTGTCGCCACAGCTTGCAAATGCAGTAGCTGTCATAGCGAGAGTAGCTACTAATGCTAAAGTTCTCTTAAGTGTGTTCATTAGATTTTTCCTCCTTAAATATGTATATCATACCTCTTGCGGGTACAATATTCTGAAAAATGGTAAATGGTGTGTTACGGATCCCTCAAGGGCTTGTTCAGCCCGTGTGAATGTCCTCACCATAGGCTTAAACATCACCCTTCGTTCACCGTTGTCGGCTGCTATTTGGCGCAGCCTTATAGAACATGGACCTTACGTCCGTTTGTTTCATCACAAAGACAATCAAAGCATTACGGATTACCCAAATATGAAGCCCGGGTCTGCAACTGAGGCGGCACATGGATGCGGATGTGTTCTCCGCAGGCATGGGTCATTGCTTTCGCTGTTTTCCCGTGGCAGTCAAACCCGTGTGCGATTCATCAGGGATCCTACCAAGTACGGCATTATCCAAGCCCCTTCACACTACAATGTTTCGGACTGCTTTTGTACTTAAAATATACAGTATTTTTTGTCCAAAGTCAACGGTTTGAATCGTTCCTTAATCTTTTTTGAACAGACTGTACATTTTCAACACCGATTTTTTAGCAATTATTACACAAATAAAAGACCGAATTTCAAAAAGTTACAAAACGGTAAAGATGTGATAATGACGTTTATTACACTCAATGAGGTATATTCTTTTATTGCTATTGCCTAAGCGTTACAAAAACGAGCCCTGTAATTGGTCGTTTTTCTAGCATAATTATACATATGGTACAACTTGACTAATTTATTACAGATGATTTAGCGTAATAAGTAAGTATTTCTGTAGCATCTCTTCCGTCGATGATGTCATTGCTGTCCATATCACAGTACGGAATAATGTCCTCATCAAGGATACCTTCACCGCCTGCTGATATCTTAGCGTAATGTGTCAGCACCAGTGTAGCATCTCTGCCGTCTACTATGCCGTTTTTGTCTGCATCTCTCTTTTCATACGCTGTTATAAAGGTTACCTGCGACGAGAATTCTTTTTCAGTCGCCCCCTTGTACATGATAAAACGTACTCTTGACGTTTTATCCTCTTCATATGTATAGATAGAATTAAGGATAGTATTGAGATCAGTTTCGTTATCCACGCCATAGCGCTCATACATCAGTTTCAAATAAGTTTCTCTGTCATCTTCATACCCGAGCATTTCCAGTTCGCTCGATATCATATCCTGATCGCTTTCCTGAACAGGTTTCCAGGATACCCCGGCTTCCCAGTAATCCAAAAAACCGTCTTTAATTGTATATTCCGGGAGTTCTTTCAGAGCTTCGGGCGCCTTCGGAACATTTATAGTTACCTCTTCACCTTTGAAAAACTTGTCATTTGCTTTCATTCGTAATTTTAACGTCTCGCCCGGTATAACAGCAATAATGCTTTTTTCCACGCCACCCCAGTCATCTGTAAAATTATGCAATCTGTTTCCGATATCAGTATAGCCTTTGCCTCTGTCGATCTCAATATCATCTTCATCAAGCTTTTCATATATCTCAATCTGCTCGCCAAAGTAATCAAGCTTGTAATCCGCAATTTTTCTTCTCTGCGGAACAGCTATCTCAAACTCGTCTCCACTGTCCCTGACAGTAAGCTTCTGTCCGGCATAAGCTCCCACATCAGAGCCTGTGATAAGTCTCGTTCCATCGGGGGCATACACCTTGGAATTACCCGAAATTTTAAGCTTTTCCGTCTCAGTGTCGAAGGAGACAGGACTCCTGCTCACCACTACCGTCACGGTATTGTCAAGAGCGTTTTCCTTTTTCAGCTCAAACTCAAATGCAGTCTCTCCCAGCGGGATATCGAACTGCTCTGTCATCTGATAGTTGAATACAGTCTCGCCGTTGTACGTGATATCACAGTCGGAAACAGGGAAAAATCTCACCTTGTCATTGGCTGTGGGAAGTTCTATATGATACTCACTTGCGCTTATCTTCTCCGCATAAGACACCTTAGGAGAATAATATTCCGGTGTTACGTCGTAGCCGAAGCTGAAAAACTCCGCTTTTGCAGGATGATAATTTCTTTTTGACCAGTCACTTTCGGGTGTATAGGCTACTAAAACCTCATCTTTCTTAACAGGGATAGGCTCCGTATACTCGGCTTCCTTGCTCACACCGTTCTCGTCTGTAGTATGATATAGTATCTTATCCACTCCGGAGGCGGTCAGTTCAATGCATTCGTTCAGCGGAACAGCTCCCGAGGGATGGGAGAAATGGACTGTATCCACGGGATTTCCGAAAGCTTTAAGGCTGATATTGCCCATGATAATGCTGACGTCACTGTGCTCAAAAAGCTCAGTGTAGTGTGCCATCTGTCGGTCAGCTCTTTCCTTTTCCTCAACATCTTCTTCCTCAAGGCCATCGTAAAGTTCTTCGCTGAATATCTGAAGAAGCTCTTCTTTCTCCTCTTCGCTATAATCATAATTTCCCGCATCAGAGGAGCTCCACTCGTTCCCGTCGGGACTGAAGAAGCTTTCGTTTTCGCCTGTATAACCGCATATCCCGTCATACGTGGTGTAGCTTCCGATATTCTCGATTTCTCCTGTTTCCCTGTCCTTAGCGATAAGAACGGTTTCAAGAGGCACCACAAACGCCGATTCTGCGCTGCTTATCTTCACCACAACGGAGAAAAATTCATCTCCTCCCACAGGTACAGCCTCGTCAAGGGGGATCGTGAAGTATCCCGTAAGATCGGAGTGTCCCTTTGTAACGGATGAAGGCGTTCCTGATGACGGATCGGCAGGATCCTGAAGTCCGCTGTAGACCGTTACTTCGTAATCCGTTGAGGGATTCATGAAATACGTTGACACAGCTTCTATCTGACACTGCCAGTCATTTTTGAAAACATTGGCCATATACGACGGAGTTCCTTCTGCAAGATCGGCATCGTCCTCCGCAGCCGCCATGGTCTGGACAGGAATGTAGCTGTCATGCTGGAAGTTATACTGGTAGTTCTCCTTGTCGCCCATTTCATATGTGGTAAATTCGCTCAGGGACTTGTCATAGTAGGATATCCATATGTAGCCGTCATTGCCGTAGGCGGAGCCCCAACTGTTCTTCGCAAGCCATGCGCCGTTTCCTTCGGGTCTGACGTTGAAATTTTCAGCAGGATAATTGTCGTCCCAGCCGGCGATCATTACTGCATGATTTGCAAATCTCGGCTTCTTATTGCAGTTTGTTGTGCCGTAGACGCCATTGAAATACTTCTCGGAATCGGAGCAGAACGTCACATCCACACCTTTTCCGTCCATCACCGACTGCTTTATGACTGCATTGACCTGATCCATATTTGTCCTGTCAGTATCATAATCAAGTAAAACAGCATTTTCAAGATGGAAAACACCGGATTCTTTTCTCACAACCACGTCAAACGGATCTTTCAGCGAATTGAGCGAATCATACGGCATAACGCTTTCAAATTCGGGACCTATCCACTGGGACCACAAATTCACCACTATGGATGAATTTCCGCCGTAATCAAGTATCTCATCGATATCATCGGACGGCGGTTCTATCTGCCCCAATCCTCCATAGGAATAATAAGCGGTATGAAGCTCCGAAAGATCAACATCAGGCATTCGCCTGACTATATCCGTTTCAGCCGCTGCCGCCGATGAATGAGCCCAGCAGGTGCCGTGTCCCGACTGATTTTTGACCGACGTTACCGCTCCGTGCTCTCTCATGTCATATGCCGACGGGAAGCTATTTTCAGCCGCCGCCGAAACTGTAAGCGGAGTATACTGCGCCATGGGGAGCACTTCGCTCATGTCGCCGCCTATGCTTCTCTTCAGATCGGGCGCAGAAAAAGCAATCCCCGAATAGGACGGCCGTGCAGAACGCTCCTGAGGCAGCACAGTCTCGCTGATATTTATGCGGACAGCCGCCTGTGCAGGCTGAGATACGCATAACAGCGACTCAAGCAGTGCAGTGACAAACACAGCACATCTTGTTCTTTTCTTCATCTGATACCTCCATTTTATATTGAACAGCGATCTTTCTTTCAGCTGCCCGGTATCTTTTTGTTTTATACATATATAATATAGTATACCACAATCCGTGAAAAATGCAAATTACAATTTGGTCACAAATCAGGGCAACAGCATTTACTTTTTTGGGGCGATTCATAATTCTTGCAAACCATCCGTAAAGCATCGCTACTCTTGCTTTACTACTTTGTCAGGGGGACGCTGTCCCCCTCATTCACCCCCTGCAAGGGAGATAACATCCCCCT
>Ga0129307_1000784_pt1 | contig 43344 bp, 37 predicted proteins | sample P1105metagenome_FD_94437 | JGI IMG/M metagenome (GOLD analysis project Ga0129307, IMG submission 94437) | Capybara group fecal microbial communities from Wisconsin, USA - P1105 metagenome | ecosystem: Host-associated > Mammals > Digestive system > Large intestine > Fecal | place: USA: Wisconsin...
ACGATGATATTGTGCGCGCAGCTGTTCTCCATGACCGCGACCGCCGCCATCATCGCCTTCCCGAGAAGGCCCGTGTCAAAGGTCTTCGCCTTACCGAGCTTTTTCTGCATCTTTCTCGCGGAGTACGGAAGGAAGCCGTACATTTTCGCCGTGTCCGGGTCCGGCGCCTCCGTCGACCTGCGCATCGCGCTTATGACCTTGTCGGTCAGCCGGCGGATCTCCTCCTTGTCGACGACGCCCAGGGCGGACTCGTAGGCGGCAGCCAGGTCCGCGATCGCCAGGTCATGCTTTTCCGCATATTCCAGGGCCTCCGCCGCATTGAAAAACGGCATGCTGCTCCCAACGCGGCGGACCACCGGCATGACCGGCCTCGCGTACCGGAGATACTCCACACCGCTCTCCGTGCGAAGGGCCTCGAGCCACTCCGTCTCCTGTCCCGGCGCAAACCGCACCGTATAAAGACGCCCGTTCCCCTCCCAGTCCTCATGCGTGTATTCCGCCTGATGCGCGGCAAGAAGCTTTTCCGTCTCCCGCGCGGCGTCCTCCGAGACGCAGCGCACGAAGGCCTGCGTGGAGCCCCCGTCTATCATGACACGGAAGCCGTCCATCCTGGTGATCTCAAACATCCCGCCGCCGATCGAATAGGTGAGCAGGGACATCCCGACGCTGCCGTCCTCGTTGTAGACGCAGATCTCCGCCTCGTTCGGATGATGGAAGCCGAGGTCCTTCTTCCGGAAGCGGATAGTCCGGCCCATCTCCCGGGCCAGCTCCACCGAATCCTTCAGCCGCGGGTCGTCCGTATCCCATCCGAGCAGACCCCCGGTAAAGCCGAAGTTCGAGCCCTGGCCGATGTAGGTGCTGGGGTAGGAGCCCTTCTCCTCAAAAAATACGTCCGCGCGGAGGATGTCCTTCCCCCACAGTCCGGACGCCGTTTTCCCGATCCTGCCGCAGCCGGCGGAATGGGAGCTGGACGGGCCGGTCATGACCGGGCCAAGCGCGTCATTGAAAATACTGCAATACTTTCTTTCCATCGTCTTCCTCCTCACTGACACCTTGTTATGAAAAGCTCCGGGACAGGACCGCCCCGGAGCATACTGGCTTATTTACCAACGATAAAAGCGATCTCCACCAGATATCTGTCATCCACCGGAGGCGCTATGACCGCGTACCTCGTCGGGGCAATATTGTGCTCCCCGCCGAAATACTTCCTGTACGCGGCGTTCATTCCCGCAAAATCCTCCTTCTTCGCGAGGAAGACCCTGGCCTGCAGGACGTTGTCCAGGGAATATCCCGCCGAATCGATGATCCGCTTCGCGTTCAGGATCGCGTTCTCAGTCTGTGCCCCGATATCCTCCGGGACCGAGCCGTCTTCCGCGTCGCCGACCTGACCCGCCACGAACAGGATGTCTCCGTACTCGATTCCCGGAGAATAGGGAAGGGACGGGCTGATGCCGCCTGTGTGCTGGATCTTTTTACTCATAGGGAGCCTCCTTTTCAGTCTTCGCTGATGATGGTCACCGTTCCGTCGTTTCCGTTTACGATCAGGCGGTCCCCGTCCTTGATATAGTCAAAGATATTGACGTCGTCCGGGAAATCCGCCACCATCGGCACGCCCGTCAGCGTGCCGGCCACGCCGACCTTGGAGTCCGCGTACTGCACGACCCAGCCGAGCGGCTTTATGCCCGACAGGGCGAGCGGGCCCTGGAACAGGCCGGCCCAGCCGCAGGAGCCCTTGCTGGACGGGATCACAAGGATCTTTCCGCCGAAGGACTCGCCTTCGTGGACGTGGCCCTTTTCAATGATATTGCCGGTCTTTGCCTCTACGCCGGCCCAGCCCTGGATACTCGTCGGGCACACCATCGCGCGGCCATCCGCGATCCCCTTGAAAGCAGGACGGCCCTTGATCACAGTCGTTTTTTCCATATCATGCCCCCCAGATGCCGGAGACCGCGGCGTCGACGCACTGCTCCATCGTGCCGTAGTACATCCTGCTGCCCTTATCAAGCCAGGACCGGTTGTAATGCGCCTGCTTGGCCGCATCGGCCGCCATGCCGGTCACGCCGCGGTAACAGTTTGGTCCCTGCACCAGCGGGCATCCGTTCGTCCCGACCGTCGCGCCGGCGTCCTCGATGATCTTCAGATACCCGGACAGCCTTGCAGCCTCCCTGATGGAGGAGCTGGTCCAGAAGATCAGGCGGACGCCCTCCCTGACCTTTTTGCCCCGGATATAGTTCGCGGCGTCGCGGAGCTCCTGCAGCGAGTAGTGCGGGCACCCGACCGTGACCAGCTGGACCGGTCCGCTGCCTTCGTCGCAGAGGCATCTCACCGCGTCGTCGTAATCCTCCTGGGTGATGCGGAGGACCGGATATTCTGTCTTCCCGCCGAGCGCCTGCTCCTTTGTCACCGCCTCCGGCGTGATCCCCTCAATGTGGCAGATCTCAAGGCCGGAGGTGACCGCGATCGCGGAGAACATCCGCTTCAGGCGGATCACGTCCACATTATGGAAGTCTCCCGTCAGCACTGGGACGTCGTTGTTGTGCCGGATCAGCAGCTTCCCGAGCGCGTAGCCCGCGATGTCCCAGTCCCTCGGCGTTTCGAGCCTGCACTCCATCCGGACCTCCATCTTCGCGAGGCGGTTTTCCGGGATGTGCATACCGCACTTCGGGCCGCGCCCCGTGATGGCCGCCCAGCCGCAGGCCGCGACGCCGTTCGCGTTGCCGGCCGCAGCGAAGACGGAGTTGGAGAACAGCACGTTGCTGGACTCCGTCGTCATGAAGGTCTCGCCGCGGGTCAGGATCCACCCGTTCAGGTACGGCGCGCAGGAGCCCACGATGCTGACGCCGCCCTCAGCGTAGCGCAGCTCGCGTTTCCTGTTCTTCTCGTAAAGCTCCCGGCTGTTGTACATCGGCGCCGGGTCGAAGTGGTCGACCGCCCCGCCGTCCGACTGGACGTAAACGCCGGGATCCACGCCCTCATAGCCGACCTTTTCATCCGTCCAGAGGAATATCGTCCGGAAGTCCTGGTCAAAATCGTCTGTGTTGCCGTATTCCAGCGGGGGGCATCCGGAGCACATGTGGACCTTGTCGATCTTCACGAGCTCTTCCGCGTTCATGATCTTCGCAAAATCCACGACGTGCTGCATGGCGATCTGCTTGTACCGCCCGAATTCCCCGTCCAGCATCTTCTGCTCATATTCTGTAAGCTTCAGCATCGCAAAACTCCTTACGCAAGGCCCATCTTTTTATTGTACGCGCAGGTAAGACGCTGTGCGGTATCCGTCATGATGCACCCGTTGCAGCAGAACCCGAGGTGCGCGGCGATCTCGCGGCCGACACGCACCATGGTGGCGGTCATCTCATCGAACGGGATCACGACCTCGAAGCCCGCGCATACCGCCTCCGCCGCGGTCGCGGCGATCGAGACTGCCGCCATGTTCCTGGCAAGGCAGGGGACCTGCACGAGGCCGGCGACCGGATCGCAGATCAGTCCAAGAAGGCTCTGAAGGCTCATGGACGCCGCGTCGCAGACGTTCTGCGCCGTCCCGCCGATCATCTGCACCAGGCCCGCCGCCGCCATGGCCGTGCCGCAGGCGATCTCCGCCTGGCAGCCGTTCATGCCGCCGTTGAACTCATTTCCGTCCACCATCATCAGCACGCCGATCATGCCGGCGGTCATCATCGCCTCATATAAGGCGTCTCCGTCCAGTCCCATCTGGTCCGCCGCGGAAAGAAGAAGGCCCGGGACGATCCCCGAGGAGCCGCCGGTCGGAACGCAGACGATCTTGCCGGCCGCGTTGCTGTGCTCCATAACGGAGAGCGCGGCAGGGATCGCCGTGTTCAGAAGCCCCAGCGAGGGCATCCTTCCTGTGCCGATGTGCCCGCGCATCCCGCGCGCCTTCGGCTCCACGATACCGTCGAACCGGAGATCCTCACGGTAGCCGCCCTCGAGGGAGTCCTTCATGATACCGATCAGCATGTCACAGTAGCTGCGGACCTGCTCTTCCGTCCATCCGCTGGCGGCCATCTCATAGTCGATCGCGGCGCGCGCAGGGGAACATCCCTTTTCCTCACAGTAGGCGGCAAAGCCTTTCCCGTCCTCGAAGGGGACCTCGCGGGTCATGTCGCAGACCTCGGGATGGACCGGCTCGATCGTGCGGACGCGGAGCACCTCAGGTCTTGCCTTCAGCTCCTCTGTCAGCTCCTCCGGGATCGCGACACCGGATTTGACGTTCACGATCGCGTACCGCGAGCCGCAGGAAACGGAAACGCCGTTGAGATGGCCGATCCGGTTCTCCATCTCAGCCTTCAGCTTTTCTGCCGCCTCCCGGGAGGGTTCCTTCAGAAAGACGACCAGCTCGTAGCTCGTGCCGTCGATATTCACAGGGCAGTCGTCGATAAAATGCATCCGGACGGCGCCGCCGCCGAGGGATTCCCCGATGACTGAAAGCTCCGTGCCGTCCTGAGCGGTCATGCGGGACCGCAGGACCTCGCTTCCGCCCACGGTCAGATCGTCCACCATGGCGAACGAGATCTCCATGCCCGCCTTTTCGGCGTTCTCATACCCGTCCTTGAAATCAGGAGCGTTCTGCTCCTTTCCGAGGATACCGTTGACGTAGGCGATATCGCTCTTCATCCCGTAGAGCGTCGTCACGAACGCCCCGCCGGAATAGTACTCCACCCGCACCTTTGCCGGGACCCCGCCGAGGATCCGGTTGCAGATCCGTCCGATCCTGATGGGGCCGCAGGTGTTGGAGCTTGAAGGCCCCGGTGTGATCGGGGCCAGCGCGTTATTGAATATCGTATGAAACTCTTTCATCTTTTTGATCTCCGGAAGTCAGTGGAGCCGGCCGTGCCGGCCTCCTGTCACTTGATATATCCGAGAAGCCGGGGCAGAAGCTCCGGGAACGCGGGGACATATGTCGTCAGGATCAGGGTCGGGATCCATGCGAACAGGATCAGGAGCAGCGTCGGCTTCAGCTCGTTCTTGACCTGGGACCCGGTGACGCGCGCGGACAGGTAGAGCAGCGGCGCGGTCGGCGGGGTGACGTTGCCCATGCCGATGTTGACGCCCAGGATCGCCGCGAAATGGAACACGGAGATGCCAAGCGAGTTCATGATCGGCAGAAGGATCGGCGTAAGAAGGATCGTGTTGGAGCAGTCGTCCATAAGCATGCCCATGATGACCATGAAGATGTTGATCATCAGGAGGATGATGTACTTGTTCTCCGTAATGGAGGTCAGGAGTCCGAGGATCATATCCGGGACGTTCTCCGTCATATACAGACGGGAAAGGACCTGGACCGCCAGAAGCATCGCCATGATAACGCCGGTGGTCTTGCCCGCGTCTACCATGGCCGCCTTATAGTTCTGGAAGCTGATCTGCCTGTAATACAGGACGCCGGCGATCAGACCGTAAAGAACGGAAAGCGCCGCCGCCTCCGTCGCGGTAAGCCACCCGCCGTAGATGCTTCCGAGGATGATGACGGGCATCATCAGCGCGGGGAGCGCGCTTTCGCCGTGCTTCTTTCCGTCGGCCTTTTTCGCCGCCTTCTCCGCTTCCTTCGCCTCAGCATCGGCGATCATCTCGTCGACATAGTTCCCGCCATCGGCATGAGCCTTTCGGACGATGACCACGTTGACGATGCTCATCAGGATAACGAGCATGATGCCGGGCAGGACGGTCGCGACGAAACAGCCGAGGACCGAGGAGTTGGAGCCCCAGGCGAACAGGATCATCAGCATGCTGGGCGGGATCAGGATACCGAGCACGCCCGAGCTCGCGACCAGCGCGCCGATCAGGCCGTCCGGATAGCCTGCCTTCCTGAGACGGGGCGCCATGATCGCGCCGATACAGGAAACCGTCGCGGAGGACGAGCCGGAGACCGCGCCGAAGACCGCGCAGGAGACCACGGTGACTATTCCGAGGCCGCCCTTCATCTTGCCCAGGGAGGTCTTCTCGACCGCGCCGACCAGCTTCTCGCCCAGGCCGCCGTTGTTGATCAGGGATCCAGCAAGAACGAACAGCGGGATCGTCAGGAGCAGGATCGAATTTACCTTGTTGTATCCGTTGATCAGGAGCATCTGCGGCTGTGTTCCGGTCCCGAAGCAGATGATGATGGAAGAGACCAGGAAGGCCAGCGGCACGGGGACACCCATGACCAGAACTACGATAAGCGCTATTAAAGCAGCCAGTACTAACATTGATCAGCCCTCCTTCTGTCCGTTTTCAGCCCCGGATCCTTTGAATGCCCGGATCGTAGCCAGCATGTCGCGGACCAGGTACAGGGTCCACAGCGCAAAAGCGATCAGCATGGGAATGGTCGCGATCACGACCGGCAGCTTGTATATGATCGACTTCGCGCCCTTGTCCATCTGCCACAGGACATATTTGAAGCACCAGCTGGTGAACAGCGCACAGACCACCAGTGATATAACATTCTTGATCAGATTGACGGTATTCACGATCTTCGGATCATGTGTGAACAGGGACAGCATATCCGCGGAAATGTGCGTTTTGTCACGGGACGCGCACGCCGAACCCGTAAAGTACAGCCAGAACGCAACGAACATGGTCAGCTCCTCGGAGCCGAACCAGTCGAGCTTCAGGAAACGGCATGCCGCGTTGACCAGGATCATCATCATGACGGCAGTACCGGTAATGACGAGGATCCACTCCTCCACCCATTCCAGAGCCTTGTCCAGTTTTTTCAGTGCTTCCATAAAAGAAAAGCTCCTTTCAGATCTTCCTGTTTAAAAGGCGTGCTGCGCGTAGGATATCGGCACAGCACGCCCTGTTCTTCTTGAAACCGGCCCGGAAAATTACTTCAGGGATTCTTCGATCTTCTCAAGCCAGCCTTCCGGATAGTTCTTTGCCAGCTGCGGCCACACGTTCGCGCGGCAGCTCTCAGCAAAAGCGGCGAGCTCCTCTTCCGAGAACTTCGTAACGTTGATGCCTTCGCCCTTCATCTTTTCCATCATCTCGTCGTTGAAGGACTCTGCCATGTCAGCAGCCTCCTCGCAGATGTCGACGACGATGCCCTTGATGATCTCCTGATCCTCCGGAGAGATCTTCTTCCAGGTCTCCTGGCTGAACATGATCATGGTTGCCTCCTGGATATATCTGTAGTCATAGAACTCCTTGATGATATCGCGGAAGGACAGATAGTTGATCTGTGCGGTGCCGCCGGCGAAGCCGTCGACGACGCCGGTCTGCATTGCGGTGTAGGTGTCAGAGTACGGCATGGAGGACGTACGGAAGCCCATATCCTGGAGGCAGAGCGCGTAAACGTCCATCATGGGGGAACGGATGATAAGGCCCTTGTCCGCCCCCGGCTCGGTGATGTTCTCAAGCGGCTTCATGGCACCGATGCCGTTGAAGCCCTCACAGAAGATGCCGAGCAGCTGGATGCCGACGCCGTCCAGGGCGCTGTTCAGCTCCTCGCGTAGGAAGCTTCCCTCGGAGTATGCCTTAAGCAGCTCGTCGTAAGAGGACGCAAGGTACGGAAGCATAGTCGCGGAAACGCGGGAGTCATAGGTCTCGACCGGGGAGATATGCGCGCAGTCGATGGTTCCGACCATCAGCTCGTCGAACACGTTGGTGTAGTCGCCAAGGGCGCTGTCGGCGTACAGCGTGATCTTGATCCTGCCGTCAGTCTCCTTCTCGATCCTCTCGATCATCTTCTTGTCGAGCTGGGTCGCGACAGAGTCGGTCGCCTGCTGGTTTGCCATACGAAGCTCAAGGACCTCGCCGGATGCCGCCGGAGCAGCTTCCTTTTCCGCTGCCGCTGCAGTCGTCTCTGCCGCCTTGGTCTCAGCCGGCGCTGCTGCCGTGGTGGACGAAGCGGAAGAACCTCCGCATGCCGCAAGACTTGCAGTCATCACTGCCGCCATGGCAACGCTGACAAAACTTCTGATTTTCATATCTTCTCCTCCTTTTCTTGTAGATACACTGCTGCCGGACGAACTTTTCCGCCGGATGTTCCGGTCTGCCCTTCCCCTGACGGAATTCCCAGAAAAAACCGCGAAAAGGGTATATGCATACCTTGTAATAAAATATAATATAATATGTAAAAAAATGTAATTGGCGAAACTCCATAAGGATTCTTTTTTTTCTATAGCAAATTGTACAGGGGCAGATCCATGCCCCTGAAAAACCCTTGTTTTAAGCCGTTTTTCAGGAGTCCGGTTCCCCGGCTCCCTGAAAAACGTAAAAAAAACAGTGCCTGATTTTTTTATGATCGTAAAATCACACGTGGAATTTTTGCCCTGGCAGGAGGAAATTTGAACATCCAGATCGGAAATATCATCAAAAAGACAAGAAAGCAGAACGGTCTTACCCTGAAGGATCTTTCCCTGCTGACAGGATTATCCATCAGCTATCTGAGCCTCCTGGAGCGCGGGATGAACCATCCCACCGTGGAGAACCTCAACACCGTCTGCGGAGCGCTGAACATTGCGCTGCCGGACCTGATCTCTGAATCCACCGCCCTGGACGACCTGGTCGTCCGGAAGGACCGGCGCCGGATCCTGCTGCAGGGCCACGGCTTCAAATACGAAGCCGCCACCAACGGAAAGGACTTTCTCAGCTGCATCATCATCACCATCACGGATGATAAGGAATATGTCTCAAAGCCACACATCTCCGACGAGGTCGGCTACATCATCAGCGGCACCTACATAAGCACCGTGAACGGCGTAAGTTATGAGTTGAACCCGGGAGATACCATGTACATCCGGGCCAACAGCTCGCACAGCTACCGGCGGAAGGGGAGCGAGCCCTGCGTCTCGATTTGGGTCAGCACGCAGAAGTCCCAGAACCGGGATATGAGACGGAAAGCCCGGGACAACAAGAAAAACGATGGCTGACTCCCGATGACTGACTCCGGACAGCTGACACAGGAAAGGACCGCCCGTCAGGGCGGTCCTTTCCTGTGTCCTGTTATTCCTGAAGATTCCCCTTCCGGATGTTTTCCTTTATGATCGCGTCCGTGACCCCGAACAGGGTCTCCGAGCCGAGCCGCGTTTTCCTCTGCCGGCCGTAGACGACGTCCGCCTTCACCTTGTGCTCCCTCCAGTCGCCGCCGTCGTTTGAGTTGTTTAAGAGGAGCGGCTGCAGGTTGTCAAGGGAATGGGCGAACCGGGACTCGGCCGTCTGATACTCCTCGAACTCGTCGAAGAGGGCGGTAAGCTCCGCCTTCTGGTCCTCCGGGAGCAGGGAGAAGATCCGCTCCTTCGCTGCGTCCTCCCTGGCCTTCTGGGTCTTCAGGGCCTCCTCGTCGTAGGCGTAGGTATCGCCCGCGTCGATCTCCACGATGTCGTGGATGAGGCACATGAGCATGACTTTGGCGATATCGACCTCCTCGTTCGCGTACTCTTTAAGGACGTACGCCATGACCGCCATGTGCCAGGCGTGCTCCGCGTCGTTCTCATTCCGCCCGTGGCCGGAAAGATGCGTCTGGCGGAAGATGTTTTTTTCCTTGTCGATCTCGAGTGAAAAGTCCAGCTGCTTTTTCAGCCGTTCATCCATGATGTGTGCTCCTTCCTTCGTATGGCCTGCCGCGCGGGTCTTAAGCTATCATATCACAGGTCCGGATCTTCGGCGGCTTTAATCTGACGCCGGTGTATGATAATATTGATTATTATCAAAAAACAGGAGGAACTGCCGCATGAGCTCTGAAAACAGGCTGTTTTTTTCATGTGACTATATGGAGGGGGCGCATCCCGAGATCCTCCGGCGGCTCTCGGAGACCAACCTTATGAAGTCGCCAGGCTACGGGACGGACGCGTTCTCGGAATCCGCGCGGGAAAAGATCCGGGCTGCCTGCGGCGCTCCCGAAGCAGACGTATACCTTCTGGTCGGCGGGACCCAGGCGAACGCCACACTGATCGACGCGCTCCTCCGTTCCTACCAGGGCGTCGTCGCGGCGGAGACCGGCCACATCAGTACGCACGAGGCCGGCGCCATCGAAGCAGGCGGGCACAAGGTGCTGACGCTCCCAGAGCACGACGGGAAGCTCCTCGCGGAGGATCTTCTCCGCCTGCTCATCACATTTCAGCAGGACGGAAACAACGAGCACATGGTCATGCCGGGCATGGTCTACATTTCCCAGCCCACGGAGTACGGGACGCTCTATTCCCTCGCGGAGCTCACGGAGATCAGCGGCATCTGCCGGCGCTTCGGCCTCCCGCTCTACGTTGACGGGGCACGGCTTGCCTACGCGCTTGCCTGCCCGGAGAACGACGTCACGCTTCCTGACCTCGCGTCCCTCTGCGACGTTTTCTACATCGGCGGGACCAAGTGCGGCGCCCTGTTCGGGGAAGCCGTCGTCATCCCGCGGCACGGCTTTATCCCGCATCTCTTCACCATGATCAAGCAGCACGGCGCCCTGCTCGCGAAGGGCCGGATCGCAGGCGTCCAGTTTGAAACGCTGTTCACGGACGGCCTGTATGAAAGGATCGGGCAGAACGCCATCCGGACGGCGGAACGCATCCGCGCCGCGCTGAAGGAAAAGGGCTACCGCCTGGCGATCAGCGCCCCTACGAACCAGATCTTCGTCGTCTTTGAAAACGCGCAGGCGGAAGCGCTCTCCGAAAAGGTCGAGATGGCCTTCTGGGAGCGGCCGGACGATGCCCACACCGTCATGCGCATCGCGACGAGCTGGGCTACGACGGACGAGGACGTGGACGCGCTCATCCGCTGCCTGTAAGTACGGGGAGGCCGGCCGCCGTGCAGAGGACAGGACCCCGCGGCGGCTGCAAGAGTTTAAGACAGGCAAAGACCCGGCGCACCAACAACAGTGCGCCGGGTCTTTCTGTATATACTTATCTTTTGTTACGCGAGCAGCCCGCGGATATCGTGGTACGGGATGTCGGTAAAGGCTTCCGCCACGCCGGGGAAGGTCAGCTTTCCGTCGTAGGTGTTGATCGCGGAATAAATGGCCGGATTCGCCTCGCAGGCGCCCTTCAGGCCCTTGCCCGCAATCTTGAGGCCATAGCTCAGCGTCGCGTTCGTCAGCGCGATCGTGGACGTTCTCGGCACCGCGCCCGGCATGTTGCCGACACAGTAGTGGATGATCCCTTCCTCCTTGAAGATCGGATCGTCATGGGAAGTGACGCGGGAGCTTTCCCCGCAGCCGCCCTGGTCGATCGCGACGTCGACGAACACAGCGCCCGGCTTCATCTCACTGAGGTACTTCCTCTTGAAAAGCTTCGGCGTCATGGCGCCGGGGATCAGGACCGAGCCGATGACAAGGTCCGCGTTCTTCACGGCCTCTTCAATGTTATGGTCCGTGGAGACCAGCGTCTGGATGCGCCCGCCGAACAGGTCGTCAAGATATTCGAGCCTCTTTAAGCTGATGTCGATGATCGTGACCGCGGCGCCCATGCCGACGGCGATCTTGCATGCGTTCGTGCCGACCGTTCCGCCGCCGATGATCACGACCTGGGCCTTCGGGGTCCCCGGGACGCCGGCAAGCAGCACGCCCTCGCCGCCGAACCGCTTCTCGAGATACTTCGCGCCCTCCTGGATGCTTAAGCGGCCCGCGATCTGGCTCATCGGGATGAGCAGCGGAAGCGATCCGTCCTTCTCCTTCAGGGTCTCATAGGCAACGCCCGTCACCTTTCCGGCAAGCAGCGCGTCCGTCTGCTCCCGGTCCGCCGCGAGGTGCAGGTAGGTGTAGAGGATAAGCCCCTCGTGGAACAGCGGATACTCGGAAGGAAGCGGCTCTTTCACCTTGACCATCATGTCGCAGCCGTCCCAGACCTCTTTCGCGGTGTCGAAAAGCTTTGCCCCGGCCTTTTCGTATTCCGCGTCCGTGAATCCGGAGCCGGCGCCCGCGCCCTTCTCGACCAGCACCTCATGTCCCGCCTGGCAGTACGCCTTCGCGTTCGCCGGCGTGAGCCCGACGCGGAATTCATTGTTCTTGATCTCCTTAACGCAACCTACTCTCATGGTCTTCCTCCTTCCGGTGTTTTTACGGCACTGAATGCAGCTTACGATTTCATCATATCACATGATTTTTTCATGAAAAACAGAAATCGGGGGTACGCCTCCGTATTATTTTTTCATCACGAACGACTTGCTGTCGATAGCCCGCATGGTCGCGAGGATCCCGTCGAGATGGTCGTATTCATGCTGGATGAGCTCCGACATATCGTCGTCCATGCGCTTTTCCTGCGGCTCCCAGTTCTCATCGAGATAACGCAGGATGCAGTGCCTGTAGCGCCGGACCCGTACCAGGAGCTTCGGGAAGGACATGCAGTCGTCCATGAGCTCCATCATCTCGTCCCCGACGAATTCGAGCTCGGGGTTGATGATGACGTACGGCCGGTCGGTCAGCATGCAGATGAGCCGCTTCTGCACGCCGATCTGCGGCGCGGCGATGGCGCGCCCGAATCCGTAGTCCCTCCGGATCCCGCGGATGCAGTCGAACATATCATTAAAAACCGGGCGCAGCGCCTCAAGCTCCTCGCGCTTCACCGGTTCGGAGACCTCGTAAAGCTTCGGGTCTCCAAGCAAAAGGATCTCTCGTTCCATAGTCATTCTCTCCCTTCCGGCGCCCCCGCGGCGCCGTTCCGTCTTTATAAGCATTTTAGCACAGAGGACGCGGATGATGCAGCCGCAGGGCTGCAGAACTGCCCGTTTATAAGGCATCTTCGGCTTTTATGCACGCGGCCCGCGGTTTATGCACACGCAGGGACGGGGGCATGTATGACTCCCGCGGTTTATGCACACGCAGGATCCGATTTTGCACGTGCCCGCGCAGATATTATTCATACGCGCGTTTATACACGCGCGGGTTTTATGCATACGTCCGGACAGGTTTTATGCATGCGGCGGCAGGGATCCATGCGTGCCTGTCTGCTGAATTTATGTAAGTATCCGCACGGAAACGCGGAAAATGATGGCAGTTTATTCATAAAAAAGGGAAGGCCGCGCATGGTTTTGCACAAAGTGTGAGTATTTATGCAAAAAAGCACTTAACAAACCAGAAAAACTGTGGTATGCTTTTGCCCAACACCGAGCAGTATCAATTTTAGAAAATTGGAGGAGCTTCTCATGAGTATCAAAAATGCATATCTGAACGAATTGATGGAGAAGGTCATCGCCAGGGATCCCTATGAGCCGGAATTTCATCAGGCTGTCCGGGAAGTGCTGACTTCCCTTTCTCCCGTCTGCGATGTCCGTCCCGAGCTGATCACCGAAGGCGTGATGGACGCCCTTGTCGAGCCGGAGCGCACCATCAAGTTCCGCGTTCCGTGGGAGGATGACCAGGGGAACGTCCGCATCAACCGCGGCTACCGCATCCAGTTCAACAGCGCGATCGGACCGTATAAGGGCGGCCTCCGCTTCCATCCGTCCGTCAACGAGAGCATCATCAAATTCCTCGGCTTCGAGCAGACCTTCAAGAACTCCCTGACCGGTCTTCCGATCGGCGGCGGCAAGGGCGGCTCCGACTTCGACCCGCACGGCAAGTCCGACGCTGAGGTCATGCGTTTCTGCCAGAGCTTCATGAACGAGCTGTTCCGCCACATCGGCCCGGACACGGACGTCCCGGCAGGCGATATCGGCGTCGGCGCGCGCGAGATCGGCTATCTCTTCGGCCAGTACAAGCGTCTCCGCAACGAGTTCACCGGCACCCTGACCGGCAAGGGCTTAAGCTACGGCGGATCCCTGGCACGTAAGGAAGCGACCGGCTACGGCCTCTGCTACTTCACCGACTGCATGCTGAAGGACCACGGCGACAGCTTTGAGGGCAAGATCGCTGTCGTCTCCGGCTCCGGCAACGTCGCGATCTACTGCTGCGAGAAGGCTACCGAGCTTGGCGCGAAGGTCGTCGCGATGTCCGATTCCAACGGATACATCTACGACAAGGACGGCATCGACCTCGATCTCATCAAGCAGATCAAGGAAGTCGAGCGCAAGAGGATCAAGGTCTACGCCGAGAGAAAGCCGTCCGCGGAGTATCACGAGGGCTGCAGCGGCATCTGGACCGTCAAGTGCGACCTCGCGTTCCCGTGCGCGACCCAGAACGAGATCAACCTCGAGTCCGCAAAGGCCCTGATCGCCAACGGCTGCAAGGCAGTCTGCGAAGGCGCCAACATGCCGACTACCCCGGACGCGATCGACGCGATCATGGGCGCAGGCCTTATGTACACGCCGTCCAAGGCATCCAACGCCGGCGGCGTCGCAGTTTCCGCCCTTGAGATGAGCCAGAACTCCATGCGCTTCTACTGGACCTTCGAGGAGGTCGATGAGAAGCTGAAGGGCATCATGACCGACCTTTACAAGAACGTTTCCGCCGCTGCTGCTCAGTATGGCCAGCCCGGCAATCTGATGGCAGGCGCCAATATCGCCGGCTTCCTGAAGGTGGCAGACTCCATGCTGGCTTACGGCCTGGTATAAGGAGGCAACTGCATGAATGAGTATGTAAAGCGAGTATCAGACAACCTGATCAAACTGTACTCCAACGAGAAGGAGTACCTTCAGAGTGCGCTGACCTGGCTCGAGATGATCGAACCGGCAGTTGACGATCCCCGCTATGAGAAGATGGATCTCTTAAGCCGCATGGTCGAGCCGGAGAGGATGTTCTCCTTCCTGGTCCCGTGGGTCGACGATTTCGGCGTCGTCCACACGAACCACGGCTTCCGCGTCCAGTTCAGCAGCGCGATCGGACCGTACAAGGGCGGACTTCGTTTCCATCCGTCCGTGACCCCGTCCGTCGTGAAGTTCCTCGGCTTCGAGCAGACCTACAAGAACGCCCTGACCGGTCTTCCGATCGGCGGCGCGGCAGGCGGCGCTGACTTCGATCCGAGAGGCAAGAGCGACCGCGAGATCATGCGCTTCTGCCAGAGCTACATGAATTCCCTTTACCGTTATCTCGGTGCCGACACCGACGTCGCCGGCGGCGATATCGGCGTAAGCTCCCGTGAGATCGGCTACCTGTACGGACAGTACAAGCGCCTGACCGCAAGGTCCGAGTCCAGCGCCCTGACCGGCAAGGGACTGACCTACGGCGGCTCCAAGGTCCGCCAGGACGCGGCCGGCTTCGGCGCTGTCTACTTCCTGAACCGCATGCTTGAGCACCGCGGCGAGAAGATCGAGGGCGCGCGGATCGCGGTCTCCGGCTTCGGCAACATGGCGTGGGGCGTCTGCCGCAAGGCTTCCGAGCTCGGCGGCAAGGTCATCACCCTCTCCGGCCCGGACGGCTTCATCTACGACAAGGACGGCGTGAATACGCAGGAGAAGTTCGACTTCATGGTTAAGATGCGTATGAGCGGCACCGACAAGGTCCAGCCCTATGCCGAAAAGTTCGGCGTTCCCTTCTACGAGGGCAAGAAGCCGTGGGATGTCGAGGCTGACATCGCCATGCCGTGCGCGACCCAGAACGAGATCGGCGTCCACGACGCGGTCGCGATCCTGACGAACGGCTACCGCTACTATGTCGAGTGCGCCAACATGCCGGCCACCTACGACGCGCTGAAGATCCTTCGCATGAGCAAGAAGGTCCTGACCGCCGGCTCCAAGGCCTCCGGCTGCGGCGGCGTCGCGGTCTCCGCTCTTGAGATGGCGCAGAACAGCGTCCGCTACAGCTGGACGCGCGCCGAGATCGACCAGAAGCTCCAGGACATCATGAGCTCCATCTATGACGCGTCCGTAGCGGCTTCCGAGAAGTACGGCCTTGGCTACGACCTCATCGCGGGCAATGACATTGCCGGCTTCAAGAGGATCGCCGAGGCGATGATGGCGCAGGGACTGTAAGCTGCGGCATCACCTGATACAATATCCTTCTGGACAGAATTCCCCTCCTGAACAGAATGAACGGCAGAGGGCCGGTCCCCGGAAAACGGGACCGGCCCTCTGTTTTTAGTGATATAGGCGGAACCGGCCTTGGTCTTGCCATTGTAAAGCATATCGCGGAGATCCACGGCGCGGAGATCACTGTGGACAGCGAGCCCGGAAAGGGGACCTGCGTCACGGTGACGTTCTGACGGTCAGGCCCGGGCGCTATGATAAAGCTCTGGCGGTCAGGCCCAGGCGTCCTTGCTCTTCGGCGTCCGGATCCCGGCGAGGAGGAACTGGTCCCAGAGGAACCATTCCCCTGTGGAGGGCTTGTTCCTTAAAACGACCTGCCGCGGGGAATCCGCCCCGCCGCTCTTTAAGTCATATTTCTTATATCCTTCCTCGGCGTAAGCGCTCTCCTTCATGTTCACCCGGAGGGAGGAGGGCTTATAGTCGTTTTCCGGCGTGGCGCCCTCGAAATACGACCGCGGGATATAGTACGCGCCGTCCATGAACCTGTCCCGGATGAACTGTTTGTCAAAGTTGGACAGGGGCCTCGGGCCTCTCAGGAAATCCAGCATGCGGTAGCATTCGTCCTTGCTGCTCTCATAGGCGCAGAGCGCCGCCAGCGTAAGGAGCACCACGCCCTCCGGATCCTTAAGCCCCGCCTCCGGCAGCTTCTTCATTTCTTCCAGTGTTTTCGGCAAAGTATTCATTCCACACCTCCTGTATGCATATGATCCCGTTCCTGCAAGGATATTATAGCAGATGAAAGCGCCTCCTTCAGGTACTTTCCGGTAACGCTTTCCGGGCACGCGGCGATCTCCTCCGGCGTGCCGCACGCCACGACGCGCCCGCCCGCCGTCCCGCCGCCGGGACCCATATCCACGATGTAATCCGCGTTCGCGATGATGTCGAGGTCATGTTCGATCACGACCACCGTCGCGCCGGCCCCGACCAGCCGGTCAAACACCGAAAGCAGCACCTGCACGTCCAGCGGGTGCAGGCCGATGGTCGGCTCGTCGAAGACGAACACGGAATCCTCCTGCGTCCGCCCCATCTCGCTCGCAAGCTTCAGGCGCTGCGCCTCGCCGCCGGAAAGCGCCGGCGTGTCCTCGCCGAGCGTGAGGTAGCCGAGTCCCAGGCTGTCAAGCGTGGAGAGCTTTTCGAACGTTTTCCTGTGCTTCCTGAAGAGCGGCATCGCGTCCTTCACGGTCATGGCCATGAGCTCAGGGATCGCGTAGCCTCTGCCGGTATCGTCCGGCTTCCAGAGAATGTCGTCCGCGCCGGGGCTGTAGCGCCGTCCGCCGCAGTCCGGGCAGGTGATGGTGACGTCCGGCAGGAACTGCACGTCGAGCGAGATCTGCCCCGTCCCGTCGCAGGCCGGACACCGGAGCTCCCCGGTATTGTAGGAAAATGCCCCTGCCTTCAGCTTTCCTGCCTTCGCCGCCTCAGTCCCCGCGTAGAGCCTCCGCAGGTCGTCCAGTACGCCGCTGTAGGTCGCGACCGTGGAGCGGATGTTGATGCCGATGGGCGAGGCGTCGATCAGGTTCGCGCGGCGGATCCCGTCCGCCCGGATCTCCCTTACGTGGGGCGGAAGCTTCCCCCCGGAGGCAAGCGCCGTAAGCCCGGGGATCAGGCTCTCAAGGACCATGGTCGTCTTGCCGGAGCCGGAGACGCCGGTCACGACGGACAGCCGCCCCTTCGGGATCTCCACCCGGAGCGCGCGGACCGTGTGGACCGGGGCGGTCTCCATATGGATGGTCCCGGATCCGAAGAGCCGGTCCTTCGGCGCGCGCTTCCTTGTGAGGACGCTTCTTTCGCCGGTCAGGAAGGGCCCGATCTGCGATCCCTCCGCCGCGCCCACCTCCGCGACGGTGCCCTGGGCGACCAGCGTGCCGCCCTCGCTGCCCGCAAGCGGTCCGAGCTCGATCATGTGGTCCGCGCGCTTCAGGACCTGGACGTCGTGGTCCACCAGCACGACGGAATTCCCGTCCGCGATCAGGCTGTCCACCACCTCCATGAGGCCCTCGATGTTTGACGGGTGAAGGCCTATGCTCGGCTCGTCCAGGACGTAGAGGACGCCCGTGGTCTCGTTCCGCACTGCGCGGGCAAGCTGCACCCGCTGCCGCTCTCCTGTCGACAGGGTGCTGCCCGCGCGGTCCAGCGACAGGTAGCCGAGCCCCAGGTCGGTAAGGCGCTTCGCGTTGTCGAGAAACGACTGGATGATGCTTAAGGCCATGGGCCTAAGCTCCTCCGGCAGCGTGTCCGGGACCGCCCGCACCCAGGGGATCAGCCCGTCCAGCGTCATGGCCGTGGCCTCCGCAAGGTTCTTCCCGGCAAGGCGCGAGGAGCGCACCTTCTCCGAGAGCCTGGTGCCGCCGCAGTCCGGGCAGGGCGCCTCGTGAAGGAACCGTTCCACCCGCTTCATTCCCTTTTCGTCCTTCACCTTGCTGAGCGCGTTTTCCACCGTATAGACCGCGTTGTAGTAGGTGAAGTCCATCTCCGCCGCGACGTTCGTCTTGTCGTTCACATAAAAGATATGCCGCTTTTCCGCCGGCCCGTGAAAAACGATCTCCCGCTCCTTTTCCGTAAGATCCTTAAACGGCACGTCCGTCCGCACGCCCATCTCGCGGGCGATGTCCTTCATGAGCGACCACATGAGGCTCTGCCACGGTGCAACGGAGCCCTCGTCGATCGAGAGCGATTCATCCGGAACCAGCGTCGACTCGTCCACGGTGCGGACGATGCCGGTGCCCTGGCAGGCAGGGCAGGCGCCCTCGGAGTTGAAGGCCATGGCCTCCGCGCCGGGCCCGTAGAACTCCTCGCCGCACACCGGGCATTTTGTCGGGAGCATGAGCGCCACGTCCATGCCCGGCGGGCAGAGGTGGCCGTTCGGGCAGCAGTGGCTCCCGAGGCGCGAGAACATGAGCCGCAGGCTGTTCAGGAGCTCCGAGGACGTGCCGAAGGTGGACCGCACCCCGGGGATGCCCGGCCGCTGGTGCAGCGCGAGAGCGGCGGGGACGTGCTTCACCTCGTCCACGTCCGCCTTCGCCGCCTGCGTGATCCTGCGCCTCGTGTAGGTGGACAGCGCCTCCAGATAGCGGCGGGAGCCCTCTGCGTAGAGCGTTCCGAGCGCGAGCGAGGACTTCCCGGACCCGGAGACGCCGGCGACTGCCACCAGCTTCCCGAGCGGGATATCCACGTCGATATTTTTCAGGTTGTGGACGCGCGCGCCGCGCACGGCGATGTGCTTCGGCTGTATCCTTGCCGTGTTTCCCATAGTTGTGTTCCTCCGTCAGTACTGCTGTTATTATATCCCGGATCCGGGAGAGAAGGAATCGCGGGGATCTTCTCCCACTGAAGCAGAACAATTATACTTTTCCGGCGCCGCGGCGGTAAAGAACTTTTCACGTGCCCCGGCAGAGCCCCCTTGAACCGGGTCCCGGCAGGGGGCCCTTTGACTTCTCCGCGCTTCTGTCGTATGGTGGAACAGGACGGCCGCGAAAAGATCCGCGCGTCCGGAAAGGACCGGAACCATGAAGCAGAAGAACCCTCTCGCCCAGCTCCCGCTTTTTGCCGGAACGCAGGGCGCTGTCCTGGATACGCTGTACAGCGCGGGAAATGTAAAGCAGTTTGCCTCAGGCGGGCAGATCCTCCGCGCGAGGGTCCCGGCGGAGACTGTCTGCATCCTCCTCTCGGGGAAAGCGTTCACCTATTCCCTGACCCATACCGGGCACCGGAAGATCACCTTCATCTTCGGGCCGGGCGCCCTCCTGAACGACAGCACCTCAGGAAAGACCGCCTCAGGTTCCTTCTGCGAGGCCATGGGCCCCTGCCTGGTCTTCTGCGTCCCGGCGGATGCCCTGCTCCGGTGCATGAAAAAGGACTTCGGCCTCGCCGAGGCTGTCCTCCGCGCCCAGGAAAGAAAGCTCTGGCGCCTTGAGCACCAGCAGAAAAACTCCGTCCACGGGCTGAGCCTCGAGCGGAAGCTTGCCGCAAAGCTCTGGAAGCTCGGGCGGGACTTCGGCGTGCCTGTCCCCGGCGGCACGGAGATCGACCTGGACCTCCCGGTCGCCTTCCTCGCGGACATGCTGGGCGCCGCCCGGGAGACCACGTCCCGCCTCCGCGGGAGCCTTTTAAGGCGCGGCCTTCTTGCCATGGACGGGAAGCGGATCGTGATCCCGGACCCCGAACGGCTGAGCCGGTTTTACAGAAGCGCGGGGACGCCGGAGGATGCAGGGCCTGTTTTGTGACATTTGTCACAGAGCAGGCCCTTTCTTAATGTTACACTGTTAATGTTAAAAACTATCTGCAGCGTTTCCACAAAGCTGAAAGGAGATTCTATGGGATACCAGCTTACCAGGCTTGAGGCGGATAAGATATTCTGCCGTTTAAAGGAACGGTACGAGGTATGGGCCCCCATGCTGATGCCGGGAGAGGGCTGCTTCTCCGACACGGACATCATCCGCTACGGGAGGCCGGAGACACTGGACGAGATCGAATGGAAGCGGAAGTCTGACTATTCCTTCAAGGAGGTCCTGCTTTCCATCAACGAGACCCTGTTCTATTTCACGGAGGACCAGACGATCGTCCCGAAGGGCCCGGAGAAGGAGCTCCTGGTATTCCTCCGCTCCTGCGACCTGCACGCCGTAAAGCGCCTGGACCAGATCTACCTGAAAAACGGGGATCCTGATTTCTACTATCACCGGGTGCGGGAGAAGGTCCGCTTCGTCCTGATGGGCTGCGCCGAAAGCTGCCAGTCCGGCTTCTGCGTGAGCATGGGCACGAACCGGGCGGAGGACTATGACCTGTACCTTAAGCCGGACGGGGACCAGGTCCTCGCGGACGTGAAGGATGAAGCCCTTTCCGCGTTCTTCGCCTCCGGCGCCGCCGCGGAGATCGTACCGGACCACGTCACGGAGAATCACGAGAAGGTGACGCTCCCGAAGAAGCTCTCCAACGAAAGCTTCGGGCTGGACCTCTGGAAGGACTACGGCGGACGCTGCATCGGCTGCGGGCGCTGCAATTTCGTTTGTCCGACCTGCACCTGCTTCACCATGCAGGATATCTTCTACAAGGATAATCCGAAGAACGGCGAGCGCCGCCGTGTCTGGGCCTCCTGCCAGGTGGACGGATACGACACCATCGCCGGCGGCATCAAGTTCCGCCGCACCCAGGGCGACCAGATGCGCTTCAAGGTCATGCATAAGATCTACGATTTTGAGAAGCGCTTCGGATACCCGATGTGCGTGGGCTGCGGACGCTGCGACGACGTATGCCCGGAGTATATCTCCTATTCGAACCTCGTGAACCGTCTTGCGGCTGAGGAGGAATGATCATGAAAAACACCTATATCCCGCAGCTTTCCACCATCCGCGAGGTCATCCGCCACACCGACCTTGAATATACCTTCCGCATGGAATACACCGGCGACGTAAAGCCGGGACAGTTCTTCGAGATCTCCCTCCCGAAATACGGCGAGGCGCCCATCTCCGTCTCGGGCATAGGCCCGGATACGGTGGACTTCACCATCCGGCGCGTCGGAAAGGTCACCGACGAGATCTTCGAAAACTACGTGGGCGACCGCCTCTTTATCCGCGGGCCGTACGGCAACGGCTTTGACGTGGACAACTATAAGGGCAGGGAGCTCGTGGTCATCGCCGGAGGCACCGGCCTCTCCCCGACGAAGGGCGTCGTCGACTACTTCGCGCAGCATCCGGAGGAGAACATCAGCACCACGCTCATCGCCGGCTTCAAGGACCCTGACGCAGTCCTTTTCCGGAAGGATTTCGAATTCTGGAAGGAGCGCATCAACGTCATCCAGACCGTGGACAAGGCCCCGGAGGGCTATGACGGGCCGGTGGGCATGGTCACGAAATACATTCCGGACCTTACCTTCCGGGATATCCGGAACGCCTCCTTCATCTGTGTCGGGCCGCCGGTCATGATCAGGTTCGTCGTGATCGAGATCCTGAAGCTCGGCGCCGCGGAGGAACAGATCTGGGTGTCCCATGAGCGTAAAATGTGCTGCGGACTCGGCAAATGCGGCCACTGCAAGGTGGGAAGCACCTATATCTGCCTGGACGGCCCGGTCTTCAACTACGTTGACGGAAAAAACCTGATCGACTGAGGAGGGGGATCATATGTCACTGGATATCAATACGAAAGCACTGAAGAAAAACGCGTTCCGTGTCTCCAAGGTCCGCGGCATCGGCGCCTCCCGCATCCGTGTCCCGGGCGGGTACCTGGACGCCCGCGTCCTCGGCATGATCCAGGAGATCGCGGAGGAGTACGGCAACGGCTTTGTCCACCTGACCACGCGGCAGGGCTTTGAGATCGAGGGCATCCGCCTCGAGGACATGCCCGCCATCAACAAAAAGCTCCAGCCGATCATCGAGATCATCGGGACGAACCAGAAGGACCCGGACACCGGGTACCCGGCATCCGGCACCAGGAATATCGTGGCGTGCATCGGGAACAACGTATGTCCCTTTGCCAACTACAACACCTCGGAGCTTGCCCGCAGGATCGAAAAGGCCATTTTCCCGAACGACCTGCACTTCAAGATCGCCTGCACCGGCTGCTCGAACGACTGCGCCAAGGTCCGCATGCATGACTTCGGCATCATCGGCATGACCATGCCCCAGTACGACCCGTCCCGCTGCGTGACCTGCGAGGCCTGCGTCAAGGGCTGCAAGTCCCTGTCGGTCAATGCCCTCCGCGTGGAGAACTACAAGATCGTGCGCGATACGGAAAAGTGCGTCGGCTGCGGCGTCTGCGTGACCAAGTGCCCGACAAGGGCCTGGACAAGAAGCCGGAAAAAGTATTACAAGCTTGTCATCATGGGCCGCACAGGCAAAAAGAACCCGCGCCTCGCGCAGGATTTCCTGGTCTGGGCGGACGCGGAGAACATCATAAAGATCATCTGCAATACCTATAAATTCGTGGAGCAGTACATCTCCCCGAACGCGCCGGCGAGAAAGGAGCACATCGGCTATATCATCGACCGCGTGGGCTTTGAGGAGTACAAGAAATGGGCCCTGGACGGCGTCGAGCTGATGCCCGAGACCGTCATGAAGAAGTGCGTCTACTGGGGCGGCATCCACTTCACGGACAAGTCCGGCTGGGTGGAGGGTTAAAGCACACGGCAGCCTGGAAGCCCGCCGGAAAAGCAAAGCGCCCGGCAGCCGGGAAAAAACCGCATAAAACACAGTAAATGAACGGTAAATGAAAGTCCCGCGGCAAAACGCCGCGGGGCTTTTTTACAGCCAGTTCTTGAATTTGAAGAAGGCGAGGCTGGTCCCCGCGATCACAAGGCTCACGATGATCACGCCCGGATATCCGTAAACGGAATTAAGCTCCGGCATGTACCGGAAGTTCATCCCGTACCATCCGGCGATCAGCGTAAGCGGCATGAAGATCGTGGTCACCACCGTGAGGACCGTCATGATGCTGTTCTGCTTCACGTCCATCCTGGACGAGTAGGTGTCGCGGATCTGGAGCGTATAGTCAAGAAGCGAATTGACCATGTCGAAGAGCCTTGACACCCGGCTGGAAAACAGCCGGAAGAAGCGGAGGTTCTCCGTTTTGAAGAAATTGTTTTCGTTTTCCTCAAGCTCCTGCGCGAGATCGATCAGGTGGTCGTAATGGCTCCGGAAGATCCGGAGATACCCGCGGATGTCATTGACCCTCTGGAGGTCCGCCGGCCTGTCGTCGTCGATGTCCTTGCCGATGGCGTCAAGCTCGTCCTCATACCGTTCAAGGACCTTCAGGTCCTCGTGGATGATCAGCTCCAGGAAGTCGTAGATAAAGCGCTCCAGGCTCGGCATGCGCCATTTCCTGGTCCGGATGATGCGGTCGATGATCCTCTGGGCAGTGTCTCCCGGGTCTATGAATACGATCCCCTTTTCATCAAGGGCAAAGGCAAATTTCCGGAATTCCGCGGACATGTCGCTCCTGTCAGGGAGCGCGAACGTCCCCGTGACAGAGTCATAGTTGACCTCCGCCTCCGTGTAGTGCACGTCCAGGATATCGAGATCCATATCGATCCCCATATCGAACGAGTCCCGCTCCTTCTGCCATTCCTCCGGCGTAAGGACGGCGACATACTGCTCCTCTCCGCGGAGACACGCTCCGGGCTGGCATTCCCGGAGCGTGCTTTCGATCAGATAATACATATGTGTCCCTTCTGGTCACGCACCGCTTCCGGCACCTCAGTCCGGGAAGCCTTCCTTCGCGGAATAGGTGGTGTGGAGCAGCTTGTGCGCCTTGTGGGAATTCGGTTCTCCGAGGAACTTCTGGTAAAGCTCCTGGATCTGCGGGTTGTTGTGGGACTGGCGGATGGTCTGCCGCTCGTCCTCGGAGTAGAGCGCCTGCGCCCTCTTCCTCCGGTAGGTGTCGAAGATGTCGTCCTCCTCGTTGGGAAGGAAGACGCTCCGCACGTAGGGCTGTCCGCCGCCGTTGATGCAGCCGCCCGGGCATCCCATGATCTCGATGAAGTGATACTTGCTCTTCCCGGCCCGGATGTCGTCCATGAGCATGCGCGCGGACTTCATGCCGGAAGCGCAGGCGACGTGGAGCTCATGGCCAAGGATGTTGATGGTGGCTTCACGGATGCCGCTCCTGTGTCCGCGGACCTCCGTGAATTCGATGCGGTGCACCTCCTCGCCGGTCAGCTTGAAGTAGACCGTACGGAGCGCAGCCTCCATCACGCCGCCGGTGACGCCGAAGATGACGCCGGCGCCGCTGTAATCGCCCATGATATCTTCGTCCCAGTCCTCATCGGGCAGGCGGCGGAACATGATGCCGGCGCGGCGGATCATGCGCGCGAGCTCTCTGGTCGTGATGACGCAGTCAACGTCCGGAATACCATCCACCTGCATCTCCGGGCGTTCCTTCTCGTACTTCTTCGCGGTGCAGGGCATGACGGAGACCACGAAGACGTCCTTCGGGTCATAGCCGCGCATCTTTGCCCAGTAGTGCTTGATGATGGCGCCCTGCATCTGGTGCGGGGACTTGCAGGTGGAAAGGTGCGGCAGGAGGTCCGGATAGTCACGCTCCGCGTAGTTCACCCATCCGGGCGAGCAGGAGGTGATCATGGGAAGAAGGCAGCCGTTCTGGAGACGGTTCAGGAGCTCCGTCCCCTCCTCCATGATGGTCAGGTCCGCGCCGAAGTTCACGTCGTAGACGCGCTCGAAGCCGAGGCGGCGGAGCGCCGCGATCATCTTGCCGGTCACCGCGGTGCCGATCGGGTAGTCGAACTCCTCGCCCAGAGCCGCGCGGACAGCCGGAGCCGCCTGCACGATGACGTGCTTTCCGGCAGCGAAGGCCTCGTCGATCTTCCAGATCTCGGACTTCTCCATGAGGGCACCGGTCGGGCATACGATAACGCACTGTCCGCACTGGATGCACGGAGACTTCGCGAAGCTTCGGTTCTCCGCCGGGGCCACGAAGGTCTTGAAGCCGCGGTTCTCATATCCAAGGATGCCCAGGCCGTGCGCGTTGGAGCCGCGGCACACGATCGGGTCGTAACGGGTGGTGTATCTTCCGACACCGTGCGCGTTCGAGCAGCGGGCGATGCAGCGGCCGCAGAGGATGCACTTGCTGGTGTCGCGGACGATGCCCGGCGCGAAATCGTCGTAGTAGGTCGGGCTCTTCTCGCCCTGGTACTTCCCTTCACGGGCGTCCGTGATGTTCGCCACGTGCAGCAGCTCGCACTTTCCGTTCTTGTCGCACTGCTGGCAGTTGAAATTGTGGTTTGAGAGCAGCAGCTCTACGCTGGCTCTTCTTGCCTTCACCGCCTTCGGTGAAGAAATATGGATCTCCATACCCTCGGAGACGGGATAGACACAGGCCGCCACCAGGCCTCTCGCGCCGGTGACCTCGACGAGGCAGACGCGGCAGGAACCGTTGTTGCACTCACCGTGGTTGAAGGCGCAGAGCGACGGGATCTCGTACCCGCAGGTCTTCGCTGCCTCCAGAATGGTCTTTCCTTCTTCTACGCGGTAGGGAATTCCTTCGATCTTAATATTAACTTTCGCCATGATTCCCTCCTATCAGCGCTTCTCGATCGCCTGGAACTTACAGGTTGACATGCAGGCGCCGCACTTCACGCAGAGCTTCGTATCGATCGCCATGGACGGACGCTTGTGTCCCGGCGCGGTGTAATCTGTAGCGGAGATGCAGCTGCCGGGGCAGTTTCTCGCGCACATGCCGCAGCCGATGCACTTGTCCGGATCGATGTGGTACTGCATCAGCTTCTTGCAGATGTGGGCCGGGCACTTCTTGTCCACGATGTGGGCGACGTACTCGTCCCGGAAGTGCGTCAGCGTGGAGATGACCGGGTTCGACGCGGTCTGTCCCAGCGCGCAGAGCGAGTTGTTCTTCAGGATCTCGGCCAGCTCCATGAGCTCGTCAAGGTCCGACATCTCCCCCTTGCCCTCAGTGATGCGGGTCAGGATCTCCAGGATCCGCTTGGTACCGATACGGCACGGGGAGCACTTTCCGCAGGACTCGTCGCAGATGAATTCCATGTAGAACTTCGCGACGTCGACCATGCAGTTGTCCTCGTCCATGACGATGGCGCCGCCGGAGCCCATCATGGAGCCCTTCGCCACCAGGTTGTCGAAATCGATCGGCTCGTCAAGATACTTCGCCGTCAGGCAGCCGCCGGAGGGGCCGCCGGTCTGGATGGCCTTGAACTGCTTCCCGTTCGGGATGCCGCCGCCGATATCGTAGATCAGCTCGCGGAGGGTGGTTCCCATGGGGACCTCCACCAGGCCTACGTTGTTCACCTTGCCGCCGAGGGCGAACACCTTGGTGCCCTTGGACTTCTCGGTGCCGACAGAAGCAAAGGCCTTGGCGCCGTTCCGGAGAATGTAGGGAACGCACGCGAGGGTTTCGACGTTATTGACGATACTCGGCATCTGCCAGAGGCCCTTCACAGCCGGGAACGGCGGACGGGGCCGCGGCATGCCGCGCTTGCCCTCGATCGAGTTGATCAGGGCGGTCTCCTCGCCGCAGACGAAGGCGCCCGCGCCGAGACGGATATGGCAGTTGAACTCGAAATCCGATCCGAGGATGTTCTTGCCGAGGAGGCAGTGCTTCTTCGCCTGCTCGATCGCAATGCGCAGGCGCTTCACCGCGATGGGATACTCCGCGCGGACATAGAAATATCCGTCGTGCGCGCCGATCGCGTATCCCGCGATCACCATGCCCTCGATGACCGCCAGCGGGTTGCCCTCAAGGATGGAACGGTCCATGAACGCGCCCGGATCGCCCTCGTCACCGTTGCAGATGACGTACTTCTGATCGCCCGGGACGTTCTTCGCGAACTGCCACTTGCGGCCGCTCGGGAACCCGCCGCCGCCGCGCCCGCGGAGCCCGGAGGCAAGGACCTCGTCGATGACCTCCTGCGGACTCATGGAAAGCGCGCGCTTCATGCCCTGGAACGCGCCCATGCCCATGGCCTCTTCGACGTTCTCGGGGTTGATGACGCCGCACCCGGTCAGGGCCACGCGGCGCTGCTTCTTATAGAAATTGATGTCGTCCTGGCGCTTTACCTTCTTCGTGGTGCCCGGCTCCACATAGAGCAGGCGCTCCACGACGCTGCCGCCCAGGATGTCGGTCTTCACGATCTCCTCCACGTCCTCGATCTTCACGAGGCGGTACAGGGTGTCCTCCGGATAGATCTTAACGAAGGGTCCCTGGGAGCAGAAGCCGAAGCAGCCTACCAGGTTCACGGTCGCCATATCCTCGGCGCCGTGCTTCTTAAGGACCTCCTCGAACTTTTCCATGATCTCCTTGGAATGGCTCGAAAGACATCCGGTCCCGCCGCAGAGGACGATATGGCGCTTCCCGTCCGTCCCCTTCAGCTTTGCGTTCAGTTCCTTGGTACACCTGGCGACCTGTGCGTCAAACTGCTGGATTGTTCTGATCATGCGTTCAGGCCTCCTTTGCTCTGTATTCGTTCACGATGTTCTGGACGTCCGCCACGGACACCTTCGGATACACTGTTCCGCTGATGCTTACGGCGGGGGCGATCCCGCAGGCGCCGATGCAGCGCAGCGCGTCGAGCGTAAACAGCCCGTCCTCCGTCGTCTGCCCGGGCTTGATCCCAAGGATCTCCGAGAACTTGTCGATGACCTGCTGGGCGCCCTTTACGTAGCAGGCAGTCCCAAGGCAGCATCCGATCACGTACTTCCCCTTCGGATTCAGCGAGAAGAATGAGTAAAACGTGACAACACCGTAGATCTCGGCAACGGAGATCCCGGTCTGCCGCGACACGATCTCCTGGACCTCCAGCGGAATATATCCGTATTCGTTCTGGATGTCGCTCAGGATCATCATCAGCGGCGTTTTCTCATCCCGGTAGCGGTCGCAGATCTCATAGATCAGTTTGACCGCATTTTCAGCCAGCTTTGCCATGATTGATTCCTTTCTTCGGCCGTCATAAAGGCCGTGTTCAAAATTTGACAATTTCTTGACGACTGTATTATATATGCGAAGTACCAAATTAGAAAACACTAACTTGCAGCAGGGGCGCATGTCCGTGTGAGAAATACCGGCCTGTGCGCGCGGATCGTTTTTAAATTATCAGACTTTCCCGCCGCGCGGCAATTAGTCGAGTCTAACTCCTGTTTTTCTGATATGATTTTCCTTGACCGGGATCTCTTCCTTAATATAATGAAGGATCCGTTTTACTTTCCGCCCTGAAGGGCGGCCATATCCCCAGACCGAAAAAGGAGCCAAACATGCAATACTGCCTGACCAGCAACACGAACGACTGCCGGAACTGCTATAAGTGCATCCGCCACTGCCCCATCAAGGCCATCTCTTTTGAGGACGGCAAGGCGGAGATCATCAAGGAGGACTGCATCCTCTGCGGAAAATGCTACAACGTATGCCCCCAGGACCTTAAGGTGATCCGGAACGACACGGAAAAGGTGCGCAGGCTCGTTACATACAGCGAAAAGGTCGTCGTATCGCTCGCGCCGAGCTTCATCTCGCGGTATCCCGACAGCGACATCCGCTGCATGCGGAACACCCTGAAGAAGCTTGGCTTCTACGACGTCGAGGAGACTGCCGTCGGCGCCACCATCGTAAAGAAGGCCTACGACGAAATGCTCGGCGAAGGCCGGGACGTCATCATCTCGTCCTGCTGCCACTCGATCAACATGCTGATCCGCCGGCACCATCCCGCGTGCCTTCCGTACCTCGCGGACGTGATGTCCCCCATGCTCGCGCACGCAACGGATATCAAGCTCCGTTACGGTGAGGATACGAAGGTCGTATTCATCGGCCCGTGCATCGCGAAAAAGGACGAGTCCGACAAGAACCACCGGATCGTTGAGGCGGCGCTCACCTTCCGCGAGCTGGACGACTGGCTTGCAGCGGAGAATATCGTCCTCGAGACCACGGAGGAAAAGGAGCTCACACGGCAGTCCCGCGCGCGGCTCTTCCCCACGAACGGCGGTATCCTCAGGACCATGGAATGCGCTTCCCCGGACTATGACTACCTGGTCTGCGACGGCATAAACAACGCTGTCCGGACGCTTCAGGACCTCGAGGAGGGCAGGCTCCACCACTGCTTTATCGAAATGTCCGCCTGCCAGGGGAGCTGCGTGAACGGCCCGCTCATGGCGGAAAAGCACCAGAGCATCATGACCGCGTCCATCCCGGTAAACCGCTTCGCGGGGCCGGAGGACTTTGGCAGCCTCAAAGCCGGCCGCGCCGACATCGCCATGGCCTATGAACCGGAGAGAGGTGAGGGTACGGAGCCCACGCAGGACGAGATCCGGGAAATGCTGAAAAAAATGGGCAAGGAGGACCCGTCCGCGCGCCTGAACTGCGGCAGCTGCGGCTACGACAGCTGCGAGGCGAAGGCGGCCGCCATCCTGAAGGGGAATGCCCGGATCGAGATGTGCCTGCCCCGCCTTATGGAACAGACCCAGTCGCTTTCCGGAAAGATCGTGGAAAACTTCCCCGGCGGGCTGATGATCCTGGACAGCAGTCTGGTCATCCGACTGATCAACCGCCCCATGTGCGAGATCCTGGGCGCGGAGGATACCGGAAAGCTGACCGGCACCCCGGTGACCGAGGTCCTGGATCCCTTCGACTACCTCGAAGCGCTTGAGGGCGACCGGATCTTCCGGAAAAAGGCATTTTTAAGCGAATACGGAAAATACGTGGAGAATACCGTCGTCCATGAGGAAAAGACTGACCTCCTGGTCTGCGTCATGCAGGACATCACCCAGCAGGAGGAGGCCCGGAAGCGGCAGCAGGAGGTCCTTGAGAAGACCCTGAACATCACGGATTCCGTGATCGAGCACAACATGAAGACCGTCCACGAGATCGCTTCCCTGCTCGGTGAAACGGCGGCGGAGACCAAGGCCGCCCTGCTTTCCCTGAAGGAAGCCGTGAACTACGAAGAATGACCGCGAAAGGAAGCTGTCCGCCATGAAAAACAAGATCATTCCGGAATACGGATATCTCTCCCTGAACCATGTGGGCGAGCAGCTCTGCGGGGACAGCGTGGCAGTCGTCCAGCCCGACGACGACACGCAGATCCTGGTCCTCGCGGACGGTATGGGCTCCGGCGTCAAGGCAAATATCCTCTCTACCCTGACTGCCACCATGATGTCCACCCTGCTGGCCAACAACGTGGACTTCGACGACTGCGTCGAGACCATCCTTTCCACCCTCCCGGTGTGTAAGGACCGCAACGCATCCTACTGCACCTTCACGGCGGTCCAGGTCTCGGGCGGCCGCCACGTGCAGATCTATAACTACGACAACCCGGAGCCGTTCATTATCCACAACGGAAAAAGCGAGCCCCTCTACTTCCTGACCGGCGAGATCTGCGGGAAGCAGATCGACCGCGTATCCTTCGAGGTCCAGCCGGGCGACTGCATCATCATGATGTCGGACGGCTGCATCCACGCCGGCGCAGGCGTTACCCTGAACTACGGCTGGGAGATCCCTCAGATCATGAAGTTCATGCAGGCAAATTTCCGCGCGGACGCCTCCGCGAAGTACCTCGCCACCCTTCTCACCGGCCGCTGCAACGCGCTCTACGAGGAAAAGCCCGCCGACGATACCACCTGCGCCGTGGTCCGGATCCGGGAACGCTGCCAGGTGAACGTCATGTACGGCCCTCCCGGAAAGCATGAGGACGACGAAAAGGCGGCCGCCTTCTTCTTCGGCCTCCCGGGAAAGCATATCATCTGCGGCGGCACCACCGCGAAGGTGGCTGCCCGCTATCTCGGGAAGGAGCTCATCCCGGACAATGTGAACATGGACGAGACTATCCCGCCCATGACCCTGCTGGACGGCGCGGACCTGGTCACCGAGGGCATCCTCACCCTGCAGCGCGTCTCGGAGTATGCCGCGGACTATCTGGACAAAAACCGCCGCTGCTATGACTGGGCCGTCAGCCTTGACGGCGCGTCCCTCATCGCGTGCGCCCTCTTTGAGGAAGCCACCGATATCCATTTCCTGATCGGCAGCGCCGTGAACAGCGCCCATCAGGAAGGGAAGTCCCTCGGCTACCAGATGAAACAGAGGACCGTCGAGAACCTTATGGAGCAGCTGAAGAAAATGAACAAAAATGTGACGGCAACGTATTTCTGACACAGAAGAGTATCTTTTTGGTATCACTTTCTGTTTTATAATGCTCTTGGAAAAGACTTACCATTTCGGCAGTAATGGTTTTTGAAAGGAGCAACATTCTATGCCTAAGCCGACTTATTATGGTATTATGACCACCAATCTGTATACAACACTCCTCATGAGCTTCGGTCACTTTATAATGCCGCCGACCGCATATCCGCCTACCTGCCTGCTTATGATCTCCTGGGCCACATAAAGCAGCATCTCGACGGCAATCCGATGCTGGACCGTCTTCCCAAAAAGGGCGCCGCCTGCTATACCATGATCGACCAGCTCACTGCCCTTCTCGACACCGACCTCTCCGGAAAAAACCCGGAAGAAAGAAGGCAGCATTATGAAGCCCTGGCCAATGGCATGACCAGACTTTACCATCTTGGAAAGGAGTATGCGGGCTACCTGCCGGACGGCCTGCCGGTCGACCATCCGGGCAGGGTCCGGAACGATGATCTTAAGAAGTACCTCGGAGACTGGACCGTCCACCCGGGATTCATTGTCAATTCATTAAAGAACGGGGATTCTTACCAGATCGGCAACGTCCCGCCGGACATTCCGGATAAGACGCCGCGGCAGACAGATCCTATGCAGGCGCTCATCGACCGCATGGGAGAACAGGCGGAGATCATTCCCAACCTTTATCTGCACCTGCATAACGAGGGACATTCCGTGGGCATCGACAGCTCGGTGTACCGGCAATTCCGCGACGCGGTCAAGGCCGTTCACAAGCTGTGGAATCCCCCGGAGAACCGCAGGCTTGACCTTAACACCCATGAGGGAAGGATGCAGGCGCAGGACCTCTTCCGGCAGGTGAGTGAGACCGCCAATGTCTACTACCTGAAGCACCTGGGCCGGGATATAAAGAGCACCTACGGCAACATCCGCAGGAATGCCGCCCTCACCGCCATCGACACCGTGGACCCGCAGATGGCCAAGGATTACATTTCCCAGTACGTGGGAGCCCCCATGAAGATGGCCAGGGGCGGGAGCATCAGCCGGGAACAGATCGGTGTGGAGGACCTCATCCGGAGCGAGAAAGCTTATTCCACCCTCCAGTATGGCAACCGGAACTCAAAGCCCTACGGGAAAGAGGCGGAGATGGTCCGGAAACACTTCCAGGATGACGAGGACCGGGAGGCCCGCACCCAGAACCGGGCACCGCATAACGTCAACAAGGAAGATGCCGTGAACCGGTATCTTAACCGCAGAAACCATCACTGAAAAAGGAACCGGCAGCGTAACTTAAAACGGTATCCGGCAGAAACCGGATACCGTTTTCCATTTACAGGATCTGTTTTTGCGCTTTCCCGGTCAGGCACGGTCCAGGAACGCCTCCACCTCCCCGGCCGCAGGAATGGAAGGCGCGGCGCCCCTCCGTGTGACAGAGATCGCGGCGGCGGCAGCAGCGCGCCGGAGGGCCTCCGGAAGGGACATCTCCCGGTCAAGCGCGGCCGCGAAGTATCCCGTGAAGGTATCGCCCGCGCCGGTGGTATCCACGGCCTCAACGTGAAATACCGGCTGACGGAAGGTCTGTCCGCCGTCGCGGCAGAGGCAGCCGTCGCCGCCCAGGGTGAGGACCACGCCAAGGCCCGGGAACCGCTTTTCCAGGATATCCGCGATCTCCTCCGGACGGTCAGAGCCGGTCAGGGCCTTTCCCTCGATCTCGTTGATCATAAGCCAGCGGACCCTGCCGTAATCAAGGGACATAAGGCTTTCGTCAAAGGGAGACGCGTTAAAGACGACGGGGCAGCCGGCGGCGTGTGCCTTTTCAATGAGATAAGGAAGCTCCGAGACCTCGTTCTGGAGAATGACCATGCAGGGGCCCTCAAGAGACGCAAAGATCCGGTCCGCAGTCTCCCGGTCCAGGGCATAGTTTGAGCCCGGAAAGAGGAGGATGCAGTTCTCTCCTTTCGGATCCGTCTGGATCACGGCGTGCCCCTGGGGAACATCGGTCCGCAGGATGCGGGAGACATCGACCCCGTTTCCCGTAAGCATGTCCAGAAGCCTCTGCCCGTCGGGACCGGCTGCGCCGGCGTGCATGACCCGCGCGCCCGCCCTTGCGGCGGCGATCGACTGATTCAGCCCCTTTCCGCCGCAGAAGGTGTGGAAGGAGAGCGACGGAAGGGTCTCGCCCGGCCGCACAAAATGCGGCACCTGGTAGAAAAGGTCTATATTCAGGGAACCGATATTAAGAATGCTCACATCAACGCTCCTTTCAGCACGCCGGAAAAGTTGGAATCCAATTCTACTGTATCATAGCGTATACTACAATGCAGGAGATATTTTTCCGAAAGCGGGATGATGCAGGCCTTCCGCTGCTTCATGCATGCCCGCGTGTTTCCACAGAAACAGCCCTCCAGGAGACGAGACGATGAGAAAAAGAAACGCTTTGATGACCGGTTCCGGCAGAAAAATGACCGCGCGGCTGCTGGCGCTTTCCCTTATGATGAGCCAGCTTACGTCCTGCAGCCTTTTGAAGCCCGTGGATCCGTTTTCCAAACCCGTGAATGCAGGAGCCTCTGAAAACACCGATAACGGAGAGATCTCAGAAGAGGCTCTTCCGGAAGGAACCTCCCCGGCAGGCGCAGCCCTCCCGTCCGGGCCGCCGTCGTTCCAGGTCGGAGAAGAAACCTTTGACGGAAAGCAGGTCCTGGACGCCGGTGATGCAAAGGCATTTCTTGCGGACCTGAAGGATGAGATCGGTTTTTCTGACATATCGGAGTTCTCGGACGCAGCGTCTCACAGCACTTCGTCCGCAAATGTTTACCGTTTTACCCAGATGGCCGGCGGCCTTCCGGTCGAGGGGAGGGGGATCCGCGTCCTGACGGACCCGGAGGGGCAGGTGATCGATATCAACGGAAAGTATCTGGATCCTGCCGAAATAGATTCCGAAGTGCTGGTCTCTTCCGAAGAAGCCTGCCAGGCGGTCACGGACTGGTTTGCTTCGGAAGAAGGCGGGAAGGCCGCGGAAGGAGGCTCCGTCTCCGGGGCTGTCGGAAAAGCAAAGGAGATCGTGAAGATCCTGACTTCTCCGGAGGAAGATGCTGCCGGACGCATAAAATCGATCCTTAACGTGTTCGGAGCTGCCGGGGAAAGATCCCGGTCCGGGTCCGGATCTGACTCCGGGAACGAGTCTGACTCCGAGTCCGGAGAAATCAGGCAGATCGTCCAGGGATGCGTCATCTGTTCCGAAAACGAAAAAGCGCAGGCAGCATGGAAGACCCTTGCCTTTGCTGACGGGAGCAGTTTCCAGTGCTACGTATCTGCCCGGGACGGGTCTGTCCTGTCCGTCAGGAACCTTGACTGTCATGAAAGCGCTGTCGGGAGCGGGGAGGATGCAGGCGGCAATCCGGCGAAGTTTAACACGGAATATCTGGACGGGACTTACTGGCTGGAGGATGAAAAGGCACGGGTCCGTGTGTTTGACGTGGAGGAAACAGAACTCTACCCGGACTTCTGTATCCGGTCGGATTTTCTGGAAGGAGACGTCTTTTTTGCCGATTTCGAAAAAGGCAGCTGGGATCCGGAAGGGGAACTGGGATTTCCCATCCTTCTCAATAATACAAAGACTCCCGGGCATGATTACCGGCTGATCGTCCGGGATGAAAAGCTTGCCGTTACGGACAACGGGACAGTGATCTGTCCGGACGTATTTGTGGAGCCGGTTTTTAATCTGGAGGGAAACAGGCATCCTGAGGTCCTGCAGGACGACGACAACTTATGGACGGATGCAAGGGCGGTCAGCGTCATGGAACATCTTCAGGAGGCGGACCGGTACTGGCGGGAGGTCATGGTCAGGAACGGCTGGGATGACCGGAACAGTTCCCTGGTGTTCGGCCTGAATGCCGATACGGACAATTCCGCAACGAACGTCTGGGAGGTCGTGCCCAGAGGCTCAGAACCTTGGAAAAGCAGCCAAAGCTACTGTGCCGGACTTCTGAAGGTCAACCCGACATATTCCGTAGCCATCAACGTGATCGCCCACGAGTATGCCCACGCGGTGATCAAGAGCTATGTCAATCTTGGCAAGGACTATAAATATGGGGAAGCCAGCGCTATTCATGAAGGTCTTGCGGATCTGTTTTCGGAACTGACGGAAAAATATATCAAGGGCGACTGTGACTGGATCGCGAACAACAGGCGGAACAAGGAAAAACCCCGGAACATGAAAGATCCTTTCGCATCCGACCAGCCGGCTGTCTACCAGGACGCAAACTGGTCTCATACTGGCTTTCAGGAGTCGAGGGATATATTCGAAACAAATAGTAACAGTGATGCCGCGCATCATAATTCCACAGTCATTTCCCACCTTGGCTATCTTATCGACACCGGGAAGCTGGAAAAGCCGGAGAAAACAAAGGCGCTCGGTGATTTCCTGACCGGCCGGCTGTTTTACAATACTTTCCCGCAGCTGGAAGAAAACACGTCATTTGCGGATTATGCATCCATTCTTTATATGGAAGCCGTCCGGATGTTCCGGGTAGGGCAGATGTCCGCGGAGGAAGTCTACTGCGTCTACCGGGCTCTTGAAGAGGCCGGTCTCCTGCCTGTTTTTGATTCCGGAGCCGATGGGAATCTGGTTCTTGAATCCCTGAACAGCCAGGATCTGACCGGCTGCAGCGTCGATATTTATACCATCAGCCAGATAGAACACGCAGACCGGTATGTGAACGTGATCAGGGAGAGCGAAAACTACCACCGCCAATCCTTTCTGCAGAATGAAACAGTTCTTAAACCCGCCCTGCCTTCGCCTGCATCGGACAATACCGACGCGATGGTCTATAACGTAACGTTTTATAAGGTCATCGTCCGCAACAACGAGGCGGATAATGAAGATTTCAGCTTCATTCTCCGGGCAGGCGCCCGTATGAAAGCGGAGCGCATTATTACTCCGTTCCTGGCAGATGAAACGCTTTACTATGAATATCTCAGGGATACCTACGGCACCGGAGAGAGCGATCTGGTTTCCGCCTATGTAATGGATTTTGACCTCGACGGCAGAAAGGATCTCCTTACCGTAACGAAGGGCAGCGAGATCCTGGCAAATACGCCCCTCGGCCCGTTCGGACTGTATAACAAAGAGACAAACGCTTCAACGCTCGACCTTAATATGTACCAGCTTGATGAGCAGGACAATGTTGTCAGAACGGGGACCATCCTCGGCGCAGGTACCGTCGAAGGGCACAGCAGGGGGACAATGGCAGTCTCTGTCGTTCTCCAGGACGGGAAACCCTATATCTGCGGATACAGCACCAACGAGGACACCACCACCTATGGGGCCCGGCCTTATGTGATCTATGAGTTCATTACCGGGGAAGGTTTCCGGTACGACCATGTCAGCGGCATCAGCTGGGGGCAGTCAGTGATGGGCAAGACGGATGATAAGGATCCCAATAAGATCGCGGGAACGTACGGCCTTGACATCCGCGGAACGCAGCTCTCCGAATGGGGGGAGTACGGCGTGCTTCTCTGCGAAGCCAGCGCGGACAATATCCAAAGCCCCCGCACCTTTACCGCAAACGACTATACCATGGTGAAGGAAGGAATGGAGAAGGGCTATGGAGCGGCAGCGGAAAAACTGGACGCCATGCATGAAGAAATGGTGCTGGACGCAAAGACCTTTGAAGAAAGAAAGGAACAGGCGAAGGAGTCCGAAGCGGTGTTCGAGCGCTTCGTGGAAGAGCTCGAAGCTGCCGGAGCCGCGCCTGTCCTGGAGGAGTACCGGACAGATGAAGAGAAGATCACCGGGATCTATACATGCCGGGATGTGGACATGATCGTCTCGATCAACATCGAAAGCAAAAAACCGGTTTCCATCGACCTTTACGCGAACGGATACCCGGTTCCGGACTCCTGGTATCCGGTGAAGGACGCCGTCCTGAGATCCTCCTTTGCGGGACTTGACCAGGGCAGGATCGGCGAGCTCCTGGGGCGGACCCGGACCAACCTTTCTGCCAGCAACTTTGACGCAGGACCTGCAACGATCCTGGCAGGCAATACCGGCAGGATCATCCTGAGGATCATGTACAAATAACCGATGAAAATGGCTCCCGGGTGAAGACCCGGAAGCCATTTTTCCTTGTGTGTGTCTGCCTCAGAAGCATTTTTCCCTGCGTTCCTTCCTGCAGTGCTCGATATTTCCGCACCGGTAGCACAGCTCATTGTCGCAGATCCCGTCATTATCAAAATACGAACGGATGTTGTTCACCGTCGTTTCCGCGATATTGTTCAGCGCCTCCTCCGTCAGGAACGCCTGGTGGGAGGTCACGATAATGTTCGGCATGGAGATCAGGCGGGAAAGCAGGTCATCGTCCAGGATGTGGCCGGACCGGTCCTCAAAGAATATATCCGCTTCCTCCTCATACACGTCCAGGCATGCCGCGCCGATCTTCCGCGCCTTGATGCCGTCAAGCAGCGCTTCGGCGTCGATCAAAGCGCCTCGGGAGGTGTTGATGATCACCACGCCCTTCTTCATTTTTCCGATGGCGCCGGCATCGATCATGTGGCGCGTCTCATCCGTCAGCGGGCAGTGCAGGGAAATGATGTCGCTCCGCTGAAGCAGTTCGTCAAGGGAAACGTATTCGATACCGCTGTCTTTCACCGGGAACCGGTCATAGGCGATCACGTTCATGCCGAACCCCCGGCAGATGTCGATGAAAATACGCCCGATCTTTCCGGTGCCGACAATGCCGGCGGTCTTACCGTGCAGGTCGAAGCCGGTCAGGCCGCTCAGGGAGAAATTGAACTCCCGCGTGCGGTTATACGCCTTATGGATGCGGCGCACCGAGGTAAGAAGAAGCGCCGCGGCGTGTTCAGCCACCGCATAGGGCGAATAGGCCGGAACATGGACGACGTGGATCTTCCCGAAGGCGGCACGCACGTCCACGTTATTGTAGCCGGCTGAGCGCAGCGCGATCACCCTGACGCCGTACTCGTGCAGCTTCCCGATCACTTCCGCATCCACGGAATCATTGACGAATACGCAGACTGCGTCGCATCCCCTGGCAAGCAAAGCCGTGTCCCTGTTCAGCTTTGTTTCCAGGAAGAGGAACTGCATATCGTGCTCTCTTCCATAATGTTCAAACGAAGGCTTGTCATAGGCCTTTGCGTCATAAAACGCAACTTTGATCATCTCACTGCCTCCCTTCCGTTCAGTCCAGGATCCTGCCGTCGCGGGAGATCGTCACGACCTGCCACGGGATGAACCTCCCGCTGTTCCGGAGGGCGGTCTCCGCCGCTCTCTGCAGTCCGCCGCAGCACGGGACCTCCATGCGGACGATCGTCACGCTCCGGATATCATTCTCCCGGATGATCTCCGTCAGCTTCCCGGAGTAGTCCACATCGTCCAGCTTCGGGCAGCCTATGATCGTGACCTTGCCCTTCATGAAGTCCTCATGCAGGCCGGCATAGGCATAGGCCGTGCAGTCGGCGGCGATCAGCAGCTTCGCCCCGTCGTAGAACGGCGCTTTCACGGGGACCAGCTTGATCTGGCAGGGCCACTGGCCCAGCCGTGAGACCGGCCTGCCGGCAAAGACCGGCGCGTTCCCCTCCTCTGCCCGCTTAAACTGCATCATCCTCGATCCCGGGCAGCCGCCCTCGTGGTGCTCGTGCTTCATTTCTTCCATCTTCTGTCTTCCTTCCGCTCCTTCCGGCGCTGTAACGCTTTCTGTCCCGTGGCCGGCGCGCTCCTTTGCCTTGTTAACCGCCGCCTCGTCGTAGGCAGGCGCTTCTCTCTCCTCAAATGAAATGGCTCCTGTCGGACAGTTCGGCAGGCAGTCGCCAAAACCGTCGCAGAAGTTTTCCCGCACAAGCTTCGCCTTGCCTTCGACCATTTCTATGGCTCCCTCGTGACATGCCTCGGCACACTGGCCGCAGCCGTTGCATTTTTCTTCGTCTATGTGAATGATCTTCCGGATCATTTCTTTGCCCTCCTTACCTTTTCTGATAACAATATACAAAAAAACAGCGCGCCGGTCTGTATCCAGAGATACACGCCCCGTTTTTTTCATGTATTATAGAAGCATCGGAAACGGAGGAAAAAATATGGACTATTCAGCACTTGAACGAAGCTCCCTGTTCCGCGGGATCCCCGCGGACGAAATTCACGAGCTGCTCAGGAAAACGCGGCACCAGATCCGGTGCTTTGAAAAGGGAGAACTGGTCTTCCGCCTGATGGAGGAAGCCGCGCAGATCGGCATCATCCTGGAGGGCCGGGTAGAAGCACAGAAATCCTTCCCGAACGGAAGCCAGGTCAATGTCTCCGTCCGGGGACCGGGGGAAATGATCGGGCCTGCAGCGGTCTTCTCAGACCGCGGCCGTTATCCCTGCGACATCGCGGCGCTCGGTCAGGTCAGGATCATGATGTTTTATAAAGACGACCTCATGGGCCTCATGCGGCGGGACGTCCGGATCCTTGAGAATTTTACCCGCGAAGTTGCCTCCGCCGTGTACATGCTGCAGCAGCGCCTTGAACTGCTTTCCTACCACGGGATCGCCCAGAAGGCGGCCTTCTGGCTTCTCCTAAGGGCACGGCAGGGTGAAAGCCGGAGCGTGAAGATCCCCGGCTCGTTCTCAAAGTGGGCGATGCTCATGAATGTTTCAAGACCCTCGCTCCACCGGGAGCTGAAAAAACTGGAGGCCCAGGGGATCATCTCCCTTGAGCCTCCGGAAATCACGATCCTCAAGTCTCGCGCGCTTGAAGAGGTGCTTAGTATATAAATATTTCGACCCAATTATCAAGGGGCTGCCGCGCTCCGGTCCCCGGCCGCGGGAACGCCCGCCTCACCTTGAAAGGCGGGCGATGATCCTGTCCGTGTACTCCGTGGTCCCGGCCGTTCCTCCAAGGTCGCCGGTCAGGCAGGTCCCTTCCTTCAGGACTTCGTCCACTGCCCTGCGGATCCTCGAGGCGCATTCATTTTCTCCAAGATGTTCAAGCAGCATGCACGCTGCCCAGCAAAGCGCCGTGGGGTTTGCCTTGTTCAGGCCGGCAATATCCGGTGCGCTGCCATGGACCGCCTCGAACATGGCATAGCCGTCGCCGATATTGGCGGAAGGCACCAGTCCCAGTCCCCCGATCAGGCCCGCGCCCAGGTCAGAAAGAATATCCCCGAAGAGATTCTCCATGACCATAACGTCAAACTGCTCCGGACGGGTCACCATCTGCATGCAGGTATTGTCCACGATCTTATCCTCCGCGATAATACCGGGATATTCCTGCGCGATCTTCCGGAATTCGGACAGGATCATGCCCTCGGACAGCTTGATGATGTTGGCCTTATGCACACAGGTGACCTTTTTCCGGCCATGCTTTACGGCATATTCGAAGGCCGCCCGGATAATGCGCTGTACCGCCGGCCTTGTAGTAAGGCGGATGGCATGCACCGTGTCTTCATCGACCTGCTCCTCGATCCCCACATACATTCCCTCGGTATTTTCCCGGAAAATGACCAGGTCCACGTTCGGGTAGGGCGTCTTCACCGCGGTATTTGACTTAATGGGGCGGATATTCGCGTAAAGCTGGTATCTGGTCCGCAGCGTCACGTTCAGAGAACGGAAGCCCGTTCCTACGGGGGTGGTGATGGGGGCTTTCAGCAGCACCCGTGTTTTTTCAAAGGACTGACAGGCATCTGCAGGGATCAGCTCGCCGTGTCTTTTCCACTCGGCTTCGCCGACCTCGAAGATCTCATAGTCCAGCGGCGCTTCCGCCGCTTTCAGTATTTTCAGGACCGCGTCCGTGATCTCCGGCCCGATACCGTCTCCGCGAAAAACCGTTACCGCTCTGTTCACTCTGTTCCTCCTTTCCTTCCCGTCCCGGCCCTTCGGTTTTTTTCTTAGCCTGTCCGTACGAAAGGACTGCTTAATGAAATGATTTCTCCCCGGCAGAAATGCGGGAAACCTGTGTATAATAAGTACAGATACATCTGTGTATCTTCTATAAATGATCCCGTCCTGACAACATATTGATTTCGATGAAAACGGAGGCCGCAGAATATGATCCGCAACCAGGAAGAGATCCTGTCTGTTATGAAGCCGCTCATGCAGTCCTGCCCGGGAAATGTCGTTGACCTTCCCGCAGGACAGCGCACCGTCACCATCTTTGAAACGCCGCTGATCGGCTCCGCCGCGGCGGATGACCCGATCTTTCCGGAATACAGGCGTCCGGAAGCCATCGGGCCCGAATGGATGTCCCCGGAAGAATGGCTTCCCGGCGCTGCCCGGTAAACGCCATTCCGCAGGACGGGATCAAAAATAACCTCCTCTGCAGCGGGAAGCTGGATGAGACAAAAAGACTGTACGCGCCCCGCTACGGCTGCGGAAAGTGCCAGACCCGCGTCCCATGCGAATTCCGGAATCCGTCCCGTAAATAGTATAATATAGACTCTGCCGCACTGAAAATTCTTTGCTGCCTCTGACTGCCGGGTCCTCAGGAGTTCCCGGAAGCCCTGTATTTACTTACTCTGTAAGCGTGACACTGTCCCTGCGCAGTTCAAAGAGAAAATATCCGTCGAGCCCGAAGGGGTCCTGTGTGATCCATCGTTTCTCCCATTCCCTGCACACAGGAATGTGATCCAGTATCTCTGTGCCCGAAGGAAGATCCTCCCTGTTTTCACTTAAAAAAGTGATCTTCAGCAGCTTATGCTCTGCGGTAGTTTCCCAGTTTTCCTCATTCACATCTGCCGTAAAACCAAAGATGTTTGAATGCTCGATCTCGTTGGATTCAAACGTAAGGTGATCCCTGTCTTCACGGAGGACACAGAATTCGTCCCCCGGAAATGTGCCGTCCGGTTTTCCATCCGCAACGACCAGTTCTTCACTGCCGCAGGAGATATGCTTCTCTTTTGTTTTCTGAAGACGGAGGTGCTCGCTGAAGCCTTTTACATGGACCAGATACCGGACCATCATCTCCGCAGCCTCCGCGGGATCGCTTTTACAGTGCGCTTCAATGACCGGATGTCTTTTGATATCTCCGGAACAATGGATCAGGTCATAGATCAGCGTTCCCCTGCTCTCCCCGCCCCTGTCGATACGGTGCCAGTCATACGGCTGCGCGGACAAAGCGCTCCACCATTTTAGAGCGCGGTGTCCGGAACGGATCCCGGCCTCATAGACCGTACCGCAGTTCCTGCACATATAAAGCGGCTGTCCTCTGTAAGTGTACCGGGCCGGAGGATCCTCCCGGGTGCAGTCAAAGCAGCGGAAATGAGCCGGATCAAAGGGATCCGGGATCCCGCGGATCTCATCCGCAGGAGCCCACTTCCACGGTTTGACGCATTCCCCGCGGCCGCCCGGTACGCGGTCCGGAACATCCTTTGCCATCTCATCTTTATTATAAGTATCAGGAATGTAACTCATGATCGTCTCCCTGGTCAGCATTTGCAGGTCAGCATTTACGGATCAGCATTTGCAGGTCAGCATTTGCAGGTCAGCATTTGCAGGTCAGCATTCGCGGGAAATGCTCACATCACCCGGTTCCTTTTCGATTATATCATATACCAAAATAGAAGCCCCAGCCCAACAGCCTGCAATCTGCCAAAATAGAACTTCCAAAGTGCGCCTTCAGGTACTTGAAGATTGCCCACTTCACAAGACCCGCATAAATACTGGATTCTGCAAATTTACTGAACGGTTTTTACTCACTTTTTTACTCACTTACGAAAGGGGACGAAAGAGCATCTCGTTTCCCGTCTAAACACCCCAAAAAGACAAGAAAAATGGGCCTTTCTGCTTTTTACAGTAAAGCCCATTTTAAATTGATTGGTAGTCGCATATCATCATTTTACACTGAAGGCCCGTTCTCGCGAACAGGCCTTCTTTCATTTTTGCATTTTGTGGATAAACCAGGAGCTGCCGCACAAAGCGATATCATTCGCTTAATGCGACAGCCCCGCTCTTCTTTCA
>Ga0129307_1000786_pt1 | contig 43293 bp, 36 predicted proteins | sample P1105metagenome_FD_94437 | JGI IMG/M metagenome (GOLD analysis project Ga0129307, IMG submission 94437) | Capybara group fecal microbial communities from Wisconsin, USA - P1105 metagenome | ecosystem: Host-associated > Mammals > Digestive system > Large intestine > Fecal | place: USA: Wisconsin...
GCAAATTTTTTGAATGTACAAACCCTAATCTGCTAACGATAAGATATTCGTTTCTATATCCAGCACGATACTGGTTCTACACCTTCAAAAGAACCTGGCCATGGGGACAGGTTCTATCCAACGCCTCGAGACTCACGACTCGAGACCTCAAAGAGGGGCTGCTGCTCATGCAACAGTCCCTCTTTTTCACGCAAAATGCCGCACCCGCAACTTGATGCCGCAGCTTTCTGCTACTTTCCGGCTGGCTTCGATCTGTTCTGGAGGCAGTACATCCACCACCGTCATCCGGGTGTCGGGGATCTTCTTTTTGCATTCCCGGGCAAAATCCAGCATGGCCTGATAAGCTCCGGGCAGGGTAGGGCGGGTCACCTTATTGTAATCCGCTTCATCCGGCGCATTGAGACTGATAGATACGGCATCCAGCACCTGGGCCAGTTCCGGTACGATATCCCGACCGTTTTCCAGGGAACCCAACCCATTGGTATTCACCCGCAGCTTCAGTTCTGGATGGGTCTTCCGCACATACCGGGCCGTCTTCAGCATCAGGTCCAAGGCACAGGTCGGTTCCCCGTACCCGCAGAAGACCAGTTCTTTGAATCCGGTGAAATCAAAGGCGTCCACTGCGGCTTTTATCTGCTCCCAGTTGGGATTCACTTTGTGCCAGAGGGTAGGAGCATCCCCGATCCCTTCATGCTGGAACCGGACACAGAACGTGCACCGGCAGTTGCACAGATTGGTCAAATTGGCATATACACCATCTTTATAAGTATAAAGAATCTGAGCCATGGTATTTCGTCATCCTTTCTGTTTTTACGAAAATCTTGTTTTTCACGCCCTGTTTATCCAGTACACCGGCCACCAGGTAATAGAACAGCAGGCTCCCGCCAGACTGGATGGCACTTCCCAAGATGGAAGTGACCAGGGCTGCATAGGTCCCAAAGATCAGCCCTTCGGCCAGATAATAGCCAATGGTAGAAATGATCCAGGACAGGAAGGGGGCGATCCGGTTCCGGGTACAGAGCAGTTTCTGGGCTTTCCAGGTAAAAGGCAGGGTAATCAGGGCCTTGATGATAAGGGTAGCCGGTGCCCACATGGGAGAAGTCAGGAGATCCGCCAGCCCTCCGCCGATGGCTGCCGCCAGGAGTGCGTAAGGCTGGGGCAAGAGGGAAGCTGCCACATAGATCAGGGTATCCCCGAAATGGAGATAGCCCCCGTTGGCGCCCATGGGGATATGGCAGATATAAGCCGTAAAGAGACAGATAAGACCTGCGAACAAGCCTGTCAGGACCAACAGCCGGAGCCGTTCCTGTGGATTCCTTTGTTTCATGAGCAATCAATTCCTTTCAATATGATCTATCATAACAATACCAATAAAGCAGTAGGGGGACCTTCCCTATTTTTTACTTCTGCCAGCTCCCCCTTTATCCCAGAGGTTGGAAAGAAGAGGGGGAGAGGAGACCCAGATAAGGTTCATAATTGATTCCGTCATTCCAGGGAGTCTGTTCTTTTTGGGCATCGGCAATCCCTCTTACGATCAGCTCTCCTGCCAGGTGTACACCTTGTTCCAGGTTTCTTTTCTGGAGCTGGCTGCCCATCAGAATGGCTGCAAAGATGTCTCCCGTGCCAGAATAACTGCCTTCCAGACGGGGCGAAGGAATGGCTACCGGTCTTTTCGTGTGGTCGATGATCAAATTCGCTAAGAGCTGTTGATCCCGGATCCTTATGGGGATCCCTGTGATGACCAGTGCCTGGTCTTTAAAGAGATACGCTCGGTCTTTCAGGAGACGGTACAGCTCTTCCGGTTCTTCCTGTCCCAGTTTCTTAAGAGGCTCCATCTCTGTATCTGTAAGGATGCAGAATTCCGTCAGATTGGGAGTCAGGATATCCGCCTGGAAAGCCAGCTGGCGGACCGCCTGGATGGAAGCAGGGGTAAAACCTCGATATGCTTTGCCATTGTCGCCCAGGACGGGATCGCAAAGGTACAAGACATCAGGAGTATGGAAATTTTCCAGGAACTCCTGTACGTGAGAGGCTGCATCTGGAGTGGCCAGATAGCCGGACAGGATGCCCTGGAAAGAAACCTGCAGTTCCTGCCAGTGCTCCGTATAGCTGTACATCTGTTTGGTGAAAGGAACACAGTGATACCCAGGATATCCGGTCTGTGCAGTCAGTACTGCCGTAGGCAGCGGACAGGCTTCGATGCCCATAGCGGCCAGGACAGCGATATCGACAGTCAGTGAACAGCGTCCCAATCCGGACAGATCATTGATGGCGGCAACGCGCTGGTGCATAATGAAAAACTCCTTTGTGGATCGATTTATCCGTACTGGATCGGATGCTTCTTGTTATAGCACAGAAGGAAACAGAAAAAAAGGAACGGTTTGGGAAATTCCTGACGCAAACCGTGTCGGTCAAAGGATATTCCAGAGATTCTCATGGGTGCGGACAGATTCTGAAGTCAAGTTATCCACATTATTTTACATAATATATATTATCGGACGTAAAAATTTTGTTGAAAATCGACTGTCCATGGTGGCTGGATTGCTGGCTCCACTTTCTTTCCCTATCAAAACCCGGCTCATCTGCAGTTGCGTTTCCTTTTAAATCGTTCTTCAAATCCGTGGACCATTTCTGGGATCCAGGCCGTTGCCATTTTTGATTGGGTCTCAGTGTCCTTATCCGATAAAATCTCCTTCATCAAACGCTTGTTTGACACACAGCTGTTTTCTTGTTATACTAAATTAACGAAACTGGATCTGTGTACCGCTCATCCATCCTATATAAAGGAGTCTGATCCTATGACTGAACCTGAAATGAATAAAAAGAATCCTCGATCCATCAATGCTCGCCAGAGCCAGATCCTGGAATATATCAAACAATACATCTTTTCCAATGGATATCCCCCCTCTGTCCGTGAAATCGGCAAGGCAGTCGGGCTTTCTTCCAGTGCTTCTGTCCATAACAATCTCAAGAAGCTGGCGGAAGCTGGCTTTGTCAGCTGGAATCCAGAAAAGCCTCGTACCTATGGCCTGACCGATGAGATCAGCTGGCGGAAGAAAAGCATGGTTTCTGTGCCTTTAGTTGGCGCTGTCCATGCTGGCGATCCGATCCTGGCAGTGGAGAACATCGAAGACACCTACCCCATCCCTTTGGATTTGATCGGCTGCAAAGAAGAAGTGTTCATGATGGTCGTCGAGGGCGACAGCATGAAAAATGCTGGAATCCTGGACCGGGATTATGTGTTCGTCCGGAAGCAGAATTATGCGACCAATGGAGATATCGTAGTGGCACTGATCAATGGAGAGGAAACCACCATCAAGCGGTATTTCCGGGAGCTGAAACAAATCCGTCTCCAGCCGGAAAATGATTCTTATCCTGCCATTGTGGGTACGGACAACATCGAAATCAAGGGAAAAGTGATCGCGGTGTTCCGGACTCTCTAAGTTGAGCTACTCAAAACCGGCAATTCTTTCTCAGACGCTCAAATTTTCGATTTGAGCGTCTTTTTCCATTTTTGCTACTCCTTACTTGCGTAATATATAAAAACGGCCGCTGAAGTAAAATTCAGAGGCCGTTTTTTCTGGCTTTATAGCAGCTCTGCGTCATTCCTCCATTTTTGCTTCCAGCCGGGCCAAAGCTGCTTTCAGCGCACCGATTTCTTTATCCTGAGCCACCAGTTTTTCTCTCATGGCAGCGTTCTCCATATCCTGGGCAGCCATTCTTTCTTTCATGGTTGTGTTTTCTCCCGGATTGTCATTTTACTAAATATTCAAAATATGCACACTGTACTAAAGTACAGGTTTTGGGCTTTTTTGAAAAATAGGAAAAATAGGGGGATGTTGCACGTGTAAAAACCACACACGTGCAACATCCCCCAACATTTGCCAAAGGACCTTTATTTTTTTGCCATGATCTGGCGGGCTGCTGCCATGACGGCAATCCGGCCATGTTCGAAAGTCAGCCCTCCCTGCATGAAAACCTTGTAAGGAGCCCGCATCGGTCCATCTGCACTGAGTTCGATGGATGCTCCCTGGACGAAGGTCCCTGCAGCCATGATGATGTCATCCTGATAGCCAGGAAGCGGCGAGGGAACCGGTGTCACATGGGAATCGATGGGAGAATGGGCCTGGATGGCTTCACAAAAAGCACAGAGGTTCTCCGGTGTATCCAGGGTGATGGTCTGGATGATATCGCTCCGGACGTCATCCGGGAGAGGAGAGACCTCAAAACCCAGAGACTGGAATACGGAAGCGGCGAACAGGGAGGTCTTCACCGCCTGGAGTGCCACATGGGGAGCCATGAAGAGCCCCTGGTAGAATTCCCGGGCCGTATCCCCCAGGGTGCAGCCCATCTCGCCGCCTAGACCGGGGGCGGTGAGCCGATAGGAAGCCTGTTCCACCAGATCCTTTTTCCCTACGATATAGCCACCCGTGGGAGCAAATCCGCCTCCCAGGTTCTTGATCAGGGACCCGGCCATCAGGTCGGCACCCACTTCCGTAGGTTCCTTGTCTTCGATGAATTCGCCGTAGCAGTTGTCCACGAAGCAGATGATATCAGGACGGACGGCTTTCACGGCCTGGAAGATTTCCCCGATTTCTGCCACGGTCAGGGTCTTCCGTTTGCTGCTGTAGCCGCAGGAACGCTGCACATGGATCAGGCGGGTCCGGGGCGTCAGGGCTGCCAGGAGGGAAGGGATATCCGGATGGTCCCCTTCCATGGGAATCTCTTTATAGGCAATGCCCAGGTCCGCCAGGGACCCAGGAGTCTTCACAGGATAGCCGATGATGGTCTGCATGGTGTCATAGGGTTCTCCCGTAGCGCCGATCATTTCGTCTCCGGGATGCATGTTCCCCAGGAGTGCCACGGCCAGGGCATGGGTTCCGGAAACGAACTGAGAGCGGACCAGAGCGGCTTCCGTCTTGAAGATATCGGCGTAGATCAGATCCAGCTGATCCCGACCGGTATCGGAATAGCCGTAGCCCGTGGTGGGTTTCAGGTAATAATCTGCCACCTGGTACTTGGCAAAGGCATCCAGCACCTTTTTGGTATTGGCCAGGGCGGCTGCTTCATGGTTTTTGGTATGCTGGGCAACGGTGTCCAGTGCTTTCTGTTCGATTTCGTCCCATTGGATGGTCATTGGGTTCAAGTTCCTCCTTTGTTACTGCTGGATATATTTTTTCAGCTGATCCGCCAGCGTTTTCTTCAGTTTGACTTTCATCAGGATCCCGGTTTCGCTGTAGCTTTCTTCCAGGACCTTGGCTTCTTCGTGGAGCCGAGCTGCCAGGCGGCTTTCTCCATAAGGAATGGAAAACATCGCTTCTGTCATATCCTGGCCCAGGAGCCGGGCCAAGGTCTCCAGGAGTTCCGGGATCCCTTCCCCGGTCTTGGCCGAGACACAGAGGCTGTCTTCCGTCTGTTCCAGGCGATGGCGCAGCCCTTCATGCTGCCGGAGCCGATCCACTTTGTTGTAGACGGTCAGGATGGGTTTGTCCGTGACTTCCAGTTCCCGGAGCACCTGATACACGGCCTCTGTCTGCTCCTGATACAATTCATGGGAACTGTCGATCACGTGGAGCAGCAGATCCGCATCTTTGACCACTTCCAAGGTGGATTTGAAGGCTGCTACCAGCTGATGGGGGAGCCGTTGGATGAATCCTACGGTGTCCGTCAGGGTACAGCTGCTGCCGTCGGGCAGATCCAGCTGCCGGGTGGTGGGGTCCAGGGTGGCGAACAGCTGATCCTGGGCATAGATGTCTGAATGGGTCAGGGTATTGAGCAGGGTGCTCTTGCCCGCGTTGGTATAGCCTACCAGACAGATCTGCTTCACTTCATTCTTGTTCCGGGCCCTTTGCTGCTGCTGCCGGCTGCCCTTCATCCGGCGGATCTGTTCTTCCAGGAAGGCGATCCGGTCCCGGATCCGCCGCCGATCCACTTCCAGTTTGGTTTCCCCAGGGCCCCGGGTCCCGATGCCCCCGCCCAGACGGGACAGGCTGGTCCCCTGCCCCATGATCCGGGGCAGCATGTACTGGAGCTGGGCCAGTTCCACTTGGAGCTTCCCTTCGCTGGTCCGGGCCCGTTTTGCGAAGATATCCAGGATCAGCCCGGTCCGGTCGATGATCCGGACGCCTAAGGCCCGTTCCAGGTTCCGCTGCTGAGCCGGGGACAGTTCATCATCGAAGAGGCACAGGTCGATGTCTTCCTGCTGGGCAAAGAGGGCCATTTCCTGGACTTTCCCCTTGCCGATGAAGAACACGGGATCCGGTTTCGGCCGGGACTGGACGAATTTCCCTACCACTTCGGCCCCTGCTGTTTCCGCCAGCTGGGCCAGTTCTTCCACTGAATCCTGGGCACTCCAGCGGGAAGCCGTGTCTCCCCAGGCCAGGGAAATCAGCATGGCCCGTTCCGGCCCCTCCGCCAGGTTATGGCCTCGGGACCGTTTGGCCAGGATCTTCTCCACCGTGTGGACCACATTCCCGAAAGGCATGGCAGCCACATCCTTCACTTTGAAGGGGCCGAATTCCTGGAGCACGGGCTGCTGGTCCTCATCCAGGTCCGTAATCATCCCGAAGCTCAGGAGCGGTTCGCTCTGGGGTGTCTCCCAAGCCATGGCAGCCATGGCATCGAAGCGCAGGTCCCGGAGAGCGGACAGATCCACCCCGCTGAGACGGGGAGCGCCCGAAGGATGGGTATGGATGCAGGCCGCTCCGCAGAGCCGGTTCTGGCTCCTCCGGGAATCGGTACGGGGCAGTTCCACATGGCAGTCGCTGCCCACGGCCACAGCCGTCACCTGCCCCTTCCGGTCGATATACAGGGAGATTTCCCGATTGATGGCTTCGGTCAGGTCCCGCAAAAGGAGGGCCAACTCCTGACTGATCAGTTGGCCCTCGTCCACTCTCAGCTCATAGATCGCTTCCAACTGGGTGAGGACCTGTTTTTTCAGGCCCTCCGTCCTTCCGTAGATCGTTTGAGTCATAAGAGAACTCCTTTATGTTTATTCCCGTGCTTTCGCCGGTTCCATATTCACCCGGCAGCCCCGAATGGTGTTCCGGTGCATCACGGCCAGGACTTTTTCCGCATATTCCATGGGCACTTCCACAAAGCTGAACTTGTCATAGATGCTGATCCGTCCGATGCTCCGGGCGGGAATCTCCGCTTCGATGGCAATACTCTGGATGATATCCCGGACGGTGACCCGGCTGGAACGGCCGATATTGATGAACAGACGGACCATGCCCGGTTTGGCCCCGGTATTAGCCAGGGAATCCGGCAGGGTTTCTCCTTCTGCTTCCGGCTCTTCCAGGGCTTTGGCCCCTTCCTGCATGAACTTCAGGGCAGCAGCTGCGATATCCTGGATGTCGTAGTCTTTTTCCAGGGTCTCCACGATGGGCAGATAATCCTGATACCGGTCCTGCTCCAGGATGGTCTGCATCTTGGAAACGATCTGTTCCCGTTGCCGTTCCAATACACTGGCATCCGTGGGCAGGGTGCCACGGATGATCTTGGTCTTGATGCTCCGTTCGATCAGCTTCAGCTGACGGAACTCCCGGGGCGTGATGAAGGTCAGGGCCACGCCGGAATTCCCGGCACGGCCGGTCCGTCCGATCCGATGCACATAGCTTTCACTGTCACTAGGCACGTCGAAGTTCACCACATGGGTGATGTTGTCGATATCCAGGCCTCTAGCCGCCACATCCGTAGCCACCAGGATATCCACCTGGCCGCTGCGGAATTTCTTCATGACCCGGTCCCGCTGGTTCTGGCTCAGATCCCCATGGAGGCCTTCGGCTTCGTAGCCTCGGGTGGCCAGGGCGATGACCAGTTCATCCACACCTTTCTTGGTCCGGCAGAAGATGATCATCTTGCAGTCATCGGTGGTGTCCAGGATCCGGCACAGGCCGTCCACCTTGTCCCGGGTCTCGTAATAGTATTGGTCGATGGTAGGGGCCGTCACCACTTCTTTGTGGATGGCCACCACCTTGGGCGCCCGCATATACTTTTTGCTGATGCTCAGGATGGGACGGGGCATGGTGGCAGAAAACAGCATGGTCTGCCGTTCCGGGGGCACGTTCTTGATAATGTCTTCCATATCATCCACAAAGCCCATATCCAGCATCTCATCGGCTTCGTCCAGCACCAGGAAATTCACATATTCCAGATCGATGGTGCCCCGGCGGATGTGGTCAAGAAGCCGGCCCGGCGTCCCGATGACCACCTGGATGCCCCGTTTCAGGCTGCGGATCTGCCGTTCGATGGGCTGGCCGCCGTAGACCGGCAGCACCCGGACCCGCTTGGTCCGTCCGATCTTGCTGATCTCATCGGCCACCTGGATGCACAGTTCTCGGGTCGGGCTCATGACCAGGGCTTGGATATGCCGGTCTTTTTCATTGATCTTCTGGATGATGGGGATTCCGAAGGCGGCAGTTTTCCCGGTACCCGTCTGGGCCTGACCGATCAGGTCATCGCCTTCCAGTGCCAGGGGAATAGCCCCTTTCTGGATGGGGGAAGGTTCTTCGAAGCCCATTTCCTTCAGGGCAGCCAGGATTTTCCGATCCAGATGGAGATCTTCAAAAGAAGTGATCTCCTGGGTGTTTTCTGTTTGTAACATTTCTGTCATAATTTCTCCTTCAGACTATTGCAAGGGGAGCATCCCACGGAGTGTCCCCTCCAAGTTCCGTTTTACAGCGCTTTGACCCGGTCCATGGCCAGGGACAGTGCGTTCATGGCCGCCCGGAGTTTGATGGTGGTCCGGGCTGCCTTAAACCGGCATTCCAGGACTTTCGTTCCGTTTTTGTCTGCTGCACCGATGTACACCAGACCTACAGGCTGGGTGGGGGTTCCGCCCCCGGGGCCGGCAATGCCGGTGATGCTGATGCCCAGATCCGTTCCGATCTTTTCCCGGATCCCCTGGGCCATTTCCCGAGCCGTCTGTTCACTGACAGCAGTATAGGTATCCAGGGTTTCCTGTTTCACTCCCAGCAGCCGGTGCTTCACATCATTGGTGTAGGAGACCACAGATCCCATCAGGTACTCCGAACTGCCGGGGATGTCAGTGAGCAAACTGGAAGCCAGGCCCCCTGTGCAGGATTCTGCCAAAGCGATGGTCAGGTGCTTCTCTTTCAGCCGTTTCCCCAGGGCTTCCGGCAGGGTTTCATAATCCACTCCATAGATGTACTGTCCCAGGATGGCCCGGATCTTTTCTTCGATGGCCAAATTCATGGCCTCGGCCTTTTCCAGGGTATCGCTCTTGGCGGTGATGCGGATGATGATCTCCCCTTTGCGGGCATACAGGGCAATGGTGGGATTGGTCTGGGCCATGATGACAGCATCTAGTTTTTCTGCCACCATAGACTCTGTCAGGCCCCGGAGATGAAGCACCCGGGAATGGATGATGCCTTGGGCTGCATAGCTTTTCCGCAGGTAGGGCATGACCTGCTGGCTGAACACATGGGTAGTTTCCGCCGGAGGCCCCGGCAGCAGGATGATCAGTTTATGATCCGGGGTCCAGACCCCGATACCGGGAGCCGTCCCCACTTCGTTGTTGAAGACCACGGCGCCTTCCGGGATCATGGCCTGTTTCTTGTTGTTTTCCGTCATGGTCACATGCCGGGCCGCAAAATACCGGGCCAGCTTGTCCATCCAGAAAGTACTAGGTACCAGAGGCAGATGGAGATACTGGGCCACCATTTCCTTGGTGATATCTCCCCGAGTAGGGCCCAGGCCTCCTGTGGTGATGATGATGTCCGCCCGCTTCAGGGCGATATCCAAGGACTCCAGCATCCGATCTCCGTTATCTCCGATGGTGGTCTGGTACAGCACATTGAAACCGGCATCATTCAGCATCCGGGACAAATAAGGGAAGTTGGTGTTGACGATATCCCCCAGCAGCAGTTCCGTCCCCGTATTGATGACTTCTACATTCACGGCTGATCACTCCTTTACGATCTGTCCTACAGCTTCGTAGGTGAAGCCCTGGCTGATCTTGACTTTCACAAAATCTCCAGGCTGGAGGTCCGCCGCTTCTTCCACATAGATCTTTCCATCGATATCCGGGGCTTCTGCATAACTGCGCCCTACAGCCAGGTTCGGGTCCTCTTCGTCCTTGCCTTCGATCAGCACATCCAGGGTACGGCCTTCCCGTTCCTGCTGGATTTCCTCGGAAATTTCCGCCTGGAGGCTCATAAGAGTATGGTACCTATCCTGTTTTACCTCGTCCGGGATCTGGTTGGGCATGGCACCTGCTTCCGTCCCGTCTTCCTGGCTGTAAGGGAACACCCCGGCACACTGGAACCGTTCTTTTTGGACAAAATCCAGCAGCTCCTGGAATTGTTCGTCCGTTTCCCCTGGGAAACCCACGATGAACGTAGTCCGCAGGCAGATATCCGGCATCCTTTCCCGCAGCTTGGCCAAAAGGGCTTCCACCTGTTCCCGGGTATCCCGCCGATGCATGGTATGGAGCAGGCTGTTGCTGGCGTGCTGGAGGGGCAAGTCCACATAGTGGCAGACTTTACGGCACCGGGCCATGGTCTCGATCAATTCATCCGTAAAGGAATCCGGATAGCAGTACAGTACCCGGATCCATTTCAGATCCGGCAGGGTATCCAGATCCCGCAGCAGTTCTGCCAGCCGCAGTCTGTGGTACAGATCGATGCCGTACTGGGTGGTATCCTGGGCCACCAGGATCAGTTCCCGGACACCCTGGCTCACCAGTTCCCGTGCTTCCTGAAGGATCTCTTCATAGGGACGGCTTCGGTACGGTCCCCGGATTTTCGGGATGGCGCAGTAGGAACAGCGGTTGTTGCAGCCTTCCGCGATCTTCAGGTACGCCGTATACTGCGGGGTGGCCAGCACCCGTTTGGCTTTCTGGGTATATTTTTGCGGCGGCTTCAGCAAGGTGAACCGTTCCCCCTCTTCCACCCGGTCGATGACGCTACCGATTTGATCATAACATTCTGTGCCGATGATGGCATCCACTTCCGGCAGGTCCGCAAACAATTCATCCGCATACCGCTGGCCCAGACAGCCGGTCACGATCAATTTCCGGCGGGCATCCGTCTTCTTGTATTCGGCCATCTGCAGAATCGTATTGATGGATTCTGTCTTGGCACTCTCAATGAAGCCGCAGGTGTTGACGATGATCACATCGGCATGGGTGGGATCATTGGTGATGGTCCACTGCCGTTCCCGGATCAATCCCATCATGACCTCTGAATCCACCAAGTTCTTGGGACACCCCAGGCTGACTACTCCGATTTCCAAAATATTCTCCTTCCTGTGCTCGTTACTTCGCTTTGAAGGTCCGAGTCACTACACCCCATTCTTTGGAACCATAGGGTACTTCTTTCCCGTTGACGGTGATGACCACATCCCGGATGCTGCCGAAATTGACAGAAACGCTCTTATCTCCTTTGTACGTACGGGTAGAGCCTTTGGCCACCGTAGCCGCTTCCACCTGTCTGCCGTCAATGGTGGTCTGGGTCCAGACCGGCTTCTTATAGGTGACCACCACCGTCAGCCCGCTGCCTTTGCCCAAGGTCTTCGTATCCCCCTTGGGTTCTTCTTCCTTTTTGGGAGCTGCCGCTTCCGTTGCCTTCTTATTTTTCTCGCTTTTTTCCGAAGAATGGTCGGATTTGACCCCGTCGGTGATGGTATTGGTGGTCTTCAGTTCCGGCGAAGTCTTTCCGCCGAAGACAAAATAGGCCATGACAAGGGTGAAAACAGCCAGGCAGACCACAAAGACCGTGGTGAAGACCTTGAAGCTGAATGCGGGGGCCTTACTGTCCCCGGCGGAAGTGGCGCCGAATTCTTCTCCCGCTTCATCCTCGGGTACGGTTTCGTAGAGATTTTCATCGATGAAATCCCGGATCCGGTCCAGCCAGTTTCCTCTGTGAGTTCTGCCGGCATCCAAGACTTCCTCCATATGCTCCCGGTCCAGAACCTGTTCCACCGGTTCCAGCCCTTCTTTCTGCAGGTGAGAGGGCTTTTCTTTTTGGCTATCCGAAAGGTTTTCCATGCCTTTGGGCTCTGCTCCCTGGGAGGGCTGATCCTGATGGTCCTGTTTTTTTTCTTTCCCGTTCCCCGCCGGTTTCTCCTGGTCCGGCTGCTCGGTTGGGCCCGCTTCCTGCTGGGGCGGTACAGGCTCCTCCATCTTGGCAGTTTCTTTGGCCTCAGCCGGGGACGGTCTTACAGGCGCCATGATCCGGGTCGCTTCCATGGACGCCTTTTCAGCAGCAGGCTCCTGCCTGGCAGTTGGAACTTTGTCCTGGTTCGGCCGGTGAGCTGCTCCATGGCCCACTGGTTCCATCTGTTTCAGGGCCGTCACCTTGTCGAAAGGCTCCCCATCTGCTTCTGAAGGGGCAACCGCTTGTTTCGCCCGAACTGCCGTTTCTGCCGGAGCAGCAGGTTCCCGGCGGAGGATCAGGGTATCCGTGCTGGGAGACGGGGAAGGAACAGATTCCTCCACGGCCTTCAGGATTTTTTCCGGTTCGCTTCCGGTCCGGTAGGCCTCCACCAGTCCATTGCCGTCCAGCCCCAGATAGTTCCCATAATTGCGGAGGAACCCCCGGATAAATACATCCCCTGGGATCTTATGGAAATCTCCCTCTTCCAAGGCAGCCAGATAAGGTTCCCGGATGCCGGTCTCTTCCGCAGCCTGCTGCAGGGTCAGCTTCCGGTTTTCCCGGTGCTGCCGTAAATAGCTTCCAATTTTATTTTTCATGGTTCGTCCTCTTTCTTAGGCAGTGGGTATCGATCGTGCCAGCCAGGGAATCCCTGCCTTCCGGCTTCAGACTCCCTCCTGCTTCAGTCCTTTGGTGAAGAACTTCTCCTTGATGGTGGTAGGGCTCATAAGGAGCGGCCTGGGTTTGCTGCCATCCGCCGGCCCTACGATGCCCTTTTCTTCCATGGCATCCACCAGCCGGGCAGCCCTTGTATAGCCAATCCGGAACTTCCTCTGGAGCATGGAAGAGGAAGCCTGCTGGGTGGCCATGACCAGTTCCACGGCATCCTGGAACAGCTCATCCTCTTCGCTGCCTTCTTCCTTCTTCTCTTCATCTGCTCCGTTGAGCTGCTGGGTGGTCACTTCCTGGGTATAGGACGTGGGGATGGCTTCTGCCTTGATGAAATCCACCACCCGGTTCAATTCGTCGTCCGCGATATACGCTCCCTGGACTCGGATGGGCTTGTTGGCCCCCGTAGGGAAGAACAGCATATCCCCCCTGCCTAGGAGTTTTTCCGCTCCGCTGGCATCCAGGATGGTCCGGCTGTCGATCTGGCTGGATACGGCAAAGGCAATCCGAGAGGGAATATTGGCTTTGATGGTCCCGGTGAGTACGTCCACCGACGGCCGCTGGGTAGCCAGGATCAGGTGGATCCCGGCCGCACGGGCCTTCTGGGCCAGCCGGAGGATGGCATCTTCCACGTCCACCGCCGCTACCATCATCAAATCGGACAATTCGTCGATGATGACCACGATGAAGGGCAGTTTCTCCCCGGGCTGTACCAGGGCATTGTAATCGTCGATCTTCCGCACCTGGGTCTTGGCAAAGAGACTGTAGCGCCGTTCCATTTCCACCACCGCCCAGTGGAGGGCGGAAGCAGCCTGTTTGGGCCCGGTGACCACAGGGGTCAGCAGATGGGGGATGCCATTGTAGTTGGTCAGTTCCACCACTTTCGGATCCACCAGGATCAATTTCACTTCATCCGGCGCCGCTTTGTACAGCAGACTGCAGATGATGGTGTTGATGCACACGCTCTTCCCGGAACCGGTGGATCCGGCGATGAGCAGATGGGGCATCTTGGAAAGATCCGCTACCACCACATGGCCGGAGATGTCCTTCCCCAGACCGATGCAGAGCTTACCCTTGGCATTCTTCACTTCCGGACAGTCTACGATGGAACGGAAAGAAACCGGTTCCGATGTCTTGGAGGGGACTTCGATACCGATGGCCGCCTTCCCTGGGATGGGTTCGATCCGGACGCTGGAAACTGCCAGCTTCAGGGCAATGTCTTCCGACAGGTTCTGGATCTTGTTCACTTTGACCCCGGGGGCCGGTTCCAGTTCATACCGGGTCACCGACGGCCCCTTGGTCACGTTCACCAGGGTGGCATTGACCCCGAAATCATGGAGGGTCTGTTCGATGGTCCCTCCCTGGGCTTCGATCTCTGCCTGGAAATTCTTCTTGTTCACCGGTTTATCCCGGTTCAAAAGATCCAGAGGAGGGAATTCGTAGGGGATGACTTCCCCGGTTTCTGCATTCTCCAGCTGGGCTGTCTGAGCTTCCGGGCTGGGATCTTCCCACTGGGGTTCCTCCTGGGCCCGGGCATCATCCACCGTGATAATGGTGAATTTCCGGGGCGGTTCCCCCGTCCCTACCTGTTCCTTTTGGAATTTCAGGAGAGGCGCAGAGCCGGCCGCCGTCACCTTCTCTTTCAGCCGTTCTGCCAGGGTCGGTTTCTTTTCCGGCTCCGGTTTCCGGTTGTAATGGCCGTCATCCTTTTCCTGGTCATAGAAAGAATCGTGATGTTTCTTCCGCCGTTCCTGGTAGTCTTCCCATTTCTGAGCTACAGTCTCCGCTCCTTCTCTCACCCCGTCCTGGGCCGTAAGCAGCGGACTGCGCAAGGAGAATTTCCCGGAAAGGACCAGGGACACAAGGGCAGAAGTCACCAGGAGGATCCCAGAGCCGATCCGTCCCAGGGCCTTCGTGAAAACAAACACGATGGCGCCTCCCAGGAGGCCGCCACCGGTCATCAGATACTCAGGAATCAGTTCCTTTCCTTCCGGAACCTTGTGCATATGCCACAGGCTCAGGACAGAAACAAGGAACAGCAGGAGCGTAAAGAACTTCTTGGAAAACCGCAGATGCTCGTGATTCAGGATATACCCCAGGCCCAGCACCAGCACATACAGGGGAAAGAGGAAGGCCCCCATCCCCAGTGCATAACGCAGCACCTTATTGAGGTAATCCCCGGCACTCCCTGTGGGGAGCCCGGCCAGGGCGCAGAGCATGAAGAGGGCGAAAGCCGCCAGCAGGATGCCCAAGACTTCCCGGTTAAAGGTGAATTCGATTTTCTTGTTGTTTCTGCGAGTCCGTTCTTTTTTTTCCACGCTGTTCCCTTCCTGAAGATTTTTTTGTCAGTCAGATCAGATTTCCATGATCAGAGGGAGGATCATGGGACGCCGTCTGGTCTTTTCGAACAAGTACCGGCTCAGGCTGTCCCGGACGGCACTCTTCAGTGCGGACCATTCGGTGATGTTGTTCTCATGGCATTTATCCAGTGTGCTCAGCACCCGGTCCCGGGCCCCTTCCATCAGTTCTTCGGATTCCCGGACATAGACAAAGCCTCTGGATACGATATCCGGACCGGCTGCGATCCGGTAAGTACTGTGGTCGATGGTCACCACCACGATGAGGATCCCATCCTGGGACAGCTGGCGGCGGTCACGGAGCACCACATTGCCCACATCGCCTACGCCCAGGCCGTCGATGAGCACCCGGCCGGCGGTGACTTTCCCGGAGATCCCGATGGAATCTCTCGTCAGGTCCACCACGGAACCATTTTCAGCGATCACGATATTTTCCTTGGGCAGGCCCAGCTGCATGGCCAGCTTCTTATGTTTCACCAGATGACGGTATTCCCCGTGGACCGGCATGAAGAACTTGGGATGGACCAGCCGGTGCATCAATTTGATCTCTTCCTGGCTGGCGTGGCCGGATACGTGGATTCCCTGTTCCCGTCCGTAGATCACTTCTGCTCCCTGTTTGTACAGGTTGTCGATGGTCCGGGCCACACCCTTTTCGTTGCCCGGGATCGGGGTAGCGGAAATGATCACCGTGTCTCCGGGCATGATGGAGACTTTCCGGTGGTCGCTGTTGCTCATCCGGGTCAGGGCGCTCATAGGTTCGCCCTGGCTGCCGGTGGTGATGATGGCAATCTGCCGGGGAGCATAATTCCGACATTCATCGATATCGATCAATACACCCTGGGGCACCTTCAGATACCCCATTTCAATGGAAATGTTCACCACATTCACCATGCTCCGGCCGATGACAGCCACCTTCCGGCGGGTCATCACAGCCGCATCGATCACCTGCTGGATCCGATGGACGTTGGAAGAGAAAGTAGCGACGATGACCCGGTTCTTGGCTAGCCGGAACTGTTCGTCCAGGGTCTTCCCTACGCTCTTTTCGCTGGGCGTGTACCCGGTCCGTTCGATATTGGTGGAGTCGCTCATCAGCAAGAGGACGCCTTTGCGGCCCACTTCTGCCAGCTTGGCATAGTCCGTGACCTGGCCGTCCACCGGAGTCTGGTCGAACTTATAGTCACCGGTGTGGACGATGACCCCTACCGGTGTATGGATCGCCAGGGCAACCGCATCGGGAATGCTGTGGTTGACCCGGATGAATTCCACTCGGAAGGCGCCAGCCCGGACCGTAGCCCCCGGCTTCACCATCTTGCATTTGCTGTCAGAGACGCCGTTTTCCTTCAGGCGGCCGGACAGGATCCCCAGGGTCAGGGGCGTCCCATAGACCGGCACATCGAAGTCTTTCATGACATAAGGCAGAGCCCCGATATGGTCTTCGTGGCCGTGGGTCAGGAAGATGGCCTTGAACTTGTCCTTGTTTTCCATGAGGAAAGTGGTGTCGGGGATCACCAGATCGATCCCCAGCATGTCATCATCGGGGAATGCCAGGCCGGCATCCACCAAAATCATGTCATTGCCGTACACGAATGCGGTCATATTCTTGCCGATCTCTCCCAGACCGCCCAATGGGATGATGGATAATTTCTTTTGTTGCCCTTTATTGTTATTCAAAGGGGCACCTCCTTTATAATTTTGCATATTAAAAGATTGGAGTATCTTTGCGTTCCATACTCCCTTTCGAAACTATGTTTTCAATTCCCGTATCCCCTACGAATCCGAACGATGCAGTCACAGTCAGATCCTGTAGGACTAGTCTCTTGTTCACCATTATACAGGTTTGATGCGTGTTTTGCAAATGGAGTTTTGCCAATCGTCTCAGGAACTGACCTTTCTTCCATCCCTGAATTGTTCGGCACCGGGTGCTAACGGCAGGACAGGTGCCTGGAAGAACGTTTTTTCTGCATCCCGGGGCAGCCAGGGGTATTTCTTCTGGAGTTCCCCCCAGTGAGGCCAGAACCGCTGGAGGATCCCGGCCAAGGTCTCCTGGGAAAAACGCTCCCGGGCTACCAGGAGGCACTGGACCCCCACGCTGCTGCAGGAACGGGTCTGGTTGGGATAGGTCCCTACAGGGATGGTCACCGGCTGATACAGGGGATAGGCGCCCAACAGGTCATCCAGTGCCTGTCCCTCCACCGGGATGAGGACTAGCCTCCGCTGCCGGGCCAGCTCTTTCAGGGCCGGATGGGGCAGGGAGGAAGTCAGGAAGGCCGCATCCACCGTCCCTTCTTTCAAAGCCCGCACTGTATCGGTGACAGACAGATACTGGACCCGCACATCATCCTCTGTCAGGCCGGCGGCTTCCAGGATCTGCCGGGCGTTCAGGGAGGAGCCGGATCCGGCTGCCCCCACAGAAACCGTCTTTCCCTTTAAATCCTGGAGCTTGCGGATCCCGGTCAGGTCGTAGGTGATGATCTGGACCGTTTCCGGATAGAGCACCCCCACCTGCTGGAGATCGTCCAGGGCCCTGTCCTGGTATATCCCAGAGCCTGTCCGGGCATACCAGGCCACGTCGCTCTGGACCAAGGCCAGCTCAGCCTTTCCCTGCCGCAAAAGTTCGATATTGGCCAAGGATCCGCTGCTTTCCAAAGCCTTGAGGGACGGGGTCCGGCCATCCTGGTCCACGCAGGCTGCCAGGTCATTCCCCAGGCTCCCATAGCTGTCCAGGCTCTGGCTGGCAGCCAGGGTCAGTCCTTTTACGATTTTCCGCCCGCCGGGTCCTTGGCCTGCTTTCCCACCACAGCCTGTGGTCAAGAAAAAGAGCAGGGCCAGAACCGAAAGGACGATTTTCCTCATGCCGTTCCCTCCTTGTTCTCCCTGCTCCTGTCAACGTTGGAAATAGGCCATGGTCTTCCTGAGGCCAGCTTCCAGATCGGTGTACTCCTGCATCCCCAAGGTCTCCTTCAGGGCTTTATGGCTCAGCACCGAGGCATAGATATCTCCCGGCCGTACCGGTCCATACTGGACTTCCATCCGATGGCCCAGGACCTTCTCTAATACGCCGATCAGCTGATTCAGAGAGACTTCCTGGTTGGTGGATACGTTCAGGGTGGCATTGCCGGCATAGCCCACGGCCAGGCACATAGCCCGGGCGATATCCCCTGCATAGACAAAGTCCCGGGTCTGGTTCCCGTCTCCGAAGATGGTCACAGGTTCCTTATGGGCGATTTTCCGGGCAAAGATGGAAATCACGCCGCCTTCGCCGGTTTCCCCCTGTCGCTCTCCATACACATTGGCGAAGCGGAAAATCACATGATGGAGGCCGGACACCTGACTGTAGAGACGGATATAGCTTTCTCCCACGGTCTTAGAAAGGCCGTAGAAGGAAGTCGGGGCCGGGACTTCTGTTTCCGTAAGGGGCAGATGCTGGTTGTCCCCGTAAATGGCCGCACTGGAAGAAAAAATGATCTGTTCCACACCGCTTTTCCGACATCCTTCCAAGAGATGGACCAGGCCAGCCACATTCAGATCCTCATCGGCTTCCGGATGCTCCATGGAATAAGGCACCAGCGTCTGGGCAGCCAGATGGATCACCGTTTGGAATCTTTCCCGCAGCAGGAACTCTTCCAGTTCCCGGGACCGGATATCCAGCAGATGGAAAGGCACTTCTTTCGGCACATAGGCCCGCTTGCCGGTGGACAGATTGTCCAGGACGGTCACTTCACAATCTCCCCGCTCCAAAAGAGCCGGGACCACATGGGAACCGATGAACCCGGCTCCTCCTGTCACTAAGATCTTTCTCATGAATCCATTTCCCTCCGATCACGGATCTTGGTCAGAATATCCAAGCCGAAACATTTGATGGTCACAATGGCGCCAATGGTGAACGGAATGTATTCACAGAAGAACCGCCACAGGACAGCCAGCACCCCGGAGACCCCGGGAGGAAGCAGCGAATTGAACAGGACCAGGAAGCCACCTTCGGCCACGCCGCTGCCGCCGGGGGTAGGCGTGAAATACAGCACCAGATTGATCAGACACATCCGCCCCATGATGATATAGTACGGCAGATCGATGCCGAAAGCCTTGATGAAGACGGGCACCACCGAATAAATGAAAAGCAGGCTGATCCCCGATTCAGCAAAGGCACGGAAGACCTGGCGGGGATTGTCCTTCAGCATGAACATGGCTTGCTGGAAATCCCGGTAGCCCAAAAAGATCGCTTCCTGGACACGGGGCGAGAAACGGCGGCTGAACCGGGCCAGCCATCGTTCCAAACGGCCGCCCATGATCAGGTGCCACAATAGCCAGGGAGCCCCGATGAAGAACGCACACACCAGGATAATGACACTGGTGGGCATCCAGCTGACCAGTTCCGGATCAAAGAAGAACACCACCGGCATCATGAGGAACAGGAAAAGGATGGAAAAAACGGTCCGGACGATGATGATCAGGGTGGATTTGGCCACCGGCACCCCAGCTCGTTTCATAAACATGAGCATGGCGATGCCGCCTCCCCCCTGCCCCGGTGTCAAAAGAGCCAGGAAGTAGTTGCTGAAGACCGCATAGAAAATATGGGCATAGTCCATCTTCTCGCCGGAAAGCCGTGTCAGGGTGATCAGCCGGGTGGCGTCGAAAAACAGCCCTACGGACAGCACACCCAGTGCTAGGAGGGCATAATACCATTTGAAGGTTGTCAGATATTCCAGTGCCCGTACATCGAAAGTAAAATAAACCACGCCTGCTGATACGAGGATGATCACGACAAACAATACGCACAGCATGCGGAACAGAGTTTTATTCATAGAGTATGACCTGCCAGTGATTTTATAGTTTATGGATCCAGGGAATCGATTCTCAGGCTCCCGATGGAACATCATTTCATATTATAGCATAGGAGGGAGGGAAAAAGGGAAAACAAATGATGAATTGCCCAAGGACAGCCCTATTTACAGGGCATCATCCACCTGTGCGGTCTTTTCCTTCTCTGTCTCCTGGACCGTTTCCTGGTCCAGGAGGAGATCTTTCGGCAGATCGGCGGGACGCACCGTCAGGCTGCGGATGGACACGTCGATATTTTTCACCGGCATGCTGGTCATCCCTTCCACCTTCAACTTGATCTTGGTCTGGAGGCTTTTCACCACTTCATAGATGGGCGCCCCGAAGAAGAGGATGATTTCCAGGAAGATGGTCATCCCCTTGCTGGTGTCCGAAGGACGGCGCACTTTGATGGAGGTGATCCGGTCCACTTCCCGGTTCTTTTTGACCACGATACGGACGATATCGCTGACCACATAATCGGACACAGTGATTTTCCCATAATAGCTGAAAGAGGGCCGGACGATGGACTTTTCTGGCAGGGCATGGTGCTTCTTGTTCCGGGAAAACAGCCGGTGCGGCAGATCCACCAGGACCCCGGAAAGGTGGGGCTTCAGTTCGATGGTGGGCACCGGCACCACATGTTTCCCTTCTTTGATCCTCGTCTCCCGGGCTTTTTTCATTTCCCGGGTGGTGGAAATGTCCTGGATATAGACTGTCTCCGAAGGAGCCGGCACCTGGAGCCGTTTACAGATGGTCCGGACCATCTTATCCGAGGTCCCGATCACCAGGAGGGTCTGGATATCGCTCTGGGTAAGGGCTTCCCGGACAGCCTGACAATGATCCTTTTCCATAAAGATGGCCCTCTTCACTGCCTGGACCTTGTTCTGTTCCGTCTTGGCGCTGGTCCCGGCCAGGATCTTGGTCCCCTCGATCAAGAGTCCGTCATCGATGATGCCGTCACAATGATGGTCGTGGGCCACGCCGATGGCCCGGAAACTCTTCCCGGTGCCACTGGGCCCCACAAAGGCAACAACTTTCATGTTCAACACCTGCTTTTCAGGGAGATACGGCGCCAAGGCCGTTTACTGGGCAAAAGATCAAGGACGCTTCCCGCTTACGATCCCTGCCACATCTTGGTACGATACGGGAAATTCCCCCAGATGCCTGGGAAACCGCCCTGGATTCCCATGGAGATCGCTGCCTCCGCTAGTCAAAAGGCCATGGTCCCGGGCCGTCTGGAGCCAGTCATGGTGGGGATGTTCCTGGAGGACGGAGGGATGCCACACTTCCAGGCCGTCAAAGGGAACCGTATCCAGCAATTCTTCCGCCAGCTCCGGGTTCCCGATTTCCGCTGGATGGGCCAGGACAGCCAACCCTCCCGCCCCGTGGAGCAGTGCTACCGCCTCTTGGGGCAGGAGCTTCACCTGCCGGCAGTAAGCGGGACGTCCGCTGGCGATCAGGGCATCGAACACAGCCTGGGTATGGGAGAACAGCCCCTTCTTCACCAGCACCCGAGCGATATGGGGGCGGCCCAGGCTTTTGGATCCGTTGGCCTCCTGCCGGACTTCGGCAAATGTCAGGGGATAGCCCAGTCCGTTGACTTTTTCGATGATCTTCCGGATCCGGGCGATCCGTCCCGTCCGGGTCCAGGTCATGGCCTGGAGCAATGCCCGGTTCTCCGGATCGAAATGATACCCCAGCACATGGACATCCCGGCCCTTGTAATCCGTATCGATTTCCACCCCCCGGATCAGCTGCAGATCCAGATGGCGGGAATGGATGGTCCGGGACGCCCGGTCATAGGCCTGGATATTGTCGTGATCCGTGATAGCCAGGGCTGTGATCCCGGAAGCACGGGCCTGGGCGATGATCTGTTCCGGAGTATACACCCCATCAGAAAACGTAGTATGGATATGTAAATCAGCCAGCATGGCAATTCTCCTTCATCTCTTCTTATCTTTTGATTATACCATAGAGGGAGGAAAAAGGAAAAAGGAGCCGCTAAGATGAAGGCCTTCCTTTTTACTAGTTTATAAAGGATCATCCATTTTGCTGAAAACTATTTTACACGAAGGAGGGTCAGCCTCTGCTTCCTCATCTCTCGCCAGAACAATCCCCCGATCAGCACATCGGCCGTCAGCCAGCTCAGTGGATAGCAGTACATGATGTTCCGATAGGTGGGGTTGGCGGCGTAAAAGGTAGCCAGCCACAGCATCCTGACACCGACGATGCTCACCAGCATGGCCAGGGCCGGCGCCAGGGAATTGCCGAATCCCCGCAGGGAAGCGGACAGGCTTTCGTAGACGGTGGAAAGGAAATAAAATCCGATGATGAGATGGATCTTTACCAGGCCCAGTTCCACCGCTTCTTCCTGAAGCCCAAAGATTTCCAGGAAAGGCCTGGCCATCAGGAACACCAGCCCGATCAGGCCGCAGGTGAACAAGAAGTTCAGGCAAAGCCCCCGGCGTATCACTTCCCGGCAGCGTTCCTGGTTCCCGGCGCCGAAATTCTGGCTGGTGAAGGTTGTGATGGCCTGGCCGAACGCGATGATGAAAGGATAGCTGTTGATTTCCAGTACATAGGCCGCAGCCGAAGCCGCCATGGCCAGGGCTCCTTCGCTGTTGATGGCGGACTGGATCACCATATTGGACAGGTTGAACACCATGCCCTGGATCCCGGCGGGCACCCCTACCCGGAGGATTTCCCGGATGTCATCCAAGCGGATCCGGATGGCCCCCGGGTAAAAATGGAGCACTCCATGTCCATAGCGCAGCATCCGGAGCAGGAGCCCGGAACTCACATAGTTGGCCACCGCCGTAGCCACCACCACGCCGGCCAGTCCGAACCCCAGGAATACCGCGAGGAAATTCCCTCCGATATTCACCAGGCTGGCAGTGACCAGGGACAGCAGCGGGGTACGCACATTCCCATGGCTGCGGTAAATGGCGGAAAGGAAATCATACAGGGTCATCCCCGGCATACCCAGCAGGTAGATGCGCAGGTAGAATTCCGAGGAGGCCCGCACTTCCTCTGGGACTCCCATCCAACCCATGAGGGGACCTGCCAGGATTTCCCCTACCACCAGGATGAAAAGTCCGGTCAAAAGGGCCATGAGCACTGTGGTATGGACGGCTCCCGACGCCTCTTTCAACTGCCGGCCTCCCAGCCGCCGGGCAATAAGCACATTGGCCCCCAGGGAGATCCCCAAAAAAAGATTGACCATGACCCCGATCACTGGGGCATTATTCCCCACCGCTGCCAGGGCTTCCGTTCCCACGTACCGCCCCAAGACCATGATGTCCGCCGTATTGAACATTTGCTGCAGGATCCCGATCAGGGCCACCGGGATGGCAAATTGAAACAAAGGCTTCGTCAGAGAGCCTTCCAGCATATTGATTTGAGAAGCAGCCAACGCACTGATTCCTCTCTTTCCAATGATTTCGAACAAATCTATTATACACATTACAATGAAGAAAAAGAACCCGTCCTTCAAAAGGGCGGGTCCTTTCCTTATTGCGTGCTCGGGACTGGCGGCTCCAGTCTTCACATCCCCTGCTCTTTGATGAAGGCCCGGATCGGTCCGAAGCCTTCGATCTTGCTCAGGGTATCTCCCTGGTTCACCAGCAGGGTGGGTGCACTCTGGACCTGGTATTTTTCTGCCAGTTCCGGATGTTCTTCGGCAAAGATCTCTTTAAAAGCCGCTCCATGTCTTTCCAGTTCCCGGACAGCCATCTTGCAGTTGGGGCAGGTATGGGTCCCAAAGAGGATCCAGGTATTTTCCTGATCCTGACCGCTCTTGGCCACCCGCTTCCCTTCCGCCGGAACCGGCTTCACCGCCGGTTTCTGGAATGTCGTCCGTTCTTTCGGAGCTTCCCCCTTGCGAAGGTGGGACTGGCCCAGATCATAGACCTTCCGATCCTTGAATTCCTGGACTTTCCCATCATTCCAGTTCTGGACCGGCCGGTAATACCCGGTGATACGGCTGTAGACCTCCGTCTTCTGTCCACAGTACGGGCAGGTATACTGCTCCCCTGTCAGATATCCGTGTTCCCGGCAGATGCTGTAGGTGGGCGACAGGGTAAAATAGGGCAGCTTGTAGTTGTTGGCGATTTTCCGTACAAGCCCGGCGGCCGACTGCCAATCCGGCAGCTTTTCGCCTAAGAAGGCGTGGAATACAGTCCCGGAAGTATACAGGGTCTGGAGATCATCTTCCATATCCAGGGCCGTAAAGAGATCCTGGGTATAGCCCACCGGCAGATGGGAGGAGTTGGTATAGTACGGAGTCCCATGTTCATTGGCCGTGATGATGTCCGGATACTGTTCCTTATCATGCTTGGCCAGCCGGTAGGTGGTGGATTCCGCTGGAGTCGCTTCCAGGTTGTACAGATCCCCGTATTTTTCCTGGTAGTCCTTCAGCCGTTCCCGCATGTGGGTCAGCACTTCTTTGGTGAAGGCCAGGGTCTCTGGATGGGTCAGGTCTTTCCGGAGCCAGTTGGCGTTAAGGCCCACTTCGTTCATGCCGATGAGACCGATGGTGCTGAAATGGTTCTTGAAGGTACCCAGGTACCGTTTGGTATAGGGGTAGAGTCCGGCATCCAGCAGCTTGGTGATCACGGTCCGCTTGGTTTTCAGGCTCCGGGCAGCGATGTCCATCATATGGTCCAGTCGGTCATAGAAGTCCTGTTTGTCCTTGGCCAGATAGGCGATCCGGGGCATATTGATGGTGACCACCCCTACGGACCCAGTGGATTCCCCAGACCCGAAGAAGCCTCCGGATTTCTTCCGCAGTTCCCGCAGGTCCAGCCGCAGCCGGCAGCACATGCTCCGCACATCGCTGGGTTTCATATCGGAATTGATGTAGTTGGAAAAATATGGAGTCCCATATTTGGCCGTCATCTCAAAGAGCAGCCGGTTGTTCTCCGTTTCGCTCCAGTCGAAATCCTTGGTGATGGAATAAGTGGGGATGGGATACTGGAAACCCCTCCCGTTGGCGTCCCCTTCGATCATGTTCTCGATGAAGGCTTTGTTCACCATATCCATCTCTTTCTTGCAGTCGCCATAGGTGAAGTCCTGCTCCTTGCCTCCTACGATGGCGGGCACGTCCTTCAAATCGTCGGGACAGGTCCAGTCCAGGGTGATGTTGGAGAAAGGCGCCTGGGTGCCCCACCGGCTGGGGGTGTTCACCCCGTAGATGAAGGACTGGACGCACTGCTTCACTTCCTTGTAGCTCAGGTTATCCTTTTTCACAAAGGGCGCCAGGTAGGTATCGAAGGAAGAGAAGGCCTGGGCTCCGGCCCATTCGTTCTGCATGATCCCCAGGAAGTTCACCATCTGGTTGCACAGGGTGGACAGGTGGCTGGCAGGAGAAGAAGTGATCTTCCCGGGAATGCCCCCCAGTCCTTCCTGGATCAGCTGTTTCAGGCTCCATCCGGCGCAGTAGCCGGTGAGCATGCTCAAATCATGGATGTGCATGGCTGCGCTCTTATGGGCATCGGCCACTTCCTTGTCGTAGATTTCGTTCAGCCAGTAGTTGGCGGTGATGGCGCCGCTGTTGGACAGGATCAGCCCGCCCACAGAATAGGTCACCGTAGAATTTTCTTTCACCCGCCAGTCGTTCACCCGCAGGTAATTGTCCACCAGTTCCTTGTAGTTCAGCAGGGAAGAATTCACGTTCCGGATCTGTTCCCGCTGCTTCCGGTACAGGATATAAGCCTTGGCCACATCAGCATAGCCAGAATCGGACAGGACTTTTTCCACGCTGTCCTGGATGCTCTCTACACTGATCCGATCCTCTTTGATCTTGGGATCGAAGTCAGCCGTCACCTGCAGAGCAAGCATATTGATGATGCTGGGATGATAGTTCTTATGCAGTGCTACGAATGCTTTCGTGATGGCACTGCTGATCTTGGTCACGTCAAAATCAACGATCTGGCCATCGCGCTTAACCACGGAATACATGGCTCCATTCCCTCTTTCTCTCGAATTTACATTTCCATAATGCTCTTCCATTGTAGACCGGAATCTCCGGATTGTCAATATGTAGTGGTTCTATACAACGTTGTATACTAAATGTTGTGTCTACAAGCCACGTATCATGACACGGTCGGAAACCGCCGCCAGGCAGGTCCCGTACCGTTCCAAGGTCTTTTTATCCGGCGCCGTCAAACCAGCAAAGGGGACCGTTTCCCGATCCTTGAATGCCTGAAGATAAAAAGCGGGGATCTTTTTCCCAGTTTTGGCAACCAGCGGCTCCAGGAAATCCCTGATTTTTTCGAACGAGTGTTCATTATGTAGCTGCTCCACAACGGTTGTACGAAGCTCAAAAGGGGTCGTTCCCGTCAGCAGCTGTTCCAGGCTCCGGGTGATGGCCTCCACGGGGACATCCTCCCGTCCGCTGGTCACCCCATATTCATCGGGTGCATTTTTCCAGTCCATGGCTACGTAGTCCACCAGACCTTTCTGGAGAATCTGTTCCAGGAGATCGGGAAAACAGCCATTGGTATCCAGTTTCACCAGGAGGTCTTCTTGCTTCAGCCGTTCCAGGAACTCGGGCAAATCTGGCTGGAGACAGGGCTCGCCGCCGCTGACCACCACAGCATCCAGGATGCCCTTCCGGGCCTCCAGGTAAGCAAAGATCTCCCGGCTGTCCTGGGAAGGGATCCGTCCTTCCAGCAGTTCGCTGTTATGGCAATAGGGGCAGCGGAGATTACACCCTCCCGTAAAAAGGGTACAGGCGACTTTCCCTGGATAATCCACCAGGGATACTTTCTGCCAGCCTGCAATATGCATCGTCTTCCCTCCCTTCTCCGCAAACTGTACTCATTATAACACCACAGAAAAAATAGAAAAGACTTGACAAAAACGTATGTTCATGGAAAACAAGGCAGGACGCGGGTTTGGAGAATTTTCTCAGATATGGAAAAAGAGGATCCTCTGGAGCAGGATCCTCTTTGTGTCGTTGGGATATTCTGTTGGTTCCGTTTTCCCTTACAGTCCCATAGCCATCTGCATGGTATGGGCGATGTCCAGGAACTTACTGATGATGATGGCGTTGGTGATGTTGCTCAGGAACCCGCCGATCACCGGCACAACGAAGAAGGCCAGTTTAGAATACCGATACTTCTTGCAGACAGCGGTCATGGTTACCATGGATACAGGCACAGCACCCAGGCCGAACCCGGTATGGCCCACGGCGATGACAGCCGCATCGTAGTTCTTGCCCATGCCGAAGAAGTCCACGAAGTAGGAGTAGAAGATGATGAACACGGCCTGAGCCATGCACAGGATGAACAGCTGGACACCCATGCCGGCCAGGGTCCACAGTTTCATGGAAATGATGGACATGGAAACGAACAGACCCAGGGAGAAATCCCCGACGGTATCGATGCCTTCGTACAGAGCGGTATGGTCAGCGCCCTTCTTGGCATCGAAGAACAGACGGATCAGGATGCCGGCGAACATGCAGCATACGTGGATCGGGAAGGAAATGTGCAGGGCTTTCAATACGGTGAAGAAAGCGCCGCCCACACCCAGGGCAAAGCACATCAGGTACATGGCTTGGACCACATCGCCTTTGTGCATCAGGTTGCCCATGGTGGATTTCCCGGATTCTTCTTCCATTTCACCCTTGCCATCCAGAGCCGGATCTTCCAGGTGATGTTTCCGGACGATGAAGCGGCCGAAAGGCCCGCCGATGATAGCCCCGGAGATCAGACCGAAGGTAGCAGCAGCGATAGCGGCTTCCATCGCATTGCTCTGGCCGAACTGGACGGCGATGGGAGCAAAAGCTGCCGCGTTGCCGTGGCCGCCGGTCATCGGGATGGAACCTGTCATCATAGACAGCAGAGGCGGAACTGCCAGGACCTTGCCCAGGCCCAGAGCGATACCGTTCTGGAGAGCGGCCAGGACAGCGGCGGAAATGCAGAACAGGACTACATATTTCCCGCCGGTCTTCAGCAGGCTCAGGCTGGCAGCTGCACCGCTGGCAGCAAAGAAGATGCAGTAAAACAGGCTGTTGGCCACCTTGTAGTCGAATTGCAGTTCGCAGACACCGGCATTATAAAGCAGTAAACTGATGATAGCAAAAATCGTACCGCCGACAACTGCGCCCGGCAGGCAGTACTTTTTCAGGACGGGGAATTTGGCCCGCAGCCAGTCACCGAACCAGATAGAAAGTACCCCCAAAGCCAGGGTGTGGAACATGGATAATTTGATAATCATCCTCTCCATTTAAGATCCTCCTCCAATAGATAAAATATAATATATAGAGCATGCAACGCGCTGTCCGTCTCCAGTCCGGACAGCCTTTGTTACGGAAACATTTTATCATACGAGTCCTTGAATAACAAGGAAAATATCAGAAAATTACCAACAATAATGGTTATCTTATTAATCACAAAAAATTATACATCTGTATTATGTATACAAAATCAAACTGCCGTGAAATATTTCTTGCAAATCCATGACATTTGGTATTCTATGTAATGAAAAAGAGAGCATTACACGTCCGTCGTCCTGACAGATGGAATGCTCTCTTTTTGTTAAATCCAATGAAAATGTCAGCTGGAGCCGGACCGCTTTCAGACCAGTGGCTGGATCATCCCTGCTTGACGCATCTGCTGGGCTTCCGCCCGGAGCCGTTCGATCCGCTTCTCCGTAGAAGGATGGGTACTGAAAAGAGCCTGGGCATCCTTGGCAGAGAAAGGAGAGATGATGAACATATGAGCAGTCGCTTCCGTAGCCCGGGGCATAGTCCGAGTCCGGGCATAGCTCTCGATTTTGGCCAGGGCGTCTGCCAGGGCATCCGGATCCCCGCTGAGCTGGCCGCCGGTATAATCGGCCATATATTCCCGGGTACGGGAAATGGCCAGCTGGATGATGGCAGCCGCCAGGGGCGTCAGGACCAGCATCAGGATCCCTGTCACAGGGTTGTTCCGCCGGTCGTCCCGGTCCCCGCCGAACCAGAAAGCGAAGCGGGCCATGACGGAAATGATCCCGGCCATGCCGGCGGCAATGGTGCTGATCAGGATATCGCCGTGCTTCACGTGGCTCATCTCGTGGCCCAGCACCCCGGCGATCTCCCGGGGTTCCAAGAGCTCCATGAGGCCGGTGGTGACACAGACCACTGCATGTTCCGGATTCCTTCCCGTAGCAAAGGCATTGGGCAGCCCCGTATCGATCACATAGACCCGGGGCATGGGTAGCTGGGCCCGCTGGGCCAGGCCCTGGACGATCCCGTAGAGCATGGGGGCGCTCTGGGCATCCACCGGCTGGGCATTGTACTGGGAGATCACCAGCTTGTCACTGTACCAGTACATCAAAGCGTTGGAGATCAGGGAGAAGGCCAGCATCACAGTCATGCCGCTGCTCCCCCCGATATAGTCACCGATCAAAAGCATCAGGCCCGTCATCAGGCCCATCAGTAAAGTTGTTTTCAGCATCGTCGTTCACCTCGGATTCTTTCACGCCCGGGGATGGCTCTTGTCAAAGACCGTCTTCAGGCGGCTGTTGGTCAGATGGGTATAGATCTGGGTGGTTGAGATATCCGAATGGCCCAGGAGTTCCTGCACCGTCCGGAGATCCGCCCCGTTATCCAGCATATGGGTGGCAAAAGAATGGCGCAGGATATGGGGAGTCAGGGGCTTCTGGATCCCGGCCTTCACCCCATATTCCTTGATGATCTGCCAGAACCGCTGCCGGGTCATCCCCGTCCCTCGGATGGTCAGGAAGAGACTGTCGTCTTCCCGTCCGTTCTTCACAAAGAGAGGCCGCACCTCCCTCAGGTATTTCTCCAGGAACTGGATGGCCGCCTTGCCCAGAGGGATCAGCCGTTCCTTGGCCCCTTTCCCATAGGCGATCACATAGCGGGTCTCCAGGTTCACGCTGGCCCGTTTCAAGTTCAGGAGTTCAGAGACCCGCATGCCGGTGGCATACATCACTTCCAGCATGGTCCGGTCCCGGAAGCCTTCCGGCTGGCGGAGATCCGGGGCTGCCAGGAGCTGCTCCACTTCTTCCAGGCTCATCACCTTGGGCAGGACCACACCCCGGTTTCCCGCTTCCACCACTTCGGAGGGATCTTCCTCCAGGAAACCCTCCGCCGTCATAAAACGGAAAAAAGCCTTCAGAGCCGCCAGTTTCCGGGAAGCGGACGTGGGTGCATACTGCTGCTGCCGGAGCATCTTCATATAGGCCAGGATATCCTCCCGGCTTACTTCCGTCAGGGGTTTCTTGATCCATCCGGCAAAGAGCCGGAGATCCCTTCCATAGGATTCCCGGGTATTGTAGGCCAGTCCCATTTCCACCGTCAGATATTCCAAAAACAGATTGATTTCTTTTTCCAGCTTATTCCTTATTGACACCCTGATCATTTCCTTTTTTTAAGACTAGGATTGTCTCTGCCTCTAAAGGAGCAATGGTAGAAATTGCATGTTTGTAGATCAGCTGCTGCTTGCCTTCGCTTTCCATGATCACCGTGAAATTGTCGAAGCCCCAGACCTTGCCGCGGACCTGGAAGCCATTGAGCAGATAGACCACAATGGTCTTTTTTTCACTGCGCACCCGGTTCAGGAAACTGTCCTGCAGATTCAGTGGTTTGTTTGTGCCCATTGTCATGATATTCCTCTCCTTGTCGTGTACGTATTACAGGAAAACCCCGAAAGATCTTCCCGCCTTGAGCTTTAGTATCCGAAGAAGGATGCTTAGCGCCTCAGGGTTCCTGATTCCTGGATAAAATCTTTGGCCTGCAATGCGGCCAGCATGTCTGCAACACAACGCTGATACTCGGGAGGATCCTCCAGCTGGAACCATTGGATGTAGGGCATTTTCTTGTACCAGGTGATCTGCCGTTTGGCAAAATTCCGGGTAGCCTGCTTCAATTTGGCGATGCATTCTTCCTGGGTCCATTTCCCATGGAAATACTGCAGCACCTGCCGGTAGCCGATGCTCTTCATGGACTGGGCCGTTTCCGGCACCCCCATGGCCATCAGTTTCCGGGTCTCTTCGAACAGGCCCTGTTCCACCATCTGATCCACCCGCCGATTGATCCTCTCATAGAGAGAAGCCCGAGGCATACTCAATCCGAAGACAACCGCGTCGTAGGGACTCTCCGCCGCCTTGGCTACAGAGACCCGTTCCCCGCCCAGGGTTGTTTCGATGGCTCTTATTATACGCCTTCTGTCATTAATCTTCAATTCCATGGCTTTATCCGGATCCAGAGCTTCCAATTTTTGGTGGAGCGCCTCATTTCCCTCCCGTTGGGCAAAGGCGTCCAGTTCCCGGCGCAGGGAGGCGGATTCGTCCACCTGGGAAAAATCGTATCCTTCCAGGAGCGCTTTGACGTAGAGGCCGGTCCCTCCTACCAGGATGGGCATCTTCCCCCGGGCCTGGCAGTCCCGGATCAGCCGGTCCGCCTGCTGTTGGAAATCCACCACGGAAAATTTTTCCTCCGGTTCCAGGATGTCCACCAGATGATGGGGCACCAGGGCCAATTCTTCTGCCGTCGGCTTGGCCGTAGCGATATCCATATGGCGGAACACCAGCATGGAATCTCCGGAGATGATCTCGCCTCCCAGCTCCTGGGCCAGGGCGATGCCGCAATGGCTCTTGCCTGTAGCCGTAGGGCCGATGATGGCGATGACTTTCGGTTTGCCCTTTGTCACACTACTGCCTCCCTTTCGATGATCCCATACCGGATCCGGCTGTATTTACCCCCCTGGATCTCCCGGGCACCCAGGCTCCGGAGCAGGTCTTCATCCCGTTCCTTCACCACCACACGGGGGGCCAGGCGCAGGGCAGCCCGGATCATGGACGGATCCAAAGATTTATGGTAGGAAGCCGGGCGCAGGGGCTGCATACTGGCCGAATTCCCTACCGGCTTCCTGAACATGGGATCGAAATAGACCACATCGAAAGAATCCGCCGGGAACGCAGGCAGCAGGTCTTCTGCTTTTCCCAGACGGGCCTGGATGCGGTGGAGGCTCTCTGTGATATCCTGATCCTCGATGACATAGTGCTGGAGACCCTGAGAAACGGCCCAATACAGGACGGGAGAAGCTTCCAGTCCCACCACTTTCCCTTCCGGTCCCGTCACGAAGGAGGCCACCACCGCATCGGCGGCCAGGCCTAAAGTGCAGTCCAGCACCCGCATCCCCCGCTGGAGCTGGCAGGCCTGGACCAAGTGATCCGTGCCACCTCGTTTCAGGTTCCGGATCCGTGGGACACCCATGGAGGGATGGTACCGGAGGATCCCTTCTTCCGTACAGACCTGAGGGCCCTGATGGGTGGCTACCAGGACAGCCCTCAGGCCCTTTTCCTGCAGGAACTGTTCCATGGTCCCATGGAGGGGCCGGGGAAAGAAGGGAAGGCCCAGGGTACGGGCCCAGGTACGGGCTTCCTGATAGAGTTCGGTCCCGCATTTGCGGATGACCGTGACCCCGTAAATGGACATGGCTTCGGTTCTCCTTTCCTGTTCAAGTCCGCTTGAACATATGGTACAGTTCTTCGCTGGAAAGCTGGATCATGCAGGGCCGTCCGTGGGGACAGGTAAAGGGATGCTCTGTGTTCAGCAGTTCCAGGATCAGCTGGCGCATCTGGCGGATGTTCAGCACTTCTCCCGCCCGGATGGCACTGTGGCAGGCCGCATAATGGAGCACGCCTTCCCGCAGGTCGCTGGTCTTGATCTTCTTGTTTTCCGACAGCAGCTTCAGGATATCTTCGATGAAGCCTTCCGCCTGTCCGTTTTCCACATCCGCCGGCAGTGCTGAGACCCGGAGGGCGGTTTCCCCGGCAGGTTCCACATCCACTCCCAGTTCCAGGAATTCCTGCCGGTAGCTTTCGATCAGTTCCACATCGGGCTTGGTCACATTGAGGAACAAAGGCAGGAGCAGCTGCTGGGAAGGGATCTTCTGCTGCTGGCGGACGAATTTGTCATACATGATCCGTTCATGGGCCGCATGCTGGTCGATCAAATATAAGGCTGTCTCCGACTGGGCCACGATGAAGACCCGGTCCACCTGGCCCAGGGGCCAGATCATGTCCACGCCGCTGTTTGACGCAGCGTCCCGGGCTTCCTCTGTCAGCGCTTCATCGCTGATAGGAGTTTCCATCCCGGATCCCGCCGGGCTGCCAGTCATCTCCCCGGTTCCGGCTGCGGTTCCCGCCGGGATCGGTTCTTCCCGGCGCTGGGCCGCAAAGAATTTTGCCGTGGTCTCTTCAGAGATTTCCTCGGGCACCTTCCATACTGGCTGGCCGTAGCTGCCGGAAGGGCTGGACGCATAGCTCCGCCCAAAGGAACTGATCCGAGGCTGATATCCCCGGCCCTCTCCCTGGAAGAGGGGCTCCTGTTCCGGCGCTGTCCCTGAGGTCCGTCCCGGGAGCGCTGCCGTTTCCGGCTTCTGGAAGCCAGGCTGCGCCAGGGCAACGGAACCATCCCCTGCAGATTTCCCTGCCATAGGCTGGGTGAGGGCCTGGCAGAGCCCGTGGTATACCGCCCGATACACAGCGCTTTCATCCCCGAACTTGATCTCGCTTTTCTGGGGATGGACGTTGATGTCGATGAGATGGGTATCGATGCCGATGTCCAGCACGGCGAAGGGGAATCCGGCTTTGGGTATCTGGGACTGGTAGGCATGGTCGATGGCCTTACTCACCATCCGGTTGTTGATGCAGCGGCCGTTCACAAAAAGGGTCTGCCACTGCCGGGTCCCCTTCAGCAGGGTGGGCCGGCTGATATACCCTTTAACGGAAATCCCGTCCTGGGCATAGTCCACCGTCAGCAGTTCCCGGGTCACTTCTTTCCCGTAAAGAGAACCGATGGTGTCCAGGATATCCCCGCTGCCCGGGGTATTGATCACTTCCTTGTCATCCCGGGTCAGGATCATATGGACATCCGGCCGGGACAGAGCGATCTTAGAGAGGATCTCGCTGATGTACCGGCCTTCTGTATGGGTCGTCCGGAGGAACTTCCGCCGGGCTGGGACGTTATAGAACAGATCTTTCACGGTGATGGTGGTCCCCACATCCCCGCCCATGGATTCCACTTCCATCTCTTCGCCCCCGTCGATGGTGATCCGGGTGGCGAAGTCCGATCCGGCTTCCCGGGTCAGCAAGGTGAAATGGGAGACAGAAGCGATACTGGGCAGGGCTTCCCCCCGGAAACCCAGGGTGTGGAGGGTGAGCAGGTCGTCCGCCTTGACGATCTTGCTGGTGGCATGGCGCAGGATGGCCATCCGGGCGTTGGCTTCATCCATCCCGGATCCGTTGTCCCGGACCCGGATGAACTCCGTCCCTCCCGCAAAGATACTCACTTCGATCTGGCTGGCTCCGGCATCCAGGGAATTCTCCACCAGTTCTTTCACCACGGAAGCTGGTTTCTCCACCACTTCCCCAGCAGCGATCTGGTTGGAGGTATTCTGGTCCAGTAGCTGTACTTTCGCACTCAATAGCTCCGACCTCCCTCCCGTTTGGCTTCTTCCTGGAGTTTATACAGGGTATTCAGCGCCTCCAGGGGCGTCATAGTCATCACATCCAGGTTCCGCAGGGTATCCCCGATCACATCGCCGAAGAGGCTGGGCTGCAGGTCTTCTTCCTGGGGTCTGGCCGCCTTCCGGGGGGCCGGAGCCGCCGGTTTCCCAGTACTCCCCTGGGCCGTATAGCCTGTCAGCAGCTCGTCCGCCCGCTTCACCACTTTTTCTGGCAGGCCGGCCAGACGGGCCACATGGATCCCGTAGCTCTTATCCGTACCCCCAGGGACGATCCGCCGGAGGAAGACCACTTCCCGGCCTTTTTCCTTGACAGCCACCGAATAGTTCTTGATCCCCGGATCCAGCTGTTCCAACTCGATCAGTTCGTGGTAGTGGGTGGCGAAGAGAGTCTTGGCTTTGATCTTGTCATTGATGTATTCCACCACCGCCCGGGCGATGCTCATGCCGTCGTAGGTGCTGGTGCCCCGGCCCACTTCATCCAGGATGATCAGGCTGCGGCTGGTGGCGTATTTCAGGATGTTGGCCACTTCGTTCATTTCCACCATGAAGGTACTCTGGCCCGTGGCCAGGTCATCGCTGGCCCCCACCCGGGTGAAGATCCGGTCCACTGGGCACACATCTGCTTCCCGGGCCGGGATGAAGCTGCCCATCTGGGTCATCAGGGTAAGGAGGGCCACCTGGCGCATATAGGTGGATTTCCCCGCCATGTTGGGGCCTGTGAGGATGATCAGCCGTTCGTCGGTGTTATTCAAGTGCACATCGTTGGGCACGAACAATTCCCGTTCCAACAGCTTTTCTACCACCGGATGCCGACCGTCTTTGATGGTGATCTCCTGCCGGCTGTTGAGCTGGGGGCACACATAATTCCCTTTGAAAGCTGCCATGGCCAGGGAATAGAGCACATCCAGCACCCCCAGGCCCCGGGCCGTTTCCTGGACCTCAGCCAGATGCTGGCGGATATCCTGGCGGATCCCGTCGAACAGGTAATATTCCAGCTGCTGGATCTTTTCCTTGGCGCTGAGGATCTTGTTCTCGAAATCCTTCAGTTCCGGCACGATGTACCGTTCTCCGTTGACCAGGGTCTGCTTCCGGATGAAGCTGTCCGGCACCTGGGAAATCTGTCCTTTGGACACTTCGATATAATAGCCGAAGACTTTGTTATACCCTACCTTCAGGTTCTTGATCCCGGTCTGGTCCTTGATCTTCTGTTCGAAGTGTAGCATCCACTGGTTGTTGTTTTCTGCAATGTCGTGGACTTCGTCCAGTTCCGCATTGAAGCCCCGCCGGATCATGCCCCCTTCCCGGACAGTGAAAGGAGGATCATCCACGATGCCCCGTTCCAGTTCATCCAACAGATCCTGGTGCAGGCTGATCCGGCCGTCCAGGGTATGGAGGAGTCCCGCCGGGATCCCGGAAAGCAGCTGCTTCACCTGGGGCAGGGCCCGGAGTGCCGTCCGCAGGGCCGCCAGGTCACGGGCATTGGCGGACCCCACTTCGATCCGGGACAGGATCCGTTCCAAGTCGGTGATTTCTCCCAGGCCGTCTCCCAGGTCCGTGCGGAACCGGGCATGGTCCACCATATAGCCGATGGCCTGCTGCCGCAGCCGGATCCGGGCCGTATCCAACAGCGGGCTTTCCACCCACTGCCGGAGCTGCCGGGCCCCCATAGCCGTCCGGGTATAATCCAGCACTTCCAGGAGGGTCCCATGGCGGGTGCCGTCCTTCATGCTCTTCACCAGTTCCAGGTTCCGGATGGCCGTAGCATCCAGATTCATCACCGCATCCGTAGTGATTTCCCGGAGCCGGTTGATCTGAGCCAGGTCGCTCTTTACATTTTCATGGATGTACTGGAGCATATGCTCCACCGTCCCATGGACCAAAGGTTCCTTGGCTGCCGGGCAGTCATCTCCGAAATGCTGGCGGAAGTAATCCAGGCCGGGCACCGGATCATACTGGTTCACCATGCAGTCCGGCAGTTTCTGGGCCATTTTATCCAGCAGTCCGCCCAAGGCCTCTTGGGGTTCCGTCAACACCAGTTCTGCCGGCTGGATCCGGTAGAGCTGGTCCAGCACAGCTTCCTCCCGGTCCTTTCCCCGGGCCAGGTACCAGGCACATTCCCCGGTGGACACATCGGCCAAGGCCAGGCAGAACCCGCTATCATCCTGTTCCAGGCAGGCCAGGTACTGGTTGTGGCTCTCCTCCAGCACCGCATCGCTGAGCACCGTCCCCGGGGTCAGGATCTTGGTCACTTCCCGTTTCACGATGCCCACGGCTTTTTTGGGATCTTCCATCTGGTCGCAGATGGCGATCTTGTAGCCTTTTTTGATCAGTTTGGCCAGGTAGCCGTCCACCGAATGGAAGGGCACCCCGCACATGGGCATGGAGCTGGAAGCCCCTGCCTTCCCTCCGGCCCGCTTGGTCAGGGTCAGGTTCAGTTCCCGGGACGCCGTGATGGCATCTTCATTGAAGAGCTCATAGAAATCGCCCAGCCGGAAGAAAAGCAGCTCGTCTTTATGTTGTTCCTTGATCTCCAGATACTGCTGGAGCATCGGAGTTAACGTCGTCATAACACAGCACGTCCTTTGAGCAGCCAGGTCTGAGCGGTTTCAATGGCCACGGGGACAATGTCCCCAGGATTGAAGATCCGTTCCCCCACCGGCCAGAGCACCAGCTTGTTGCCGTCGGTCCGTCCGCTCCACATTTTTTTGTTGTTGTGGCTCAGGCCTTCCACCATCACCGGCAGGGTCCGCCCCACCAGTTTCTGGTTATGTTTCAGGCTGTGCCGGTTCTGGAGCTCCATGAGCCGGTTCAGCCGCTCTTTCTTTACCTCTTCCGGCACCTGGGCTTCCATGGCGGCTGCCGGAGTCCCGGAACGCTTGGAGTAGATGAAGGTATAAGCCGCATCATAGCTGACTTCCTCGAAAAGGCTCAGGGTCTCCTGGAAGTCCTCCTCCGTCTCTCCCGGAAAGCCCACGATGATGTCAGTGGTCAGCACCGCTTCCGGCACGTAGCGCCGGATGGTAGACACCAGCTGGAGATAGGATTCCCGGGTATAGCCCCGATTCATGGCCTGCATGATCCGGGTGCTGCCGCTTTGGACGGGGATATGGAAATGCTTGCACACATGTTTGCTTTCCGCAATGGTCCGGATCAGTTCCTCGCTCATATCCCGGGGATGGCTGGTCATATAGCGGACCCGTTCCACCCCGGGGATGGCATCCACCTGGCGCAGGAGGGCGGCAAAAGCATCCTTGTCACCCCGGTCTTTTCCATAGGAATTCACATTCTGTCCCAGGAGCGTGAACTCCCGGTAGCCCAGGTCCACAGCCTTCCGGATTTCCTCACAGATGGCCTCGGCACTGCGGCTCCGTTCCCGGCCCCGGACATAGGGCACGATGCAGTAGGTGCAGAAATTGTTGCAGCCGTACATGATGGGCACCCAGGCCGCATAGCTGCTCTTCCGCACGAAATGGCCCTCGAATTCCCTGGGCATGACGGTGAGATCATTGAACATGCCGGATTTCCGCTGTGTCTGGTGCAGATAATCCTGGAGGATGGCACTGAAGTTATTCACATGGGCCGTACCGATGAGCAGGTCCACCTGGGGGTACTTCTTCAGGAAGTCCGCCCCATCTTTCTGGGCCATGCAGCCGGTGACACAGAGAACTTTGGAAGGATCTTCCCGTTTGATCTGCTTCATTTCCCCGATCTTGCCCAGGATCTTCTTCTCTGCACTTTCCCGGACACAGCAGGTATTGATCAGGATCACGTCTGCATCATGATAATCTTCGGTATAATGGTAGCCCAGGTCAGACAGCTGCCCGGCATAATGTTCTGAATCGCTTTCATTCATCTGACAGCCGTAATTCAGAATGGTGTAACTCTTGGTCATTGGTTCTCTGTTTCCCTTCTATCTTAAGATTCCAGCAATTGACAGTGAAAAGTCTCAATAGTTTATTATACGATAGAAATATCGAAAAAGAAAGAGGGGTTGACGCTGCATGCTGCGCTCCCCCTCGTTCCCTGCCGTTATTTGGCTTTCAAGGCTTCCTGTTTGGCCAGTTCATCGCACCGCTCATTCAAAGAGATCCCCACATGGCCTTTGACCCAGTGGAAGGTGACGGTATGGCTGCCATACAGCCGATCCAGTTCCATCCACAGTCCCTGGTTCAGCACCGGATTCCCGTCTGCCTTTTTCCAGCCTCTGTGTTTCCAGCCGGCCACCCACTGGGTGATCCCGTTCTTGAGATACTGGCTGTCCGTGTAGAGAGCCACCCGGGCTCCTTCCGGGGCAAAGGCCAGGGCCTCAATGGCAGCCGTCAGTTCCATCCGGTTGTTGGTGGTGGAGGGTTCCCCGCCGGACCGTTCCGTCACTTCCCCAGTGGCCGTCTTTTCCGCCACGAAAGCCCATCCCCCCGGTCCATCGGGATTCCGCAGGCAGGATCCATCCGTATAGATCACATAATCTTCCTCTTCCAGGGTCCCTTCCTGGGCGGCCTGTTCCCTGGCGGCCTTCTTTCCTGCTGCCGTCCCAGGACAAGGGACAGTTGGCTTATTTCCGGCTGTATCGTCGCCCTGGAGCCAGGTTTCTGCTTCCTCCCGGCTGGCGAATCCCTTGAAACGGGCTCCGGGAAATCCTGTAACCTGCTCCTGGCATTCTGCCCAGGTGCCGAACAAGCCGATTTTCCGTCCTTTGCGTACTGCGTAGATTTTCTTTGCTGCCATCTGACTGTGCCTCCTGCTTATCTTTCCTTCTGGAAATATTGTATCATAGGATGAACAAATCCGTACAGGTGTTTTCCTCTGAGCATTTTTGCAGTCTGTGGTATAATACTTCCTAGTCCTATCGATAAAGGAGTCTTTTCTATGACAGAATGTTTGATTGTAGGCTTGGGAGGATTCATCGGGTCCGTCTGCCGGTATCTGATCGGCCTGGTCCCCCTGGAACACAGCAGCGGGTTCCCTCTCAAGACCTTTTCCATCAATATCATCGGTGCCTTCCTCATCGGCCTGGTGGCAGCCCTGGCTGCCCGGAACAGCCTCCATCCCCGGCTGGCCCTGTTCCTGAAGGTGGGAATCTGCGGTGGGTTCACTACCTTTTCTTCTTTTGCCTTGGAAAGCCAGCAGCTTGTGGATAAAGGAGCCCCGGTGACGGCGGCCCTGTACATGGTCCTGAGCCTGTTCTTCGGGGTCCTGGCTGCAGTCCTGGGCCAGAAGGTGATTTGATGGAACTCCAGCTGCCCCTTACAGAACGGCCCCAGCGGCTGAAGACTTTCCTCCAGAGCCGGGGCCTTTCCGGCACCTACTGGAAAAAGCTGAAAGCAGCCGGTGCCCTCCAGGTGAATGGAGAAACCGTCCAACAAGACCTGCTGCTCCAGCCCGGGTCCCGGATCCGCTGGGACTTCCTGCCGGAAGCCTGCACCCTGGAACCGGAAGAAAAGCTGCCTGCCATCTTGAAAGAAACGGAACTCTACTTGGCGGTGGACAAGCCGGCGGGTCTGGTGACCCACAATGCGGGAGCTGAACGGACCCCGGCTCTGAGCCGGCAGGTGGCCTGGTATTTCCGGCAGCAGGGGATCTCCAGTGCGGTCCATCCCGTTTCCCGGTTGGATCGGGAGACATCCGGAGTGGTCCTGTTCGCCAAGAATGCCTGTCTCCACCATATGCTGGCCCAAAGGAAACTGGAAAAGACCTATCTGGGGATCACCCTGGGAGCCTGGAAAGAAAGTACCGGGCTCCTGGATGGGCCCATCGCCCGGAAACCCGGTTCTATCGTAGAACGGCAAGTCGCTCCCGGGGGGCTCCCGGCCAGGACCCGGTATCAGGTCCTGGCCGAAGAAGACGGTCTTTCCCTGGTCCTGTTCCGGCTGGAAACGGGCCGCACCCACCAGATCCGGGTCCATGCAGCGGCCGCCGGCCATCCCCTATTGGGGGACACCCTCTATGGGGCCCCCGGCGCACCGGGACGCCATTACCTCCATGCCTGGAAGATCCGGTTCCGAGAACCTTTCACGGAAAAAGAGGCAGAGATCACCGCGCCCCTCCCCCAGGATTTCCAGAGGGCTTGGGGGTGTCGTTCCAACATTCTCCCCATGTTGGGATGAGATATGATATAATGAAGAGCAAGAGAAATTCAAGGAGGTTTCAACATGCCATTTGTAACCACTAAAGAAATGTTCAAGAAAGCCTACGAAGGCCATTATGCCGTTGGTGCCTTCAACGTCAACAATATGGAAATCGTCCAGGGGATCGTGGAAGCGGCCCAGGAAGAACAGTCTCCCCTGATCCTGCAGGTTTCTGCCGGTGCCCGGAAGTATGCCAAACACAACTACCTGCTCCACCTGGTGGAAGCAGCCATGGAAGATACGGGCCTGCCCATCGCCCTGCACCTGGACCACGGTGCGGATTTCGACATCTGCAAAGCCTGCGTGGACGGCGGATTCACTTCTGTGATGATCGACGGTTCCAAATATCCTTTTGAAGAAAATATCGAACTGACCAAACGGGTAGTGGACTATGCCCACAACAAAGGCGTGGTGGTAGAAGCTGAATTGGGGAAACTGGCCGGCGTGGAAGATGCTGTGAAAGTGAACACCAAAGACGCCACCTACACGGATCCGGACCAGGCCGTGGAATTCGTGGAACGGACCGGAGTGGATTCCCTGGCTATCGCCATCGGCACCAGCCATGGGGCCTATAAGTTCAAAGGCAAACCGGAACTGGATTTCCCCCGTCTGGAGAAGATCACCAACATGCTCCCTGGCTTCCCTCTGGTGCTCCATGGGGCTTCCACCGTCATCCCGGAATTCGTAGACGAATGCAACAAGTACGGCGGCAAACTGGCCGGTGCCCAGGGCTGCCCGGAAGATATGCTGAAAAAAGCCGGCACCTACGGGGTCTGCAAGATCAACATCGATACGGACCTGCGGCTGGCCATGACTGCTTCTATCCGGAAGTACCTGTACGAACATCCGGAAGATTTCGATCCCCGTTCCTATCTGGGCAAAGGCCGGGAAGCCATCAAAAAGATGGTAGCCCACAAGATGCGGGATGTACTGAATTCCTCCCATCGGCTGTAAGCTATCATATAAAAAGAACTGCCTCCCTTACTGGGCGGCAGTTCTTTTTATATGACCGTATAAGAACCGGTCGATCATTCCCTTGACGGCTTCTTCCATATTACCCACATCCAACACGCCCTGATTGCTCAGCATAAAGATGCTGAAATAGAAATTCTGGGTCATCACAGGCAAATCATAGATAGGCAGGAGATAGGAATCATCCATAGCCCTCTGGAAGATATCCCGGAGGATGACGATTTCTGAACGGATCAGTTCTGCATACCGGCGTTTCACGGAGATATCCTTTTCGGAAGGTTTCTTGCCCCAACGGACTTCCAGCCTCCAGTCCCGCTTTTCCTCGTCCCAAATCAGCCGCCAGCCGGCCTGTTCGTTGAGCAATTCAAAAAGGATGACGGCCCAAAGGGTCTCGTTCTTGTGGAGGAACCGCAAAAAAGCAAATACATACGCTTGGAATTGTTCCGCAAAGTGATCACTGCCAGCTACCGCCTGCTGGAGTTCTTTCACCAGCTTCCGATTCTTGGCTTCTACCAGGGTATAGAACAGATTTTCCTTGTTCTGATAATATTTGTAGACGGTCCCCTTGCCCGTATCCGCAATCTGGATGATCTCATCCAGGGTGGCTTGGGAATAGCCCTTATGGGAGAATACTTTTTCTGCTGCTTTTAGGATCCTTTTTTCTTTGGAAAGAGAAGAATTGATTTTCACCATACCTGCCTGTTCCTCCAACTTCGTACTGTCTTGTCATTTATTATATCATTTTTTGGCCATATTTTCTTCTTTTTTCACAGATTTACACTTTTAGAAAATAAAAATAGGGGGTATTGCACGTTCTGTGCAATACTCCCCATTTCTTGAATCAATTATTTCGCGAAGTACCGAGCCAGCAGGCCATCGAATACACGGCCGTGACGGGCTTCATCCTTGGCCATTTCATGGACGGTGTCATGGATGGCATCGTAGCCCAGCTGTTTGGCCAGGGTAGCGATTTCTTTCTTGCCGGCGCAGGCCCCCTGTTCTGCAGCTGCCCGCATTTCCAGGTTCTTCTTGGTGCTGTCGGTGACCACTTCACCCAACAGTTCGGCAAACTTGGCAGCGTGTTCAGCTTCTTCGAAAGCGATCCGTTTGTAGGCTTCTGCCACTTCCGGATATCCTTCCCGGTCAGCCACCCGGCTCATGGCCAGGTACATCCCTACTTCGGAGCATTCACCGGTGAAGTGCTGACGCAGGCCTTCCAGGACCCGTTCATCCACACCCTTGGCAACGCCTACCACATGTTCATCGGCGTATTCCTTCACGCCTTCCTTCAATTCATCGAATTTATCTTTCGGAGCACCGCACTGAGGGCACTTTTCCGGAGCTTCTTCCCCTTCATACACATAACCGCACACTCTGCAAATGAACTTTTTCATAAGAAAGCCTCCCCTTGTTGACAGGCTCTTTCAGAGTATTGTTCTGAAAGAGCTACTTTTTAATAATTTTTATTAAAAACTCTTTACATGGTTTATTATAGCAGGTTTTATAGGAAAAGCAAGGGGGAAAATGAGAAAAGAAGGGGGTGTTGCACGTCCCGTGCAACACCCCCTTTGTCTAGGGGCAGCAAAGCTGCCCGTCACTGGTCACTTGTCACTGGCTGAAGGATAAAATTTGCAAGCAAATTTTTGAATGTACAAAATCGGGTTTTTTACTGATAAAATCATTGTTTCTATTTTCCGTACATTCTTGGTTTTATATTATCTGGGGAACCCGCAGCCCGGGTTCCTTCCAGCGTCTA